>ERZ1669250.201-NODE-201-length-31469-cov-14.461514_pt1 | contig 31469 bp, 32 predicted proteins | sample MGYA00579295_ERZ1669250 | MGnify/ENA primary metagenome ERZ1669250 (study PRJEB41166, sample SAMN08046056) | hot springs metagenome | biome: hot spring; feature: acid hot spring; material: thermophilic sediment; isolation source: thermophilic sediment from acid...
AGTTCGTCAGGCGAATTTGGTATGGCTATCCAGTTTTTGATCCTTCTTGAGAACCCCTTTGCAGATGACCTCTGCTTCCCCTAAATATGAAAAGAAAGCTCTGGTAGGATGTCGATTATGGTCTAAATGCCAAAACCTGCATCTCCTATTTTTGGCGACCCTATCCTTTCCTTTATCACCTTCAATATGTCATTTATCTGGTTAACTTCAACTTCGTTTCCCTTTCCAAATACCATTCCTATGACCTCTCTATCGGTGTAGGCAAAAGTTGCCTTGTATCCCTGTCGCCCTTTCAGAAATGTATCCCTTTTCTGTATTTTCGTAAGTCTTCCCGTTTGCTTTGAAGCCAGTCATATCTATGTCAACTATAACTCTTTCTTTTTTCCACGCCATGCCGTGAGTCATGAAGTATGCAGAGAAAACCTTCTCAAGCTCATCCACGTTCTCATCTGTAATTGATTGAAGAAGCCTGTTTATGCCCGACCGGTCAGCGAACCGATCCTTTCTGATCAGCTGCAAGCCTGTGCTTCTTTAATATGGAGTAAATGGTTGTGCCAAAGATTTATCCCTTTTTTTAAGTATACATTCTACAGCAACTTCGTTTGTAGGATACTTCATATAAACGCTTATGATCTCTCTTTCTTCACTCTCAGTTAAAACTCTTCTCGGCCTGCCGGCTTTCTTCAAAGTTGGCACTCTTCTCGTTTTTCTGTACTCTGACCAGAGCTGTCTAACCCTTGATTCGCTTACACGCTGCAACAACGCAATCTGGCTCATGCTAAGTCTGCCCCTGCTCTTCTGCACAATTATCCACTTAATCTTGATGTCAGTTAAAATCAAGCTATGATATGTGTTGTTATGCGTTAATAATTTTGGGAAAAGAGAAATATCGTTAATATTCGAAATATTTATATACAATAAATTCATTTAATTTATATTGAAGTAAAATGTCAGAAGAAACTCAAGGCGAATTAGAACTTCCTTTAGGTAATCCAAAGATTTATGCGCTAGTAGCACTTTTAATAGGCCTATTAGATCTCATAACAATACCTTACGCAATGACGTTCAGCTATCACTACAACTATCTGGTTGTCGAGGTAAACAGCCTAATAGCGTTCATAATAATAATCTTGGCTGCCGTAGAATACTACCTTAAAAAACAGAACAAAGGTGGTGTCGCAATACCTGTTTTACTGTTGATTTTCGGTATAATACTTTTCTTCCTTTACCCACAGGCATATTCTACACCTTGGGTAATGCAGTACCACCTTTATATAATAAATACAGAAACTTACCACCAAGCGTTCTATGTTTCGAACTATAAAGCTAGAGATATGCTCTGGGGGCTTAGCTTTGGCTACGGTTTGTTTTTGATCCTCATTATGATCCTAGACATATATGTAATCAAACATCCTCAATTCTATAAAAAGTAAAAACAAACTAATGTTATATTTTTTACCATATTTTTATGATTAAAAATGTTAAATCTCAAACGTTATGTAATTAAAAGTGTCAGCTTGTTATAATCGATTGTTAATTCGAAAGTCAAAAACGTGATACACGTATGAGGCTTTGGTTCATGTAGGAACGCAAATAAAATCCAGCGATATAAGCGCAAGCGCTTTAGTGTTTATACATGCATTTTTTAGCTTGCTGTTACGTTAACTATTATATTAACTGGCCCAGAGTAAGATGTTGATGGCGTTTGAACAGTTACATACAGAGTTTTTGATTGGCCAGGGGTGACCTGTAATGGTAAAGATTGCGAAAGGTAAGTTGTTGGAATTGCGAACCCTGTTGTGTTAGTTGTAATAGATTGAACATATATTACTGTTTTACCTTCATTAGTTATGTTTAGCTCATAATCAAAAAAGCTGTTTGCTTTGATGGTAAAAGTAGAACTGGGCTGAAGAACCTTTCCCACTATTACAGCTCCCGCACCTGCGGGTTTATTAACTATCAGGTTTATGCCTTTTACATATACCTCGGGGGTAGTAACATAGTTCTGATATATTACGCCGCTTATAATAAGCAGTATAGCAATCACAGCAGCCAAAGTATAGACATCCTTGTTCATTTTACTCACCTAATGCACGTTTTCCTTTTTTATTATGCCTATACTTTCAAAAAGAGCCGATATTTCGTTAAGCTTTACTGCTGGAGGTTTTGTCTTTAGTTTATAAGTAAGCTGGAAGACCTGAGGCGGAACTACCGACCATTCTTTATGTTGAGAAGCGTTTATAAAAGCGTCCCGTGGCGTTCCTTCGAATGCAACTTTTCCATCATAAAACACTATGGCTTTGTTGCTATAATCAGCAGCCTGTTTCACGTTGTGGGATACCATAACAACCGTTATCTTATATTTTTTGTTTAAATCCTTTATATAAGATAATATTTCTTCTCCCGTCTGTTTGTCAAGCCCTCTTGTAGGCTCATCGAGCAAAAGTATCGCTGGATTATTGATAAGCACGCTACATAAAGTAACAAGCCTTCTTTGTCCTACGCTTAGCTTGTGGGGGCTTTCCTCTTTATAAGCATAAAGCCCGAACATCCTTAGAAGCTCTTCTGCTCTTTTCTCTGCTTCAGCTATATCTTCTCCTCTTAAACGGGGAGAAAATGTTACTTCGCTCATGACGGTAGTGTTCAATATCATCTGGTCAGGATCCTGAAAGACGTACCCCACAATTTTTGATATCTTTGCCATGTTTAGCTTTGCTACATCGGCTCCGCTAAGTATGACATGACCCTTTGTTGGTTTTTGAAGACCGGCTATTATTCTCAACGCGGTTGTCTTCCCAGATCCGTTAGGACCCATGATTGATGCAATTTCTCCTTTCTTAACCGTAAAGTTTATGCCTTTAAGAGTGAATTCTTTGCTTCTTTCATACTTAAACCAAACGTCATTGAACTCTATGACGTTTTCTGTTTCATTTGAAGGTAGAGTGTCCGGGTCTAAAAACGGGAGGCTTTTTTCACTGAGCTCGTCTACAACATGCTTGTTCATGTTTATAAATTCATCTACGTTTAAAGGGGCTATTTTGGCTGTAGGATTTACCATTTTATGTATTGCTGCTATCTGCGGTTCTTCGATGCCATAAGATTCGATATTACGCATTAGCGCCTCCCTTATCGGTGCATCTATTGCTATCTTCTTGTCGTGTATAAGCACAAGCCTGTCAACAAGTCCCAGAACCCTTTCTACCTTGTGTTCGGCCATTATAATCGTTATACCGTATTCATCTCTTAACCTCCTTAAAGTGTTGAATACTTCTTCTGTCCCGAGCGAATCCAACATACTTGTAGGTTCATCGAGAATCAAAAGTTTTGGCCTCATTGCAAGGGCTCCAGCTATGACAAGCCTCTGTTTCTGACCGCCTGAAAGCAGAAAAGTTGGTGATTTCCTTTGTTCCCATAGGTTTACCTCTTTAAGCGCCCATTCAACTCTTCTTGCAATTTCTTCAGGTGGTACAGCCATATTTTCAGGGCCAAACGCAACGTCATCTTCAACTATAAGCGCAAAGATCTGATCTTCCGGTACTTGATAAACAGTACCTACGTACTTCGTAATATCTTTTAACTCTACTGCCTGTGTATCCACACCAAACACTTTTAAAGAACCTTCAATACTTGCCTGAATTACGTGAGGTATTACACCGTTTATTGCGTTAAGCAACGTTGACTTGCCGGAACCGGTTCTTCCAACAAGCAGAACAAATTCTCCCTCTTCTATTTCTAAGTTTATACCATCAAGCGCAGGCTCTTTATCTATACCGTAAGAGACCCTCAGATCGTTTATTTCAACAGCTTTCATTACTAACTCAGCATCAAAAAAATAGTTTACAGTTATTAATAAATATTTTTTTTAGAATCCGCCCACGATGACTTTCTTTATATAGTAAACTAAAGGTGCGAGTATTATTCCTACTATAATGCCGCCTATGCCGTTTGTTAAAGTCTCAAAGAGTACGTAATGTAATGTATACAGGTATCCTTCAACAAATGTTGCCCAGAACCCTTGGTACCAGAAATTATATGCTATAAAAACGACAAAGCCCACAACTGCACCATCCAGGAAGTAAAGGCCCGGAATCTTGCGCACGTTTTCTTTTGGTTTTGCTGTTTTTCCTGCTTGAGCCTGAGCTGCCTGTTCTGCAGTTACCTGGGCTTTAAACGATAGAACCCTCTGGTATGGAGTGCCCATGTATTTGCCTCGGACTATAAGATAAATGTCTATCAGTATTGCGTATGCCGTTACTTCATAGATAAACCAGAACGGTTCCCCACCAAATCCGTAGTGGAAAATGTCCGACAGCAAAGTGTATATAACCATCATTATTGAAACGCTTCCAGGCTTTCCTATAAGTGCTGCTACAAGGAACAATATGAATAATTCTCCAATGGTTGGGTAATAGAATATAGTTGTAATTGCTGAAAACCTTGGTATTAAAGGTGATATGAAGAAGTTCCATATCACGAGTATAGCCGCAAGAAGACCCATGTATACATAATCTACTGTTCTGAAATTAGCTAGCAGGTGTTTTTTCCAACCATATGCAAACAGGGCGGCGATAATAATGAAGTATATTGCCATTCCCCACCATGGTATGACTGTATGCATGTTAAAATGGACGCCGTTCCATGTCATAATAATTAAATATTAACCCGCGGCTTAATAAACATTTCTATCCGCATCTATGAATAATTTTTGACTAAAACTTAGTTTTTAAAAAATTATCTGGCTGAATCAATCTATAAACACTAATTTACAAACCTGCATTACAGGATTTTTTCATATTATTTTAAACTTTATTAAACATTATTGTTTAATAAAAACAAAATTTAAAAACTATTAGTTATAAACAAAAAGCATGGGGTTTAAAGAACTTGATGATATGCCTCTGAACCGTTTCTTAATACTCATGACGCTTCTTGTAGGACTGGGATCTTTTTTGGATGGATACGACCTTTTGAACGTAAGCATAGCATTGCCTTTTTTGATAAAAACCATGAACATAACAGCTCCTGTTCAGGGAATGCTCGGCACGGCCACATATTTGGGTGGCGTTTTCGGTGCTCTTCTTTTTGGAATATTCAGTGATCTTAGAGGAAGAAGAAGCGCTCTAATAGTTGATCTGTTTTTCTTTTTTATAGCCTCTATTTTATCAGCCTTTATACAGACTCCTTTTCAGTTGCTAGCTCTTAGATTTGCAATTGGGTTCGGAATAGGTGCAGATATAGTTTCGGGACCAGCTCTTTTATCTGAGATGCTTCCAAAGAATAAAAGAGGAAAAATGCTAGGTATATCCCTTCTTATGATGCCCCTCGGTGGGCTTGTAAGCGTACTTGTAGCTTATGCTCTTTATGTTTCTGGAGTTTCTGCTTTTATAATATGGAGGGTAATCTTTGCTCTTGGAGCTGTACCAGCATTGCTTGTGATATTGCTCAGAAGTTGGCTTACTGAATCTCCCAGATGGCTTGCAATGTTTGGAGACCCGAAAAAACACGCTAAAGAGTTCAGTGTGTTCAGTATAAAAGCGCAGAGCAGCGCTAAAAAAAGTTATTCTGAAATTTTTAGTAAGTATAAACGGGGGCTTGCATATTCGTCTGTGGCCTGGTTCACTGCTGGCACTACATCTATGCTTACTATATTTACCCCGCTTATACTTGAAAAATTTGCAACAAAGAGCTACGTGCAGATGATACATTTAACACTTGTAGTTTGGTTATTCGCTCTTTCTGGAGCCATTGTTTCAGCACTCCTACATGATTATGCAGGAAGAAAAAGGCTTGTTGTTGTTTCTGTTGTGCTCTTGGGAGTTTTTTACGTACTTCTTGGCATTTCATTATCGAAAAATGCTTACGTTCTTGAGCTTTTTCTTTCGCTCGCAATGCTCTTCTCTTTTATAAATGTAAGCAGCGCTTATACCATCCAGACTGAAGTATTTCCTACAGAATTAAAAGGTTTAGCCGATGGTCTAACGTTTTCCATAAACAGGTTAGCTAATTTTGTTTTTGGAAGTTTAATTCCAATCTTCCTTGTTTCAGGATTACTGAAAAATTTTATGTGGTTCTCCGGATTGCTTGTAATCATCATGGCTGCGATTCTAGCTGTGATAGGTATTGAAACAAAAAATAAATCGCTCGAAAAAATACAGGAAGACCTTGTTCAGCATAATCTGGTTAACCAACAATCTTAAAACACTAACGTGCTGATAAACAAAAACATGTAGCACATTGATGCAATAAAAAATACATAGAGTAACATTTTTATACCTTAAGGTTAATTTTTTTGCAATGATAGAATTTATCCCCCGTTATTGGTATAATATAGTACCAGACCTTCTAAGGCCTCTTCCTCCTCCTCGTGACCCGGAAGATTCTAACTTTTCACGAATTGAACTTTTAAACAGTATAATTCCTAAAGAAGTTCTCAGACAGCAGTTTACTGCTGAAAGGTATGTTAAGATCCCTGATAATGTAATAGAGCTGTATTCACTGGCGGGTAGACCTACCCCTCTCATGAGGGCAAAAAACTTTGAAGAAGCCCTTGATACGCCCGCAAAGATCTACTTTAAATACGAAGGTGCAACCCATTCTGGTTCTCACAAGATAAACACAGCTATACCTCAGGCTTATTTTGCCAAAGAAGAAGGTGTTGAAAGAGTTGTAACAGAAACCGGTGCAGGACAGTGGGGTACAGCTGTCGCGCTTGCAGCCTCTTTAATGAAAATCAAGTCTACAGTTTTTATGGTTAGGGTTAGCTATGAACAGAAACCTGGCAGGAGAACTATGATGAACCTTTATGGCGCTGAAGTGTACCCCAGCCCTTCTGAGATTACTGAATACGGCAGAAAAGAGCTAAGAAAGAATCCCTCTAACCCTGGATCTTTAGGAATAGCTATGAGTGAGGCTATAGAGCACGTCATAAACAATGGTTACAGGTACCTCGTCGGAAGCGTTATGGAAGTCGTTTTGTTGCATCAGTCAGTAATAGGTCTCGAAGCAATAAACCAATTTGATTACATTGGCGAAACGCCTGATGTACTTATAGGATGCGTAGGGGGCGGGAGTAATTTTGCAGGTTTTTCTTACCCATTTATAGGATCTAAAAGAGGTTCGAGGTACATTGCCGTTGGTTCTTCTGAAATTAAAAAGTTCAGCAAAGGCGTTTATGAATACGACTTCCCGGATTCTGCTGGCCTCTTACCAATGCTTAAGATGATAACCCTGGGGAAAGACTATGTACCACCTCCTATATATTCTGGAGGCCTCAGATATCATGGGCTTGCTCCCACATTAAGTCTTCTGGTTCGAGATAAAACTGTTGAATGGATGGAATTCAGCGAAACCGAGATTTATGAAGCAGCAAAGCTGTTTGCAAGAACGCAGGGTATAGTACCAGCCCCTGAAAGCGCGCACGCAATAATGGCGGCTATAAAGGTAGCTCAAGAAGCCAGAGAAAAAAAGGAAAGGCCTGTTATAGCTTTTAACCTAAGCGGACACGGGCTTCTTGATCTTTCTTATTATCAGAAGATGGAGGCTAAATAAAACATGAAAAAGCTTCTGGTTAGTTATATGACGCTTGGTTACCCAAACGAAGCGGACTATCTAAATTTTATAAAAGGAGCAGACGAATTGGGCACTGATGTTTTTGAGCTTGGTTATCCGCCCGATTTTGCAAAGTATGATGGGCCGCTGATAAGGAAGTCATACTCAAAGGTAAAATCTGCTTATAAAAATTTTTCAGAGCTCTTATCAAAATCAAGGAACTTTACAAAAAAGAAAATAATCGTGCTCACTTACCTTGAAGGCATTCAGAATAACCTTGATGAATTTCTTAAAAATATCAAGTCGTATGGAGCTGATGGCGTTTTGTTTCCTGATCTGCTTGTAGACTTTCCTGAAAGTTATTCTGGCTACATTAAACAAATTTCGGAAAGAAAGCTTGAACCTGTAATTTTTGTATCTCCTTTTGTTCCAGACAGACTCATATCTGAAGTTTCAGCTCTTTCAAGACCTTTTCTGTACTATGGCATAAGACCTACAACCGGGATTGTTACCCCTGTTGGTGTCGGAACTCTTGTAAAGAGAGTTAAAAATCTCATTGATAATAAGTTAATCGTTGGATTCGGGTTAAAAGGCGATGATGACATAAGAGAATCGCTCAGCGCCGGTGCCGACGGTGTCGCTGTGGGGACAGCTTACATTGAAGCCTTTGAAGGTGCGGGTCTAAAAGGTGCCCTTGACGCCGTGAAAAAGGTGAGAAATATACTTGATGAATTTGAGTGAAAGGCTTGAAATGCTTCTCAAAGGAAAGGACTTGAGCATAACAGAATCTTCGGAAATAGCTTCAGCCATAATTAATGGAGATCTTACGGAAGCCCAAACTTCGGCCATACTGGTAGCCTTAAGGGCAAAAGGAGAATCGCCAGAAGAAATAGCAGGTTTTGCTATTTCTATGAGGAATTCTTCTATAAGAGTGGGTCCCTGGTATGACGCCGTTGATACCGCTGGCACAGGAGGAGATGGCGTTGGAACCTTTAACGCGAGCACAGCTTCAGCAATAATAATAAGCAGAATTGTCAGGGTTGCAAAACACGGTAACAGAGGAGTAAGCAGCAGGAGCGGTTCAGCTGATTTTCTTGAAGCCCTTGGTTACGACATAATAGTAAGACCGGAAGAAGCTGAAAATCTTTTGCGGAATTCCGGCTTTGTTTTTCTTTTTGCCCAGCTTTATCATCCTTCTATGAAAAACGTTGCGCCTGTCAGAAAAGCTCTAGGCATAAGGACGATTTTCAACGTGCTAGGACCACTAACCAACCCTGCAGGAGTCAAAAGACAGGTAGTGGGGGTATTTTCAACAAAATTTATGGTGCCTGTTGCAGAAGCTTTTGTGAAACTTGGAGCTGAAAACATATACCTCGTTCATGGTCATCCTGGTATTGATGAAGTATCGATATCGGGTCAAACATCAGTAATAAAGGTTAAAAGAAAAGGCTATGAAAGGTTTAACATTTCAATCGAGGATTTAAGGCTCACGGAGCCTGTAAGGCCTGAAACATTAAAAGTTAATGGTCCGGAAGAATCGGCATTAAGATTTGTTAAGGCGTTAAAAGGAAAAGATAACGCAATAAGAAAGTTTGTATCTGCAAACGCCGCGATCGCGCTTTTAGCTTCAGAGCACGTTAAAAGCATTTCAGATGGTCTGGACCTTGCAGATCAGCTCGTAGAAGACGGCTTAAAAACGCTAAGAAATGTCATATCTTCACATGGCATGATCGACAAACTTCAAAAGATAGAGGAGATGGTCTAATGAAAGTAAAGTTCTGCGGCATCACCAGCGTAGAAGATGCGGTAAAAGCGGAGAGCCTTGGGGCAGACATGCTTGGTTTTATAGCTCAACCAGGACAGATACGGTATGTTGAGCCATCTATTATTGCTAAAGCTAAAAGCGTGCTGAAAGTTCCCGTTGTAGCTGTTAAGCTTGAAACGAATTTTATGGATGTTCTTAGCATTGCTGATTATATACAGATTCACAAAGTTCTTGAAAATAATGAGCTTGAAGAGCTTAACTCTTACTCCGCAAAATTTATACTTTATGTACCTTCATCAAAAGAAGGGCTAAACTATATCAGGCTGATCGATAGCGTTCATCACGCAGTCCCACTCATAGATTCAGCAAAAAAGGGCACTAAAGTTGATCTTGAGGTTGCAAAAGAGCTTCTTAATTTTAGGCCAGATTCGGGACTTGGAGGCGGCATTACACCGGATAACGTTCAAGATTATATTAAGTTAAATCCAGCTTGGATAGACGTTTCAAGCGGAATTGAATCTGCGCCAGGGAAAAAAGATGAACAAAAAATGAAACGAATAATAGAGGTTGTTAAACATGAGTCTAATTGAAAAGAAAATTTCTCAAATGCCTGAGCCTTACAGACTTTTTTCATGTATAGAAAAAGAGAATGAAACTGCAGCGCTTTTAGAAAGCGTTAAGGGACCTGAACACCTTACCAGGTATTCAATAATAGCTTGGGGTGCAAAAGAAAGAATAAATGGGAAAAAAGGAAAAACCTACGGAACGTTTTCAAGGGATTTTTATGATCCTGTAGAAGTTTTTAATGAACTCATAGCGAGATCTCAGGAAATACCTTTCCCGGGCAGGTACAAAGGGGGACCTATAGGCTACCTGAGTTACGACGCTATAAGATACTGGGAAAGTTTAAAGGACAATAAGCCTGAAGCAGAGCAGTGGCCCGACTTTGAATTCTTTATTCCAAAGAATATAATAATATATGATAACTATCAGGAAAACGTTTACATTTATGGTGAAGAGCCAAATACTAAATGCGGAGAGGGTGAAAACTTTAAGGCAAAGCTGGAACTGGATTCAATTAAAAAGAATGAATTTGAAAACGCTGTAAAGGCCGTCCACGAAAAAATTGTTTCTGGTTATGTTTTTCAGGCAGTTATTTCTAGATTCTACTCTTACACTTTCAGCGGAGACCCATTCTTGTTTTACAAGAAGTTGAGGACTATAAATCCTTCCCCATATATGTATTACCTTAAGTTTGGAGATAGAAAGCTAGCAGGAGCCAGTCCAGAAACGCTTTTCAGCCTTCAGGACGGGGTCATTGAAATCTATCCCATAGCAGGTTCAAGACCCCGCGGAAAAAATCAAGAAGAAGATTTTAAATTTGAAAAAGAGCTGGTAAAATCAGAAAAAGAAAGGGCAGAGCATTTAATGCTAGTAGACCTTGCAAGAAACGATGCGGGCAAGGTTTCTTATTATGGATCTGTAAAAGTACCGGACCTTATGTACGTAGAAAAGTACAGTCATGTGCAGCACATGGTAAGCAGAGTAATCGGCACGATAAGAAAAAATACCAACGCTCCAGATGTTTTAAAGGCTACTTTTCCAGCTGGAACAGTTAGTGGCGCTCCAAAACCATACGCCATGAACGTTATAGAAGATATAGAACCCTATAAACGTGGACCATATGCTGGGGCTGTTGGCTTTTTTTCATCTAATGGAGATTCAGAATTTGCTATTGCGATCAGGAGCGCCTTTTTTAATAAAGACCTGATGAGGATTCAAGCTGGAGCTGGTATAGTCTACGATTCTGTGCCTGAGAGCGAATACTGGGAGACTGAGTTTAAAATGAGAGCTCTAAGACTTGCGGCAGGTGATAACGAGTGAGTGACATAACTCTTATAATTGATAATTACGACAGCTTTGTTTACAACATAGCGCAATATGCGGGGGAGCTTGGAAGCGTTCCAATAGTGGTCAGAAATGATGAAATATCAGTTAAAGCCGTTGAGAGAATAAACCCTGACAGAATTATAATATCCCCTGGACCGGGTTCGCCAGACAAAAAAGAAGATGCTGGAATAGTTATAGATCTCATAAAGGTTGTTGGGAGAAGACTTCCATTATTCGGGGTGTGCTTTGGCCATCAAGCCATAGGAATAGCTTATGGTGCAAAGATAAGAAAAGCTAATAAAATAATGCATGGTAAGCTAAGCGGAATAAAGCATTTTTCCAATTCTCCAATATATCATGGAATAAATTCAGAGTTTCTTGCAACAAGATACCACAGCCTTGTTGTTGAAAATGTGAAGCAGCCTCTAGAAGTAGATGCTATAAGCTTGGAAGATGGCGAAATAATGGGTATACATCATCAAGAGTACAGGGTTTACGGAACCCAGTTTCATCCTGAAAGCATAGGAACTTCAGTAGGAAAGAAAATCCTCTATAACTTTTTCAATAAGGTGTAAAGCAATGCCAAAAGAGCTAAATGGCTGGCTTGATGAAGTAGTTAAGGCTGCTAAAAAAAGGAAAGCCGTCATAAAAAGCAGAGAAAGGAATCTTTATGATATTAAAGACAGCATAGTAAAAAAGAAAGAGAAAAAACTTAACCCTATAATTGCAGAGTTTAAAAGAAGATCCCCTTCAGGGTTCAAACAAGACAGAGATCCTTTAGAATATGCAAAGTTAATGGAAAGATTCGGAGCCGCGGCACTTAGCATACTGACGGAACCTCTTTACTTTTCAGGGAGCTATGAGACTTTTGAAGCTATCTCAAGAAATGTAAAATTGCCTTTACTTTTCAAAGATTTTGTAGTTACAGAGGCTCAGGTAGATACCGCGTACAGCATAGGTGCTGATGCCGTCCTGCTGATAGTCAAAGTATTGAAAGATGATGAGCTTTGCTTTCTTTATGATTATATAAAAAGTTACGGTATGGTACCGCTTGTAGAGGTAGAGAATGAAAAAGATCTAAATACTGCAGACGCATGCGGCGCTGAAATGATAGGAATAAACGCAAGAGATCTTAATTCTTTGAATGTTAATGTTGAAAGGGTTGCTGCGCTTTTAAAAATTGCTCCCCTTAAATCTATAAGGGTTGCTGAAAGTGGCATACAGGATAGATCTCAAATACTCAGGCTTCTTGAAAGCGGAGCCGATGCGTTTCTTATAGGTACAGCTCTTATGAAAGATCCACAGAAGATAAAGCTACTTATATAGTAATTCGGAATAAAGCACTACAGAAGATAAAATAAAAATAAATAAAACGTATCTGGCGAACTCTTTTACACCTAACGAATTTATATCTTCGTATTTGCTTATTTTAGCATTTTTCAAGATGTTTGCTGATAGCTTTATTAAGGGTTCAATCAAAGGCAATATAAAATAAAAAGGAAGAAAAATAATAACTACAAAGCTGGTCAAAAAAATGGCTAACGGATACGCAGGATTTACATACCTAAAACTCAACTTGCTTTCTATATAAAGTACTTGCGCGGCATTATAAACAAAGAACATAAAGCCTATCAGAATTCTTTCTAAAGTAAGCACTCCAAAAATCGAAGAAAAATAATAATAAAATCCTGCAATTATAGATGAACCTATAACAATAGCTTTTGTAGACCTGCCTTTTCTTTTAAGAGAGTAATTGAAGTATAAACCAATACAAACGAGAGATGGCAAAAGGCCTAAAATGACTTTTGTGCCGACTAACAAAAAAGCTAAAAACACAGGTAAAGCATCTAAAAAAAGCACAAGCATATAATTGATCTTTAGTGGGTTTGATGCATTTTTAAAAAGGTAGTCAAACGTTAACAAGAAAAGAAAGTATGAAATTAACGCTATAAAAAAATCTGTCAACTTAAACTTTGAAGAAGATATAATAGCTAGCAAAAAAGAAAAGGTTAGAATTCCTGCCGAGCTTTTTTCTTGAGGAATTTTAAAAACAGTTTTAAATTCCATTATTAATGCTGGTTTTTATTTTTGTGTTTTTTAATTTATCTGGTTTTTATACCGAAAGTTTATTTTGTATAAAGAAAATTTGAGATACAAAACAGAGGATAAAGGTATGATTGATCGTTTAGGAAAATTCATTTTGGACATAAAATACATAAACATTTATCGTTTTTATAACTTATATATTCCTCATGTGAAAGCGCATAGACGAACCGGGAAGTCCCGACCTTGCTTTTATGGTGATTCATCACCAAATAATAGCGTGTGTTTAGTATTGACCTAGTGCTAATCCATCTCCCCTTATGTCTGCATAAGCGATTTTTTCTTTCCCTATTACCTGTATTCCATGCCCAACTCCTGTTGGTCCCGGGTATTTAACCTTCTTTTTAACAAAATCTATTCCTTCTTCCGCAAATGCTTCATGACCGTCCCATAAAAACCTCGGCGCTTCTATAGCATCTCCTATGCTCATGCCCCTCTCTATTATGTTGGTTATAATCAGAAAATGCTGCTGAGGCCTGTAATGCGCCCCACTTATTCCAAACGCAAAAGAAATCCTTTCATCCTTTGTTGCAATAACTGAGGAAAGCGTATGAAGCGGTCTCTTATGTGGCTGTAAGGAGTTAGGACCGTTCAGCTTAAAATCGCTAGCCCTGTTATTTAGGGTTATCATGTGTTTGGGATGCGTTATCCTCGAACCAAAAGAATGATAGAGGCTTTGTATGCCAGAAACTACGTTGCCTTCTTTATCTGCAATAACAAAGTTGGTCGTATCCCCATCGTCAATTGCTGATTCTGAAGGAGAAACCGATTCTTTCATGAGCCTCTCAACAGGAACCGTTACAAACCTAGGATCCCCAACGTACATATCTCTTAAAGCGTACGCCTTTTTGTATACCTTTAATATGTCTTCAAAACTTTCCCTGTCGAGCTTTACCTTCCTGTCCTTTAACTGGTTAAGTATCAAAAGTGTTGTTATTCCTTGGCTGTTTGGTGGCGATTCATATATGGTATATCCTTTATATTCTATCTTTAAAGGATCTGCAAATTCAGGCCTGAAACTTTTAAAATCTTCTTCCTTCATTATACCTCCAAGCTCTTGCACATAACTGGATATATCTCCTGCTATCTCATCATAAAAAAATTCTGGGCCGTTTTCAGCGATACCTTTAATAACGTTTGCCAAACCTGTCAGCGTGACCCTTTCCCATAGACCTTTTCTATAAATGGCTTCTGTAGCATTATCATGATAGCCCGATAGCATATCATTAATAGCAGCTAAAAGTCTGTTAGTAACGGGTACACCTTTTTCAGCTATATTTGCCGGCATCTCTAAAAGGTTTTTCCATTCTAACCTCCCGTACTTTTTCCACATTTCGTAAACACCATAAACCATTCCTGGAACTACTGGAGATAAAGGGCCATACCGAGGTACCTCTGAAAGACCCCTTTCTTTTATAACTTTTTCTAGCCCCTCAGGGGACCATCCCGTACCATTTACGAAATTTATCTTTCCTTCACGGTATATCATAGCCATAAAGTCCCCACCCAAACCGTTAAGTGATGGTTGAACAACGGCTAAAGTAAAAGACATAGCTACTGATGCATCTATGGCATTACCCCCTTTGTTTAATACTTCGAGAGCAATCATCGTAGATAAGGCATGCTCGCTTGTGGCTAAACCTTTTTCACTTACAAAAACTGGCTTTAACATAACTTTTTTTGGATTATGTAAATAAAAAGTTTTCTTATTTAGAAATTACATACTGAGTGAACGTTTAAGTTTAAACGCTGGCTTAAACTAACGACTCTTATTAAATATCGAAAACTAGTTTAAAAAATATTTATTGATTTTACAAAATACAGATCATTTTTTAAGCATTTTTGGTAAGCTGAATATTACGGCAACTGCAAGGTTTATTGCCAAGGCAATGATACCTATCCATATCAAGTATCCTCCCAGACGATAAAGGCTTGTTGAAAGGGGTCCAAATTTATTAGCGACTTCTATCAAATAAATTCCTGAAGCCGTTCCAGATATTAACCCTGCCATCAGCGCGTATTTATTAAATTTATTTGTTACAAGCCCCAAAAAGACTGGGGGTAAAGTTTGTAGTATGATTATGCCTCCAAGCAGCTGTAGCTGTATAGCATAAGTTGCAGGTACGACAAAAACGAACCCCAACGCTATAAATTTGAAGATCACAGAAGCCCATTTTGATATCTTTGTTTCAGTTTCTGGCTTTATCTCAGGTTTGATCGGCTTTATTATGTTTCTTGTCAGCAGGTTTGCCTGTGCTATAGCCATTATAGCTGCAGGAACAAGTCCTCCTACAAATATTCCTAGCAGTACTACGCCCGCAAACCAATCTGGAAGTGATGATACTGCAAGCGCTGGTATTGAGTATATGCCCATCGAAGACAGCGGAAACTTGCTTAACAAGCTCATAGCTGCTTTATCAGAATAAGCTAAAAGCCCAAGCAAAGCTAAGAGCGCAAGCCCTATGCCATAGATAGGAAGGAAAGCGTCACTAAGTGCCAACTGTTTCTTACCTGAAGCGCTAAGAGAACCGTTTATTGAATGTGGGTAAAGGAAAAGGGCAAATGTGCTTCCTATCCATAAAGTTGTGTATCCAGCTTCGAGTGCTGGCAAAGGCTTTAGATAAGTTATTCCTGTAGAAAGCCACGTAATGTGTTTAGCGCTTAAGGCTGAAGCGAAACTCTGAGCCTCATTAAAAGCTGATGAAAAACCTCCAAACTTAAGAGGTATTATAATTATTAGAGAGATCACAGAAATAAAGATCAGGATATCCTTGAGAACAGCGCCGAGGGTTGCTCCTCTTAGCCCGCTAGTAAAGGTAAAAGCCGCCAGTATTATGAACGAGACTGTAAGTGCAACGTCGCTTACAAGCTTTACGTTACTTGTGATCCCAAGCAACATCACTCCCAGAACGGCCTGCATCCCTACTATTTGCAGAGCTATGTATGGCAGTTCTGCCACTATACCTGTAACAGCTACTAACCCGGCCAAGAGTTTGCTTTTAAATCGATCCTCTACCATGTCAGCTGCTGTTACATAACCTTTCTCTCTTGACCACTGCCAGAGCCTAGGCATAGTAATCATGGCTACCATGAATGTTGTTGCTACGTATGGGACCGCATAAAAATAGAGGGCTCCGGAAGCAAACATTCCTGAAGGTACGGCAACAAAAGTGTATGCGGTGTAGACGTCAGCCCCTATAAGGAACCACGCAAGAAAAGCCCCCAGCCTTCTCCCTGCAAGGGCCCACTCGTGAAGTTTGCTCAGGTCTCCCCTTCTCCATCTAGCACCGTAGAACCCGAGGAAAGTAAATAATAAAAAGAAAATTATGAAGCTTATCCACCCAAGAATACCTATCATTGCTTTTCACCCCTGTAAATTAGGTACGCCGCTATCGCATAGAGTATTGATGATATTACAAGCCATGCTGTCTGATACCAGTAAAAGAAAGTTATGCCGAAAAGTGCGGGCTGAGCTTTATCATAGGTAGTAATCCAGAGGTAAGCTATCCAGGGAATTATCAACAGAATTGTAGCAAGTGCTTTGTAGAAAACGCTGTCCTTTTTTGCGTTTTCTTGCATTAAAGTATTTTATTATAATCATTTATAAATTTTTTGTTTGTAAAATATCTTTTATCATAATAAAATGTTATTAAAAAGTTTTTTAGTGCATTTATTCGAAACCTTATTAAAGTTTGTGTTAATATAGCTAATTTTTAAAGGCTTTAATATTTTTAAAAAATTAAACATTGAACTTTAACCGCTAAATTAGTTAAGGATTTAAACCTAAATTAAACAAATAAGCGTGAGGGGCCGTCGTCTAGCCTGGTCTAGGATGCCAGCCTGGGGCGCTGGCGGTCGTGGGTTCAAATCCCACCGGCCCCATTTTCACTATGCTAAGTTTTTATTCTTCCTTTATAAAAAATAATTTATTGAGCAAAAAACCAATAAGCCTCTGGCAGGCGACTGCAATAGGACTTGGTAACATAATAGGAGCTGGAATATTTGTACTGGCTGGAACAGTGATAAATCAGGCAGGACCAGGAGCGGTTTTATCTTTTTTGTTAACCGCAATACTCGCAGTAACAGTCGCACTAAACAGCGCAGAGCTTGCATCAAAAATAGTTTCTCATGGCGGACTTTACTCCTTTGCAAAAGAGACTATGGGCGAAGCTATGGGTTTTGTAGTTGGCTGGCTTAGAGCTATTTCATACGCAATAGCAACTTCAGCAGTATCGCTAGGATTTTCATCATACCTTTTAACAATGATCGATCTTTATTCTATCCATCTGGAAATCGCTGTGGCAATAGGTCTCATGTCGTTTGCCGTTTTCTTGAATTATGTTGGTATAAAAGTTGTAGCCGAAATAGAGGAACTTTTGGTTGGTTTGACGACTGGTGGACTTGTAATATTTATTATCATTTCTTTTATTTATGGAAAGTGGGTTCCCAGCAGGTTCACGCCTTTGGTTCCTCATGGACCCTTTAGCATAATTCAGTCTGCTTCGTTAGCTTTTTTCGCTTATTCAGGTTTCAATACAGTGGCTACACTAACCCCTGAAATAGTCGAAGGCCGAAAAAACGCGCCAAAAGCGATAATTCTTTCTCTTGGAATAAGCACCATACTTTACCTGCTGGTTGTTATTGGAATGCTTGCTTTAATGCCATGGAAGCTTTATTCTGTGACTGCAGATCCTCTCTTAAATGCCCTCAATTTTGCACGCGCTCCTCCTTTTGTAGATCAGATAATAGGAGCCGTTGCGGTTGTTGCCACTGTGACGGTAACGCTTTCTTTAATAGTAGCGGGTTCAAGGACGCTTCTTCAGATGAGCGATGATGGTCTGCTGCCAAAAACTCTTGGAAAAAAAGATTCTCCAAGGAGAGCAATTATTCTAATAGGTATAATAGCTATATTTTCAGTCTTTCTTGGAAATGTTCAGTACATAGCTCTTGCTTCGAACTTCGGGGTTATTTTTTCATATGCAATTACGGGGCTTGCGGTTTATATTGTAAGGAAAAGAAATGTAGAAGGACCTTTTAATTCACCTTTTTATCCTTATGTTCAGATAATTTCAGTGATCCTTTCTGTTGTAGTTATGCTGGCACTTGGAGATCAGGCACTTTATATAGGATCGGTGACTATAATTGCAGGGTTCTTCCTCTATGTCCTCGAAAAAGAAGAAAGGACACATTTGAAAAAATAGCGTCGTTTTTAGGTTTAAAAAATTATTCCTTAGCACTCTCCTTTCATACCCTTAGGAATTGTAACTCCTTTTTGCTTGAGATATGTGCCTTTGTAGCTATATTTTCCCTCTGCTTTAGCAAGGATAACATGAAGAAACCTCATGCCTGGTCTTAAAACTATGTAATTTCTGCTTGTATTTATAATCTCGATTGTTATATTTCCTTCAAAGCCCACATCTATAATGGTAGGGCTCATTGAAAGCCCGTACCTTGCCAGAGTTGACCTGAGGTTACAAAAACCTACAAGGTTATCGGGCAGCTTTACCCTTTCAAGCGTAGTGAGCAGAACAAAACTGTTTGGCGGTACAGGGATTCTTGAATCTTTTGCTTCAACTATTTTAAAAAGTCCTGATGAGCTCTCTATTTCGCACGGATCGACTATCTGATTTGAAAAAGCGTACTGAGCATATTCGTAACCTACCCTTAGGTCTATGCCGTTTTCCCTAACTATACTTTCATCAAATGGCTCTATGATGATCTCCTTCTTTACTATGCTTTCCAGAATTACATCATGTGTTAAAATTCCCATACTGGCTTTTTATGAATTTGAGGTATTTAGCTTTTAATGCCTTGATTTTGCATCATTCTTTATATTCTTTAAAAAGGAGCAAAATATGTGAGCTGGAAGATAAGTAACGAGGCCAGACTTCTCATATATTCTTCTTTTATAATCGGCTTAACTCAGGGTTTTATGTGGGTTGACTTTCCAGTCTATCTTGATCAGATCGGTTATACCCCTTTTCAAATTGGAATTATACTAACTTTTAACACATTCATAGGCGCGATGCTTATGCTACCTATAGGTTCGCTATCAGATAAATATGGACGAAAAAAGTTCATAGTTCTCGCAAGGTTAGTTTCATCTTTAGCATTTATTATTCTAACAGTTTTTACAGGCTTCTTTGAAATTCTTCTTGCTGCGTCTTTGATGGGAATAGCGTTTGCCAATTCAGGCTCAAGTTACATGGCTCTTTTGACCGAAAAAAGCGAAGAAGGCACTAGAAATACGGTCTTCGCGTTTTCGAGTTTTATAAGCGGTGTTGCTTCTTCTGCTGGTATGCTAGTGGGAGCTGTGCCCCCCTACCTTTCAAAGTTTTTTCAACTTTCTCTTGTTAATTCATATAGAGTTCTTTATGTTATAGCGCTAATGGGTTCTATTATTTCACTATTGCCTGTGTTAAAAATAAAAGAAAGTTATAGAGGACACCACGGGAAGATAGTATTATTTCCTAAAGCTTCAAGAAAGATAGTTATAAGGCTGTCGGTTCTTGGAATGATAGGGTTAGGGGCCGGCGTTCTCGTCAGGATCTTTCCTTTATGGTTTTACCTGCGTTACAATACAAACGTTGACGTTCTGGGACCCCTTTTTTCAATAACCCAGTTTCTAACTGCCGTTGCAAACCTTTCAACCCCATCAATGGCAAAGGTGATGGGTGAGATTAAAACCATTGTATATACTGAGGGCGCTTCTATAGCCATACTAATAGCGATGCCTTTTATGCCATTGTATTATCTTGCAGGAATCCTTTATGCGCTCAGAAGCCTCCTGATGAATATGTCAGCTCCTATTCAAAACAGTTTTATAATGAGCCTTATACCAGAAAATGAAAGAGCTCTAGCTTCATCAATAATAAACTTTTTTGATTCACTGCCTAGATCCTTTGGCCCTTTTATAAGTGGGGTGTTCATACAGCTTGGTTACCTGAATCTACCTTTCTTTTTTACGGCCACACTTTATAGCTTTTCAGTAGCTGGATTCTATATTCTTTTCAGAAGAGCAAAAGAAAACATAAAACTTTCAGAAAAAATTCAAAACAAGTAACATTTTAATGATTTAGCCTACTGAGTTTTTGCTTCTTTGTCTTCTTTTTTGTTTTTAGCTTTTTTGCATGGCATGATTTAAGAAGATCATGAGTTTTATAAAAAATTTTTGTACGTTTTTTATAAGATTTTAATGACCTAATTTTTAATAATGATTTTCTTTTTCGTTTTTCTAACCTGATAATATAATATCTTGTTTACAAAAAATTTACTACTTTAAGAATATACTCTCCACGTATACCCGCACTTTGTGCACCTATAAAATTGTGTTGGAGGTTCATCTGCGGACCTAGTCTGCACCATCCACCAGTATGCTTTGTTGTTTCCACATTTTGGGCATGTGACGTTTACTGTTGGTAAAGCTGAAAGGTCTGCGTTTTCATCGATTATTTTAAGTGATTCATCTTCTGACGAAACTTTCTCTTCCAACACTTTTTCTTTTCTGTATTTTTCGGTATAACCACACGTAGGGCATACATAAATAAGTTCTACTCGCTGCCCTTTCTTCTCGCTCTTCAGCTTCATCAGAGTTCCATCTTTTGGACAAAATTTTGGCATTACGGTCTAGATAAAGCGTTTTCTAGCTCGTCTTTTAAACTTTTTGCCATATCCTTAGACCTTTCTATTCCTTCTTTAAGTACCTGTTTAGGATCTGACCCATCTGTCAGGATGAAAAGATAGACATCTTTGGTTAGAGGATGGCCTCTTTTAACTGAAATATTTTTAACCCTTTTGTCATTTAAAAGATTTGTCTGGATTATCTTTAATAGTGAAAAATCTGTATTCTTAAAAACGAGTTCTAATGAACTATCTGTTCTGGATACTACTGATATCTCCAATCCCGTTCAAGATAAAACTATAAACTGAGCTTATAAACTTAATGCGATAAACAAAAAAATAAATTATTTTTTTAATCTACGTATCCCTGTGCGTTTATCTTAAGGTGCATTATGTACCTGAGCGCTATCCATGCGCCTATCATTACCATTATCAGGAACAGAAAGCTTGATACCGCCATCTGAATGTTTCCACTAAGTATGTGCCCTGATGCACAGCCGTTTGCCATTCTGGCCCCAAACAGAACCATGAACGTTCCTATGAAAGCTCCTACTGCCCTTTTCGCTTCTGAAGGTCCAAAGTTGTGCTGCCACACAAAAGGAACCTGCTTCCTGTATCCCATGAACCTCTTGCTTATTACAAGGGATGATACAAGTCCTCCTAAAAATGTTCCGAGATCTGAGAAGGGCTCCCACCCAATTTCGCTGAACGGACTGTTCACAGGAACTCCGTTAACTATGTGCATGCCGCCGAAAAGCTGGAAATACGGGTTAGAAGCTGCCCATTTTGCATTTATCAGATAAGATACCTGTGCCCCTATCCAGGAATATGTTGTTGATTCTCCAAATATCTGTCTCAGTATTATTACAGCGACTGCCGTTATGGTGAACTCGATGCCAAGTAGTATTATAGATCTTGCATTCTCTATGCTGCTTTCGTTGATCAGGTGCGTTATATAAGGCCTCGCATTTGGATATTTTGTGCTTTCTTCGTCTATGACTTCATTGAACCTTACGACCTCTTTGTTGGCTCCTGCAAGATGGTAAGCGCAGGACTGTCTTGTTGGCTGTTTAGGGAACCTCGGCAAGAAGAAGAAAATCAGTAAGAGTATTATGCCGAATACTATGCTTACAGCGAATATCTCGGGCCTTGTCGTCAACCCAAACAGTGAGGCCCAGGTTACTGGCCCAAAGTTAAGAGTGTTCCACAAGATGCCCCTGACGTTCCCAAATATGACCGACCAAGTAAATGCCCCGAGAAGACCTCCAGCTACCGCATATAATGCGTCCCTTCTGCCCTGTCCTAAAGCTATCCAGACTGTTCCTGGAAAATAACCGGCTATGCCAACTCCTATTCCGAATATCAGACCTCCCAGAACTATGCCAAATACAAAAAGATCCTTTATACCAAAGTTAGGATGGGGAACAAACAGGTTAAGTCCGTAAAGCAGAATTGCCCCGAGCCCTATAGCAAACCCAAAGCATACCATCAGGAACCTGTCCTGAAATGCCATGACCCTGAAAAGTGTGTCAGGATCAGAGAAGTTCCAGAGTTCTAACGGGATAGCCAGTAACATCCCAGCAACTATGCCTAAAAGCAGTGGGGCCTTATAAACGTGCAAAACCACTTGCTGATAAATACCGTATGAAAGCATTGCAATGCTTACAACGAACAGTATAGAACTAGAAACCCAGTACACTTCTTTTCCCTTTTTGTCATTTATTTGCATTTTTGGTCTAAAAAATGATTTATAATGCTTTAATATAACTATTTCTACAAAATTTCTTTTTTATGCCTTATAAATCTCTTTTAAGAATTTTCAAAAAATTCTTCAAAAAGTTGAATTTATTTGTTCTCATTCGTTTATTATCGTATCGTTTGTACGGAAGTTGACTGCATAAGGGTTCCGGATAAAGATTTAGGCGTGAGGCGTGCCAGAAAGAACCATGAACGTTCCTATGAAAATGTGGATAGAGGCAATTGTCATCTAATTTTTAACTTAAGGTTTAAGGGGACGAAAGTCCCCTTCGCGGAAGATGATGGATAGCCCCTTATAGAAACGTTTTTTAAAGACTTCAGAACACGATCTTTACAGGCTGATGCATAACCCTGAAAAGACCGCAAGGTCAGGGTAGTTCACCCAATATCTGTATCTGTTACTAAAATTTTTATTGGTGCTAAAAATTTCATTATAATCGTTCCAGATCGTTTCACAGCATTCCTTATATCTTGTCTTATACAAATTTATGTTATGAAATTTAAGATATCTGCTTTGCTTATATTGATACTGATAACAGGACTGTTTTTACCTAGCTTCACTTATGCTCAGCCCCAGTCTAATCAAAGCGCTTTAGGGACTGTTATATCTAATACGCTTAATGGTCTATCTACAGCTCTTCAACATTTAAAGAAAGGTACAAATGCATACATGGAACTTAACAACTCTGTTACATTGCTTGAAAAAGCCCAGAAACTTTACAATGATGGCAATTATACCGGAGCAGAATATTACTTTAAACTTGCTATGAACTCTTCCTATGAAGGAATTTCAGAAGCCGGTGGAAAACCTTTTACAATCCCTCCCGGTCTGAATGTTTCAAGAAAAATGGCTCTTGAGTATGCACAGAATTTGGAAACGCTAGCTCAGAACGTTCAAAATGAAACGCTGAAACACGAAATGTTAAGCATAATTTCTCAAGCCGTATCTTTGTTAAATCAGCAGGAATTAAATACAACCCAGGCCGCACATAACATAGCGCAAGCAAGAGAGCTTTTGGGAAACGCGTCTGCAATACTTCATAAATATTCTAAATCAAACTTTGGTAAACACTTTGCTATTTTCATTATGCATCATGGCAAGTTCAATGATAACAGGTTTGTAGCGGGAATGTCCAGCATGTTTTCACAAATGAACTTCAGCTACATAGAAAACATTACAGGCACAATGCATTTTATAAACTTTTCCCCGGTTATAATCACAGGAACTATAGGTGTTTATAACAAAACAGTATACTTTAACAGTTCATTTATAATCCCGTATATAATTGTAGGTAACGAAACATTTATTCCTAAAGAAATAATGTTTCCTCAAGCACATGAACATTTAGGAAAAAACCACAGAAATTTAAGCTTCCAGCAAAACTTTGAGATAGTAGGAATGATAAACTCATCATATGCTGAATCATACATAGTTTCTCATAAAGGTGAAAACATAACCGTGGAAATCTTACCTTTTGTCTGGGCGCCGCAGTCTCTTAACGGGCTGCATTCTAAAGTTCAGACCGGCAATGTTAATCTTTCTTTAGCCTCTTCGCGTTTCTTAAACATGACCGTGCTTTTTAATGGCTCTAGTTGGCTTGCAGGCAAGTTAAACCATCATAAGGTACCGCTGATCATAATAATCTTTAAAGACGTCGGCTATTATTCTTCTGTTCCGCAAGGAATACACGTATGGTATGAAAATCTTCCAAACTGATTTTAAAAACGATGCAAAATTTATTCGCTTGCTTTTTTTCTAAGAAGCTTTTTGTCTATCTTGTTTGTGCTTGTTCTTGGCATGCTTTCTATAAAATATATCCTGTCTGGCACCCACCATTTCTGTATTCTTCCAAGCCTTACATAATCGTTAAGGTGTTCATAAATTTCTTTTTCAGATACTTCCCCGCTTTTAACCACAAAAGCAACTGGCCTTTCTCCCCATTTTGGATCAGGAACTCCAACTACAGCTACCTCCCCTACACCCTTGACCTCGCTTATTGCGTTCTCAAGTATTAATGTAGGTATAAATTCCCCACCGCTCTTTACAGCATCTTTTTCCCTGTCTACTATATGAAGATAACCGAATTCATCAATAACGCCTAAATCTCCTGTATGAAGCCAGCCGCCTTTCCAAAGCTCTTCTGTCTTTTCAGGATCATTGTAGTATTCTTTTGTGAGCCACGGAGCTCTAGCTATTACCTCCCCAACCGTTTTGCTGTCCCATGGCACATCTTTACCTGCGGGATCAACGACTCTCAGGTTGACAAGGGGTATTGGAAGGCCAGCGCTTATAAGGTGATCAAGCGCCTCTTCGTATTTCATTTTTGAAGTATAATCGTTCATAACCGATATAGTAAGAACTGGACATGTTTCTGACAGCCCATAACCGCCTACAACAGTTATTCCGTAAGATACAGCCTTAAGAGCTAAGCCTTTAGGAAGAGCTGCCCCTCCTATTATAACCTTCCAACCCTTCAGGTATTCCCTGTAATCTTCTACGGCCTTATCGTTGAGTATCATGTAAAGTATTGCGGGAACCATTGTTGAGAAAGTAACCTTTTCATTCTTTAGTAGCTCAAGTATCGTCTTTACTTCATACCTTCCAGGAAGAACGTACTTGTTACCGTTAATAAACGCTATATATGGCATGCCCCATGAATGCACATGAAACATTGGAACTAACGACATAAACACGTCCTGTTCCGTTAGCATCAGAGGACGATACTTCATTGAAGCAGATAAAGATAGGGCGTGAAGCATAAGCTGCTTCTGTGTAAAGGTTACGCCTTTTGGCATCCCAGTGGTGCCCGAAGTAAAAAATATGGTTGCTCTAGTTTGATCTTCAAGATCCGGAGGATCACACTTCCCTACTTTTAATACGTCTTCGTATTCGAATTTTGGGCTCAGTTTAGTTTCTACAGGATTTCCACTTTCTGAATAAACTATCCAGCCCTTTACAAAGTCAAAAAGTGAAGCGTTCTTTTCCACTATCGGAACAAACTCATCCCTTATTATAACATACTTGTCGTTTGCAAAGTTCATTGTTAAGTAAATCAGCTCTGGCGGATACCTTATGTTTATTGTATGCAAAGTTGCACCGCTCATCGGCACACCAAAATATGATTCCATATACACATATGTGTCCCAATCGATAACTCCAATCACATCCCCTTCCTTAACTCCTATGCCTCTTAATCCGTTGCAGAGCCTTAAAACCCGGTCATAGAATTCGGAAAATGTGTACCTTTTTTTGTCCCTGTAGACTATTTCTCTCTGCGGAAAATTTCTTGCTGCTGTCAGAAAAGAGTTTCTAAAATTCAATTTATACTCATAAAAAGGAGCCATTAACTATAAAAATACTATTTATTTTATATAAACCTTTCTTTTTAGCCTAAAACCCAGCCACCATCTACGAATATTTCTGTCGAGTTTATATAACTGGCTCTTTCGCTTGCCAAAAAAGCTATGACTTCCGCTACTTCTTCCGCTTTACCTGCTCTCTTTAAAAGTACCTGTCTGTTCGCCCATCCTTCGATGTCCTCTGTCTTGGCTTTTTGATGAAAAGGTGTGATTATAAGTCCCGGCATTACCGATATAACCCTTATTCCATACTGTGCAAGCTCTTTTGCGAGAGATTTTGTAAAGGTCTTTAAACCTCCCTTGGCTGTTGCGTAAGCCGCTGCGCCTTTTCCTCCTCCAGTTATAGCGGCTATTGATGAAACGTTTATTATCGATCTATCTCTGTTTTTAGAATTGAGCAATAAAGGTATAGAGTTTTTTGTAACAATATATGCCGAAGTCAAATTAAGATCTATATGGGCTCTCCAATAATTAAGATCAGTTTCAATAAATGGCTTCCGTTCGATAAGATCTCCAGCGTTGTTAACTAGTATTTCTATGCTTCCAAACTTGTCTTTGGTAAAATCTACTAGCTGTTTAACTTCTTCCTCTTTTGTAACGTCCGCTTTAAATATAAAAGCTTCAGACCCAAGGTTTCTTACTTTTTCCTGAACCTTTTTTGCCTCCTCTACACTTTTATTATAATTTATTATTATAGAGGCACCTTCTCTGGCAAAAGCTAAAGCTGTTGCAGCCCCTATTCCAGTTGATGCTCCCGTTATAAGAGCCTTTTTACCGTAAAGCTCTTTTTCCATGATATCTTAAAGATATAAATCGATATTTATACAGTTATACTAAATTATCTCTTACTGCTTCTGCGATGTCCTTTACCTTTATTTTTCCATCAGAGAGGACCGTTGATGCATCGTTTAACATGGCGTTACAGAATGGACAGAGAACAACTACTGATGACGCGCCGGTATTTCTTAACTCTTTGAATCTTATATGGCTTATTTTTTCGTTTTCTTTTACCTCATACCAGTAGTTTGAACCACCGGCTCCGCAGCAGAAAGTGTTCTTGCCGCTGTGTTGAGGTTCTTTTATTTTGCCTACCTTTTTTAAAATAAATCTCTGAGGCTCTACAACTCCATTGTGCCTTGATAGATAACACGGATCATGTATGGTTAACACTTCCTCAGACATTCTGACCTTTATTTTTTCTTTCTCCAGAAGCTCCTGTATAACTTCAGAATAATGCCTAACATTTACGTTCTTCATCCATGGATCTATTTTAGCGTATTCGTTCTTGAAGGTATTGTATCCGTGGGGGCATATAGTTACTATGTTTTTAATGTTATATTTTTTAAAGAGCTCTATGTTCTTTATAGCAAGGTCTTGGAACTTGCTTTCCTCCCCTATTCTTCTTGCAGGATCTCCACAGCATGTTTCTTCTTCTCCAAGATAAGCATAATCTTCTTGAAGCTCAGCCTTCTTTATAATCTCAATAAAGTTCTTTACAATATCTCTAGCTTCAGGATCAAAGCTTCCCATGCACCCAACCCAGAGCAGGTTTTTTACGTCGTTTACTTCTGAGGCTTTCTTTATACCTTCTCCTGAAAGCCATGAATTCCTGTCCTGATTTGGAACACCTATGGTGTTTTCCTGAGAACTTAAAGATAAAAGAAGCGCATTTTTTTTCTCGTCCAGCTTCATATCCATCACAAGAGCCCTTCTAGAATCTACTATGTAATCTGTGTGCCTTATATAAACTGGACACGCTTCAATACACGCACCGCACGTAGTACACGACCATATCGTATCTTCTTGAATGAAGTCCCATATTGCCTCTTCTCTCTTGATCCCTTCTTTAAGGCCAGTTATAAGCTCAGTTGGTGAAAGAGGTCTGCCCGCAGCATAGGCCGGACATACATCCTGACACCTGTAGCAATGCATGCAGGCTTCTAATTCAAGTCTGTCAAATCCCTTTATGTCCGAGGTTTTGTTTATTCCAACCTGGACATCAAAAGCCCCTTTCTCCATTATTTCTTTTAGATCAAATGGTTTTCTGAGTTCTCCGCTGGGTCTTTCATCCTTAAGGTAATTCGTCAAACTCAGTAGCGAATGAAAAACAGAAGTTTCAGGTATAATCGCTATCAAGAAAAAAGCGAGCTCAAAATGCGAAATGTATGCTAAAAGATATTCAAAATAACTTATCTTGAAACCGAACAGAATCGAATTAAAGAAGTAGTAGGACTTTATGCCTAAATAATTAATTCTGAAAGACTCTAAAAGAGCTCCCGTTAAAGCTAAATAAACAAAACCAAGCAGATATAATGAGTTAAAGAACATGTCCTTCTTCGGAACTATCTTTCTTCTTAGATAAAGAGCTACCAGACCTCCCAGTGAGCTGAAAAACAGAATCCACATTACAACATCCATTACAAAACTGTAGCTTTCAAAAAAGATTCCACAAAAAACTTGACTTCCCGTTATTATATCATAATACTGATTGTATGCTACTAGCATTGTACCTATGAATGAAAGCAAAAGTGCGTAGACCATAAAAAAATGAGATATTCCTCCGGTCTTTCTATCCCTTAAAAATTTCCTATGAGTAAGCACGTCTGAGATATAGCTTCCCCAATTTCTGTATTTTTTGAAGATCAGTACAAGGAATTCTTTTAAAGATATTCCGTTTCTTTTTAACCTTAGTTCGAGCAACAAAAAGAAAAACAAAACTGAAAGACTTGCGGAAAGATAAACCGCAAACATCATGTAAATCCTAGGCAAATCCAAATACTCTGGGTAACATAGCACTGAGGCTATCAACGTTCAATATTTTTACTCGATTTCTTATTAACTTATCTTCCAGAAGCGATAAAAACTTTAATAAACTCTTCTTGTAATAATTCTGTGTTGAGGGTACTTGCCTTTTCTGAACGGAACGAGCTTTTAGATGAGCTTCTAAGTTTTCTAAATCAGAGGTCTGATGAAGTTGATGTAATATGCCGTGAGGGGTTCGATCCTTCTGGCTTTAATGTTAAAAACGTATATTATTTTACAGTAGATCTTTATGATCCATGGCAAGCTGTTGACACAATAACAAATATTTTTTCAAATGGTTACGATTATCTTTTTGTTGGAGCATCAACGATAGGTAGAGAAATAGCGGCTCTGGTTTCGCAAAAGCTCGGGTACCCCATGGAATCTGATATATTTGAATTTCAGGTGAATGATGGGAAGACTTTGATTAAAAGGTACTATTTTGGCGGAAAAACCGTGATGACTAAAGAAACTGAAGCCAAGGTGTTCACGCTCTTGCCTGGCTCGGCCGAAATAAAAAAAGCTGGTCAGAATTCTTTTAATATACAAAAAGTTGAGCTGATGGGTTCACCTAGAACTAAATTGCTAGGCATTGAGGAAAAGGCAAGGGGAGCTGTTGACATAACTAAAGCACAGATTATAGTTTCCGTAGGAAGAGGCATAGGGAAGCAAGATGGGATCGAACTTGCAAGACAGCTTGCTCAAAAGCTCGGAGGGGAGCTTGCTGGTAGCAGACCCATATGTTCTGATCTTCACTGGCTCGAGGAAGACAGGCAGGTTGGGCTTTCTGGAAAAAAGGTGCGACCAAAAATCTACATAGCCCTGGGTATTTCAGGGCAGATTCAACATATAGTAGGTATGAGAGATTCAAAGATAGTCATAGCTATAAACAAAGACAAGAATGCGCCAATATTTAACGAAGCTGATTATGGAATAGTAGGGGATATATATAATGTTGTACCGATGCTTTTAAAAAAGCTAGAAAGTTAAGAAGATTTTAGAACCTTATATATTTCTTCCACGCCTTTGTTAACGTCTTCAAATATTATCTTTTTTCTTGAAGATACGTAAGCTTTGTGCTCGATTACTTTATAATAAATCCCTTTGCCTGGAGGCGCTTCTTCTAATTTAAGCGGTTTCTTTGATGCAGCCATTATCTGAAGAAGAGGGGGTATTCTCGGAGTATTTATTTCTTGGGCGACTGAAATTACAGCGGGAAGATCGCTTTCAACTTTTATCATGTACTCATCAAGAGATTTTGTAGCAACGACCTTTTTCTCGTTAAATTCAAGCTTTACGGCATTCCCTATAAGCGGAACGTTTAGCATCGATGAAAGCCTAGGTGCTAATTGAGCTGTATATGCGTCTGCTGAAGAATAACCCATTATAACAAGATCCCACTGGGACCCTTTTAATTTTTCATAAAGAACCTGAGAAGTGTAAACAGGATCGTTTAAAGAATAACCTTTTATTATAATGCCTTCGTCGAGTCCCATGGCGAGGGCTTCCCTCATTATAAGCGATTGCTGTTCGTTTCCAAACATCAGTCCTAAGGCTTTTCCTCCATGCTTTTCTTTTATTCTAACTGCTTCCTCTACGGCGTTTCTGCTTATATCTTCCATTTTGAACTTTACACCGGCAGTGCTGGGCTCAAGCGTCTTTGGATCAACCTTTACATCTTCATAGATTGCCTTGATCAAAACAAATATGTTGTACTGCAACCCAAACTATTTAACACGCTCAGATTTATAAACTTCATCTTAGAAAGTTCTTTATGCAAAAGTATCAATGCGGACAGGAAAATTATAATCGCAAGATTGTAATAACTCGGCACCAGCTTGTTGATCGGAAACTTAAAGCTTTACTTCGAATTTAAAACTTTTTCAGCGAGCTGTTTTGTTTTAATCGCATCCTCATCTTGCGGGTATCTGTCAGAATTAATTATCGTTCTTATTTCAGAGGCATAAAAAGATGCCTTTTCTTTATCTTTTTCTTTATAAAGGAAATATAAGGCGATAAGCTTTTTAAGAAACTCAGGCATTTTGCTCGGGTTATTAATGGCTGTTTCCTTTTGCTTTTCAATGTCTTTTTCCAACGCGGATGTAGCTTCTTTATAATCACCTCCTGATAAAACTATAAATTCAGAGCTGAGATTTTTAACTGTGTTTTTTAAAAGAACCCTGTAAATTGTATAGGTAATTATTAAAAAAATAAAAGTAGGTATTGCACTATAATAGATATAATCTGTAAAACTCAGATAGAAAAAAGCACCTGTATCATATACTAATACAGCAACTAGCAAAACTGTTAGTATTTTGTGCACTTTTTCGAACATTGCAACTCTTTTTTAGTCTATTTAAATTTAAGTTTTTGTTAAGATAAATACGAAGTTATGTCAATTTTATAGATAAAATTTAGCAATCTAATAATAAAAATCGTAAAATTATAAATATTTATTTTATTCGATGACCCTTTGTTGCATAATATTGACTTTATTCATGATAGTTTTGGTTTCATGCTTACTTAACATGTTGCATAATGTATTTTTATGGTAAACTGGCCCGAATATAACAAGATGCTTGTTAATGAAATCGTTGATGTGTTCGTGAGCAAAGACCTTCTG
>ERZ1669250.202-NODE-202-length-31236-cov-3.768673_pt1 | contig 31236 bp, 31 predicted proteins | sample MGYA00579295_ERZ1669250 | MGnify/ENA primary metagenome ERZ1669250 (study PRJEB41166, sample SAMN08046056) | hot springs metagenome | biome: hot spring; feature: acid hot spring; material: thermophilic sediment; isolation source: thermophilic sediment from acid...
ACTTTAAGATAACCATAGGCTCTCGGATTATATCATAGACAGTCTGTCTTGGATCCATAGAAGACGCAATATCTTGAAATAAAACACCTATCTTCTTTCTAAAATTGAAGAGCTCAGGTTTTGTTTTATTAAAAACAGAGTATTTTCTCTCTATCTCTTTTAATTTGTCTACATCATTCTTCAATAATGCGATCTCATATCTATTCACAACCCAATCTGGTATATCAAAAAAGACCTGGCCGCCGTCAGGCTTCAACAGTAGAGATAAAACCAAACCAAGAGTCGTTTTACCAGAACCATTCTCTCCAACGAGTGATACGATCTGGCCCTCTCTTATCTTTATGCTGATATTATTTATTGTCTGTATCTTGCTGCCGAATATAGCACCACCACTTTCATAGGTCTTTCTTAGGTTATAAGCTGCTATTCTCATATTTTTATCACACTCCGAACCAAATTTTTGGTATATTCATTGGATGGATTGTTTATTATATCAGAAGCATCACCTGCCTCAACTACGGCCCCATCTTCAATTACGACGATTCTATCGGCGAACCTGCTAAGCAAGGTAATATCATGCGCTATCAAGATCAAAGACAGATCAAAGTTCTTCTTTATTTTATTTAAGAGATTAAATAGTCTATACTGCGCTATCGGGTCTAAAGATGAAGCTGGTTCATCCATTATTATCACCCTGGGGTTGTTTATTATTGCTGAGGCTACCATAACTGCCTGCAGCATACCTCCAGAAAGTTGATTTGGAAACATTCTTAGAATGGATGTATCTAAGCCCATAAGACCAAGTATCTCACCAGCTAATCTATAACCTTCCTCATAAAGTAACCTCTTTAAAATTCGACTAAAACCTGGGATCTTCGATGCTAAACTCCTATTTGATATAATAAACCTCTGGAAACTATTGAGCCTTGTCCTACCTAAAGCCAAAATAAGATTCTTTTTATCTTCATCAGTTAAATCATCTCTCCTGATTATGCTTAATATCTGCTCTTTGACATATATGTTAAAATTTTCGTCTAAGAATTTATCCGCTCCATTATAGTCCTTCGCAGTTAATAGCTTCACATATTTTGACAAAATATCATTATTGAGTGCATCTCTTGATTCTATCCGCTTTATCAACCTGTCTTCGTCATGGAATAAAACTGACTCGAATATCTGATACCCAACATTCAAAAGAGGATCCAAATAGCTTGCCGCTTCTTGCGTTACCATGGTTATAAATCTGCCCCTTAATTTCTCTATGCCTTTATTTATCAGCGCATCATCGCTTTTTCTGTCATAGGGGCCACGTTTAACGCTTTTTACCAGCATATCCATGCCATCAATGCTTATACTACCGCTTACTATCTTTGCGTTTTTAGGTAGAAGGCCCATCAGCGTCATTGCAAAGGTACTTTTTCCAGAGCCATTGACTCCTACAAGACCGACTGTCTCATTAGTGTTAAGAGAGAAATCAACCCCTCTCAATATCTCCCTGCGGTCAAAGCGGGATTCAAATACAACTTTAAGGTTTTTCACCTTTACTAACTCTTTTTTCTCCATATGCTAACTGTGTATGGATCTAGCAGGTCAATCATGCCGTCTCCAATAAGATTCAATGATATAGCCAATAACACAATGAATAAAGATGGAATTAAAACCGCCCAGGGAGCTATCTGTATGTACTGAAGTCCAAAACTTGTCAAATATCCAAGCTCTGGAACGCTACTATTTGGAGCTAAACCTATGAATGCAATCGTAGCAAATGCACCTATCACCAAACCAAATGTAAGTGCGAGCTGAGATATAGAAGCCGAGATCACGTTTGGGAATACGTGATAAATGAGGGTTCTTGCGTCACTACTTCCGATCGCCTTTGAAGACAAAATCATATTTGAATTTTTTATAATAAGAGTAGATGATCTTGCATACTTAGCATAAAGAGGGAAAAATGCAAGTACTAAGGACAAAGATATCACGGTAAAATTTCTTGATATAGCTGCGCTTAACGCGATTACAAGGACTATATAAGGTATACTGAAGAATACGTCTGTAAGCCGCATAAGTATTTCATCAAAAATCCCCCCAAGATAAGCAGCTATCATACCAACAAAAGTCCCAAGCAAAGCCGCAAGTATAACCACTGGGATTGCGTATAAAACATCTATCCTTATGGCTTTAAGTACAGCAGTTAAAAGATTTATTCCAAGATAAGTTGTACCAAATGGGTAGGCTATAGATGGTTGGATGACGCCGACATTGAAGTTATAATCGGAGGACAAAGTATTTGGATTATGTATACCAATCAACCATGGAGAAAATTGAAGTACAACCGTATCTGCCAAGAAAAATAAAATTATTATCAAACCAGCAAGATGCATCTTATTTGAGGTAAATATCCTAAAGTAAAGGGATAGATTACGTATGAATTTCATCAAGTCGCTTTTTATTTTCATCAGAACCTCACCCTCGGATCAATCACCGCATAAAAGATATCTAACAATATAGTAGCTGATACAAATATTATACCAAATATCAAAACCGAATCAAGAACTGCGATTAGCTGATTGTTTATAAGCGATTGAGTGAGAAAATAACCCATTCCTGGGTAATTGAAAATTGTCTCTATAACCACTTCACCGCTCAATAAACCAGAGATCGTATAAGCGAAGAATGTGGCTGGCTGAAATATTGCGTTTCTTCTGGCATGAACTTTTATTATTTGCTTATCGCTTAGCCCTTTTCCTTTAGCTGCACTTATGAAATTTTTATCCAAAACTGATATCATTGAATTCCTAAGCATTATGATTACACCAGCTATAAAAGCCAATGCTAAGGATATCGCCGGTAAAAGCAATGATAAGAAAGCATTCCAAGCTATGACAAAGTTGCCATGTATCAAGGCATCGATAAGTAGTACGTGCGTTGGGTAGGATATACCATCACTAAACCATGTTACACCTACCATTAATAGAGGATTTATTTCGCCACTGAATGGAAGGATTTTTAGGTAAACCCCGAATATGATTATTAAAACGATCGCAAGTATGAAGATTGGAGCAGCGTAAAGATAGAAAGATGTGGCTTTTATTGTCAGATCAATAGCAGAGTCCTTATGCCTGGCTGAAAATACGCCCAAGAAAGTACCAATAAACCAGATAAGCACTGCAGCAAAAATCGAAAGCATGAGAGTATTCGGAAGGAACATAGTGATTGCATTAGATATACTCCCTTTGTACACATTAGTGTTTACAAGTTGCGACTTTCCAGAGAATAAAGAGCTTAACCAAGAACCATATGCCAAAAGAAAGTTACTGTGAAGGCCGCCGATTATATAGTATAACAGAAAAACGAAAAGCGTGATGCCTATCAAAGTTGGAATAGCTATTATTAACCTTCTTATTATGTAGTGAGAGAGGCTCATAAAGGTATTTTTAACTTATGCTTTGTTCCACCAGAAGTACAAACTGTCTCCCCCGCCCCCGATCATTGGATTCTCCTGATAAGATATCTGATTATCATAGGGAGTAATATATGATTTTATAACCCAGAAGTTATTAGGCTGGAGGGTATAGGTATACATATATAAGTTTATAGCTAACTGTTCAACTTCTTTATAATCCTGCGCAGCTAATGTGGGTGACACCGCTGAATTAGCTGCTAAGATCATGCTATTTAATTCATTGTATAGAGAAGCTTGATTTTTGTGATTTAAAGAATCAAAGTATTGAACTGACCAACCATCCGCAGCTGGATACGCTCCATTTTGAAGGTAAATTGAATTGACAAAATCAGAGGGGTAAGGGAAGTCAGCAGCCCACCCAAGCTGGTATATTGGAAATGGATTCTGACCGGGTACCATATAGCCTATAATAGTTGAGAAAGGCTCATATATTACGTCTATATTGATATTTGGATCTATTTGGTGAAGTGCCTGCGCCCACATTTGAGCCCCATAGAAATCAGTAGTATCTCCTGAGGAAACTACTATCGGGAAATTTACTGTTATATTGTATTCACCTGAGGACAAAAGAAGCTGCTTAGCATATGATAGGTTGAAGTAAGACACATTTGCTAATTCATCTGCAGGGGAATAGTAAGGTAAGCCATTGATTATAACATCCGGGTATGTGCTTCCGAAGTTAAATCCGTATTTACGATTACCAAGTATGCTGTTTATATATTCTGTGTAGTTAAAAGCATAATCGAATGCCTTTCTCACATCCAAATTTACGAAATAATTTGATGGGATAGTGTACGATCCAAGTTGCTTTAGAGCAGTTTCACTGATGTTTAGATTGAATGCGAAGAAATAATTAGAAAGCGTTGGGAACTGATAGATCTCGGTCGTACCTTGCGCTTCCATCGTCTTCAATGCTGGGAAATAGCTTGGAGGCAATCCATTAACTATATCAGCTTGACCAGAAGCAAATAGATCGTAAGTCGTTTGAGGATCTTTTACCCAATCGATTACTATGGTATCATTTACAGCTGGTATCCCGGGTACTCCCTTGAAGTAAGGATTCGGCGCCAAAACAACAGATTGACCAGGTATGTAAGTCTTAATTTCATACGGGCCCGAAGCCACGGGGTCATATTGGACCTGTAGATTGTAGTTCCCTTCGTTTGCATAGGATGAATACTGCAGGAAACCGGATGGAGTAAAAGTTATACCAGCTCCAACAGAATTAAGCCACTTCGCGTCTAATACGCCTGCACCAAGTGAGTCAGCAAGAGCTTGGTAAAACAATGTAGGCACAGTCGGCTTAACTAAGTGAAACGTTACTGTATTTGTCTGATTATTGTAAGTAACTGCATTCATTATGCTGGCGAAGGATTGATTTACATTAGAAGGTGTTATTATTGATACGCCTTCAGTGACATTTGGAACCATATATTGGGCTAATATCCAGTCAGGAGTGGTCGGCTGTCCGCCGACAAATAAAAGGTTTCTTATCACAGAGTACCAAACATCATATGCGGTCAGCGGGTCCCCATTTGAGAAATATAGGCCATTTCGTATTTGGAAGGTATACTGAGTGTAATTATCAGCTATCTCACCATTTGAAACTGACGGAATCTGGCTAGCTATGTACGGGATAAATGATGTAGAACTTGAGCCATTGTATTCCAACAGAGTACCAATTATATTTGCTATAACCTCAAAGCCAACCGTTTCATAATCTATCTGTGGGTCAAATGAATAAGCTCCACCTGGAACATTTTCTGCGACTGTTATAACACCTGGATTCGGAACTGTACCGCTGTACTTGAAAATAGATAAAACTGATGATGGAGAGTTTACGACTATATCCTGGGTGTATGTAATGCTGTAAGTCTGGTTATTCACGGCGTTAGTTGTAACCACTGTGATCTTCAAAGGATAAACGCCTGTTGATGATAAAAATATTTTTATTGGATTAACCGATGGCGCCAAAGTCGAAGGATTTGCATTAAATGACTCACTGGTCCCATTACTGAATGTGATTATGTACCTGGTTATTGTGAAATTAGAGTCTAGAGGCGGCTGTAGGAAACCCATATAAACATACGCATAACTACCTAAATTGAAAACTGGTGCGTTACTCGAATTGAAGGATAACACTGGCTCTGAGATATACTGAGATATTGAGCTATTTATTGCCGGCGTTACTTGTATTGGAAGTAGAAGTGAAGAGTATAAAAGTTTCCCGTCTCTGTACTCAGACACATAGCTTAAAAATTTACCCCCAGTCTGGTAGGCGTAACTTATCTGCACAGTATTGCTGTTCGCTGTTGTATTTATCACCTTCCCATCACCTGGATAAAATGAAATTGTATCGCCAGGCTGGGTATTGTAGACGGTGAACTTTGTATTTTGGCCCTGTGAAACTGTAAAGGAATTGACAGCTAAGCTGATCGGAGAAACCTGATGAACTGGCAATACAAAGTATGAATAAGCGTAATAAGCTGCTATTACGATTAAAATCGTGATAAGTGAGGCGTAAATATATTTACCGATAGGTCGGTTTTTCTTTGGCGGTATCTGTGCAGCTGGTCTTGGGGACGGTTGCGGAGCAGGCTGCTGAACTGGTGGAGGTGGTACCTGTGCTTGAACTGTGGGCCGCGGCTGAAAATTTGGCTGCGGGATTAAAGGAGGGAAGTTAAAAGGTGAGGGATTTGAAGGCTGAGGGGACTGTTGAGGGTATGTTGGATTCTGTTTGGATTGAGCGGTATTATTGGTTTGCTGGTCTTTTTTGTTTATAAAGTCCATATATTGCCTATAACTTATATTCTCATTAAGTCAAAGGCTATATTTAAATATTGTTTTGTAGATTCAGGAAATAGAACGAACAGTGTATTTCAGCCTTTTAGTAGTTTCCATGAGAGGACTACGCTTATTGTAGTAATTCCTATCGCAAATATACCTAGATATAAAAATTCATTAAAAAGACTTGTAGATATCGGAATATTCAAAAGAAGGTTTCTGCCGATATTGATTGCAAAGCTAACCGGGTTAACACTTGCGATTGCTTGAAGCCATGACGGCATGAATTTTGTTGGAAAGAAAGCGTTGCTCGCGAATAGAAGTGGTAGATTCAATAGATTCACCACCATCATTTGAGACTGCCAGTCTTTTGATCTTAAAGCGAGCAAAACAAAGAGGGAAGACATACCAAAACTCAGCAAGAAAAGTGCGAGGAAAGTAAGCAGTATTCCTCCAACAGAAAGATGAGCAACAGACATTCCTAACAGGATAGCTATCACTAAAACCACGACTGCCTGCACCAGAGACCTTATGGTGCTGTTCAAAATCTTAGCTATGACTATTGAACCCCTCGATACGGGAGTGCTCAATATCTTATCAAGAAAACCGAAACGTCTATCCCATACAATGGACATGCCACTCATCATCGAAGTGAATAGGACAATAAACGCAAGCATACCAACTGCTAAAAATGAAAAGTAATCAGTAGTTCCAAAGGCACTCGTCATAAACAGTGTACCTATTGAGTTCAGAACCTGCTTTGGTATATCAAGTGCAGTTATATTTATTGAGCTATTTGAGAAGATAGCTCCTAAATTCATAGCTTTTCCGAACAGTCCGAGCCATATCACTGGTTGAACCAGTGACATTATCAGCAGAAGAGGAACCATATACCACTTCTTCAAATCTCGGTTAGTCAAGGACCAAAGGCTCCTGAGGAAGTATGCAAAACTAGACAATCTTCTTTCTTTTTCCATATTCAGGCCCTGCTCATCCTTATAGTTCTCCTCATGGCAGCTACATCCTCTCCGCTGCTTTCTTCATCTCTAAGAGATCTGCCGGTGTAATCAAGATAAACCTCATCCAATGAAGGTTTTTTAAGGCTAAGTCTATCTACAGTGTATCCATTCTTAGATAACATAGATATAAGTTTAGGGGCCAACTCTTCCGACTTCCTTGTTTTTATCCTGTAATAATCATTAATTTTCTTAGCCTCCAATACGCCTTGTGTGGATTTTATGCGGTTCAAAACCTTAGAATCACTATTCTTTATTGAAAGCTCAATTATGTCCCCGCCTATACTCTGCTTAAGTTCATCTGGGGTGCCTATCTTTATTATCTTGCCATGGTCTATTATAGCTATTCTGTCGCACAAAGAATCCGCTTCTTCTAGGTAATGGGTAGTTAAGAAAAGCGTCATCTTATACCTTCTTTTCATCTCCTGGATATATCTCCATACGACCGTTCTTGTCTGTACATCTAATCCTAAAGTAGGCTCATCCAAGAACAGCACCTTTGGATGATTTATCAAACCTATCGCAAGCTCTAATCTTCTCCGCATCCCGCCAGAATACGTGCTAACTTTCCTTTTTGCGGCCTTTGAAAGCTCTACTACAGACAGTAAATCAGCTATACGCTTCTTGGATTCAGATCTGGGTAGCCCATAAAGATCAGCTATAAGCAGCATATTGTCATAACCGGAAAGATCTTCATCCGCAGTATACTCCTGGGGCACGACACCTATCATAGACCTTACAGTGTTTGCTTCTTTAGTTATGCTATGGCCAAGTATAACTGCCTCTCCAGATGAGGGTGGTATCAAAGTAGTCAGCATCTTTATAGTGGTGGTTTTCCCGGCTCCGTTCGGTCCTAAAAATCCAAATATCTCGCCTTCATATACAGAGAAGCTAATACCATCTACAGCTTTGAGCGACTTAAAAGACTTTGATAAAGCGTTTACATCTATCACTTTGTTTTGCATTTACTATCTCATATTTTCAGTATTTAAAAATCTATCGGTTTTAGATATCTAGTTAAGATATTAAATCTCACCTTACTACTTGCTTTGATGATTTGGCTCTCTATACAGAATTCAATTGGGGCTATGATTATTATTTCAGTGATATATATCAACGCCTTACGCTCAACTTCATATCTCTTAAAAGTTTTATTACTGGGATAAGAAGTATCTGGAAACTACCGACTATGAAGAAATACACACCCACAGAATAATCATTTCCAGGCAGAAATTGAATGCTCCCAAGAAGGAACTCTAGCCCTATCATTAAATCATTTATTAAAGAGACTCTGGAGTAAAATTTCATAGCATTGGAATCTCTTTGCACTTTTCTAGATGACTTATGCCTTTTATTCATTTCTATCACTACAAATTTGATATTTAAATAATTCAAAAGAGAATATTTTTATTGTTGGTTTAATTGTGGTATCTATGAATTTGTACATTGAATTCGAAGCGGCATGGGGCATATTCGAAACATTGAATGTTGCGCTAGTCACTCTTTTTTCCATTGTATTGATATACATAATACTGAAAAAGAAGGAGAGCAAAGTTCTCTTTTTTGCGTGGGCTCTGGACCTTAAAAAGTCTAAAAGCGATATGGATATATTGCTTATTGCTATGGCTTTATTCATTATTGTCTTCTCTATATTTTTCTTCGGAGAGCTACTGAATCAACTTCCACTGGTGATTTTATCGCAGATTCTCGGTTTAATATCATATATATTGGTATCTTATGTCATCCTTAGATGGGCAAAGGTATTTTTAAGGTTCATGAAAAAGGTGAAATATGCTACTAGAAATTGAGGGCGTAATTGCGCTTATAGTGGGAGCTTTCGTGTTTTCGTCGATGATAAAGTTCATAAAAAGCTTTTACAAAGATACAAATCTAGCAATATCGAGAATAAAGCTTTCACCTACTACGCCAAAAGCATTCATCCTGTTCTTGTTGTCTAACCTGGTGCTTTTGATCCTGTACTCTTTATCCGCAGGTCAAGACAACATAAAATATGGATTACTTGGGGTTATCCTCTACACAGCAATATTTGGATACTTCTTTTTTATGCTCTATCGTATAGTGAGCGGCAGAAGGCTCAATTTGACTTAGATGCTAAAATGAAAGGTATACTGTAGCCACAGTATTTGCATTTGCCATTTTCTGTTATATTTACTTCGACTGTGGAAAAAGCATTACGCCTTACAACAACCTTTCCGCAGTTAGGACAGAAAGTATTTTGTCTTTCGTCTCCAAATACATTGCCAAGGTATACATACTTCATACCTAGACTTTTAGCTAGATTGTAGTGCTTTTCTAGAGTCGATAAGCTTGTCTCTGGAAGATCTAAAAGTTTATAATCCGGATGGAATCTCAAAAAACTTATAGGTAAGTCCTCCCCAGCTATATCTTTTATCGCCAGGATCATAGATTTAGCATCGTCTAAATTATCACCTATCTTAGGGACCACAAGATCGGTGATCTCTACGTGAATATTTTTATTAAGCATGCTTTTTATTGTATCAAATATAGGCTCGACGCTTGTTACAGATATATATCTCCTGTAAAATTCATTGTTACCGTTACCTTTAAAGTCAATTGTAGCAAAATCCAAGAAATCACCAAGAATCTCAACGGTCTCGGGCGTTTCATACCCATTAGTGACAAAGATATTTATGAGCCCTTTCTTCCTCGCAAGCAACCCTATGTCCCTTGCATACTCCAAGAATATAGTCGGCTCATTGTATGTGTATGCTATGCCCTTACACCCATACTTAACTGCTAGTTCAACTACTTCTTCTGGGGTCATGTCTGTACCTGACACCTTCCTCCTTTGACTTAAATCCCAATTTTGACAGTACTGACATGCAAAATTGCAGCCAGTTGTGGAAATAGACAGTATATTACTGTTTGGAAAGGCGTGTAGAACTGGCTTCTTCTCTATAGGGTCTATACCTAAAGATTCAATCTTCCCATATGCAAGGAGTTTCATCTTTCCATTCTCATTTTTCCTTATACCACAGAATCCTACTTGGCCATCCTTTAGAATACAACGTCTAACACACACATCACATCTTAAGCTGCCATTTGGCATCTTATGATATAGTTCAACGCCCCGGTTCCCCATATATCCAAAATGAATAGAACTCATTTATATAGTCTATCTCTTCAAAGAGATCATAGACGCATAGCCGACTACAAATTTACCGCTTGTGCCACCGGAACTGGAATCATCATGTCTTATCAACTCAATTTTTCCAGATAGATACTTCGTCAGAAGCATTAGTATGGCGATACCACCATAGCCGCATGCTGTTATATTCTCTTTTTCTATTACATCATAGAATCCATCAATATTCAAGGAGGATATCCTTTCTATCAAATCCATATCTTTCTTGTAGGTCATACTTGATGGTTCATAGTGGTTAAAATCTGAGCTGATTATTAGGACCGCTCCGTCTATGTAGTTCTTCAAAACTTCGGCTATCATTGCCACAGTGGCCTTTGATTGATCTGCGAGGATTATAGGCACAATAGAAAAGTCATTCTTCACGAAATACTTGAGAAATGGGAGCTGTACTTCCAAAGAGTGCTCCTTTGCATGCTGTTCATTTGAGATCTTAAAGTTATCATATTCACCTAGCTCACGGACTATTTCTTTGTCGACTTTAACAGGGCCAAAAGGGCTGTCCCAAGAGTCATTATCATCTAGATAGACAGTCCCATACATGCAGTCATGACATGGACCGATGAGTATGAACCTCTTAATCTTCCCTTTCAGCTGCTTATATGCTGAGATAGCTGTTAATCCAGAATACTGATAACCGGCATGTGGCACAATCAATCCGATTAAAGAACTATATTTCACCTCCTCCTTTATCTTGTTTTGACCTGCGGATATAAAATTTAGAATTTTAGTTCTGCTTTCTGGATAGAAAGACCCAGAAAAAGCCATCTCTCTCATATTGATATATTGTATGTACTTGCTTAAATTCATTCAAATTACCAGGCAGAGATTACTTCTTGTCTATAGAGAGGATCAGTTTCTTGGCTTTGGAATAGAAAAATTGCTTCGTGCCTTTAACCCCGGCTAAGCCACGCTTGACTGCGTCATCCGCTACCGCAGATGCAACCCTTGGATATATGTCTTTTTCCATCATATTCGGGATGATGTAGTTCTTGCTTAAACCCTTATTCTGCGCGAAACTTGCGAGTTCCTCTGCTGCGGCGATTGCTGTGAAATCATCTATCTTTGACGCTCTTGAATCAAGAACTCCCCTGAATAACCCTGGAAATATGAGGCTGTTATTTACCTGATTTGGATAGTCCGACCTTCCAGTAGACACTATATAAGCGCCTGCTTTGTAAGCCTCTTCTGGGCTTATCTCAGGTATTGGGTTTGCATTTGCAAAAACAATCGGTTTATCGTTCATTCTCTTTATCAAATTTGGTTTTATTGTCCCGGGTGCGCTAAATCCAACCACGACATCAGCACCATCAAATGCTCTTTCTAACGTGCTTATTTTTTCTATGTTTGATTTAAAAGCTATATCATATTTCCACTTGTTCTTTAGCCTTAATTCATCAATATCTTCTCTATCAGAAAACAATGGACCCTTGCTATCACTAACGATGACTCTTTTCATATTTACACCATAGCTACTTAACACCCTGAAAAGAGCGATATTTGCTGCACCAGCCCCTATCAAGACTATCCTTGCTTCCTTAAGGTCCTTTTCAACAAGCTTTGCCGCGTTTATCAACCCAGCCAAAGCAGCCGCTGCAGTTCCTTGCTGATCATCATGCCACACCGGGACTTTTAGCTCATTTTGAAGGCGCTCCAAAACTTCAAAACAGAATGGTGCTTCAATGTCTTCAAGGTGTATACCCCCTGCCGTAGTTGCGATATTTTTGACCACGTTCACGAATTCATCGACGTTTCTCGCAGATATGGGTATCGGAACTGCATTTACCCCGCCAAATTTCTTGTATATAAGCGATTTGCCCTCCATCACTGGAAGAGAAGCTAAAGGACCAACATTCCCCAACCCCAGAACCCTTGTTCCATTAGTGATTATAAAGATAGTGTTCCATCTCCATGTTAAATCCCAAGATAAACCATCGCTTTTGCTTATAGCTGTTGACACGGCTGCTACACCTGGCGTATAGAAAATGGACAGATCATCAAGCGATCTCACATTAACAGTAGTATCTAACTTTATTTTACCGTGTGATTTCTTAGAATAGTATATCGCTAGCTTTGAATAATCTTTTTTCTTCATAGGGGCAGATAATGTTTATAACAAATCAACAATATAAAACTTACTATGCATATGGAATTAAATAGTGATCAAAAGAGACAGATAGTCGAAATCGCTAAAGAAGCTATAAGTTTATATGTCAAGGAGAAAAGGAAACTAGATTTAGGCTATGTATCAAAGAGGATACCAGAGCTTTTCTACATGAAAGAGGGAGTGTTTGTAACTATATACAAATTAAAAGAGCTGAGGGGCTGCATAGGTTTTACGTATCCTGTTGAGGCATTCGGAAGCGCCTTAATTGATTCAGCAATCCTGTCTGCTTCTGAGGACCCAAGGTTTGATCCAATTCAGCCAGAAGAATTAAAGGATTTGAAAGTAGAAGTGAGTGTCTTGGAAAAACCAGTGATAGTGAATAAGGATAATATAGAAAAGGAGATAAAAATTGGAGAGGATGGCCTAATAGTCTCATCACCGTTTACCTCCGGATTGTTGCTGCCACAAGTCGCAATAGAGGAGCAATTCGATGCACTATCCTTTGTCGAAGCTACATGCTTGAAAGCTGGATTAAGTAAAAACGCTTGGAAAGAGAAAGAAACCAAACTGTTCAAGTTCAGAGCTTGCTACTTCAGTTGATTGTGTACTAAAATTCTATGGTGGTAAAGCTAAATGAGCTATGTATGCTGAGTAGCCTATATACAGCCATAGCAAGGCTGCGAGTATGAATAGCACACTAGCTAAAATCAATAAGCCTTTATTCTTCGGATAATACAAAAGTGGGGCAGCAAACAGACCACCGAGTCCAGTCATAACGAAACCGATCATCGCAAAAAGTGGGGCATCTGTCATGCCAAGGTTATATATCTGCGCGCCTATCACTATAGACATTATAGAACCCAACACGCCGAATATCACAATGCTATCAAATGCCCAGCGTTTTTCGATTGCGAAGCCGATAGCTAACAGGATTATACTGAAGAAAAGCATTGGCTCACCGAAAGCGATATTATAGCTTCCAGGCAGAGGCCACATTAAAACCATTGGCAAGGCAGTTATCAAACCAAGGAAACCAGTTATAAAGAAACCAACCGTATACCTAGAGTACTCTTTTGGCTTACTAAGCTTCCAGAGAAATAAAGTCAATGTGAACAAACCTGCAGCCAAATCTATCAGCATTATTGTTAAGTAATCTACGAATACCATAGAAATAATTATATCACCCCGCTATATAAATTTAACTAATCTTTATTTTATACTACTAATTAAGTATTAATATATAATAAAATCTATAAGCTTATTTGACATGGATAAATATCAAGAAGCGTATTCAAGATTAGAAAGGGCACTAAATGAGTTCAATAAAAGAGAACTCTCAGATACCTCTTATTTCGCAGTCTACAAGCGAGCAAACATGATAGATGATTACATATCAAAATATGAACTGAAACAGTTTAATGACGAGGAAAAACAGATTTCACTGGGGAGGGGGTATGGGATTTCTGCTAAATTCAACAGAGTATATTTCAAATCTGTCTGTGTCGCATACTATGATGAAAACCTGAAGAAGACCCTGATAGACTTGGACTTTATGAATAACCCAAACACAAAGGAGAAATATCTCTTGTCAATTCTAATAAAGATCAACAAATATATCGGAAGAAAAAGATTTGCAGAGCATCAGCAAGAGCTTCGATTAAAAGCGGATAAAAAGAAAGAACTTAATAGATACAAAAACAATTATTGAAATGATAGGCGCATTGTTGACTGGAAAATATGAGCAAGGGATGGATATCCTGTTCCGTAAGAAGCTAGACAAAATAAACAACGTACAAATCGGCTTATCCGCTATAAACGACGATTTGATTGTATATGCTACAGATTATCCAGATTCTATTAAAGGCCTGATTAAAACCCTCTCAATTTGCGATTATGTGATTTATGCGCCTTCAGTCGAAATAAACGCAATAGACGCCGAGCTGGCTTTAGCAATAGAATTTTCAGAAGTGAAAGAGGGTGTAATGCTTATCGATGAAGCAATGGACATCCAGAAGGTGGAACGACTATTGGGGGATTTGAAGGTCTCTAAGCTGAAAAGAGTGGGTCTATCAGGGGTAAAAGAGTTGAATTTTCAACCTATTGAAAGAGCAAATGGAAAGAATAGATATGTCTCCATAGACAAATATTTTTTAGTCAGAGGTATAGGGAGTGTTTTGATAGGATTTGTATTTGGTGGCGCTGTGAATAAGAATGACAAGCTATTTCTATTGCCTTCTGGAAAACAGGTAACCATCAAAAGCATACAAGTGATGGATGAAGATAGAAAGGAGGCCCTTGCCGGTGAACATGTAGGACTTGCATTAAACAATGCGACAGAAAAAGACATGGAAGACAATTATTGCCTTTCTGATTCTAAAGATATTTTTGATAAGTTCACAGCGGATATAGAGATGTGTAAATTCTATAATCGCGACATAAACAATTTGGATCTGGCGAGCGCTTTCTACGACAAAGAACTTAATCTAAAAATAGAAACAAAAAACATGAGGAATATCTGCTCCTCAAATGAGAAGATACCGCTAACAGACAGTTTACTGCTAATGGACCCAAGCTTAGGAAAAGGTAAAAATAGGGTCGTCGGCAAGCTTTACAACTTAAAGCAGATGTAAGCAACTCACAGATCTGAAAGATTAATCTTCTTATCCTTCTTTTCTTCTAAGTCTCTGATTGTCACAGTGCTAGTTTTCAGATCTTTATTCCCAACTAGAACTGCATACCTTATCTTCTTGCTGTTGCAATAGGCTAAGGCCTTTGAAAGCGACAAGTCGCTTAAAAGCAAATCAGCAGCCTTGCCATTAGCTCTTAAGCCCATCGCAATCTTTATCGCTTCTACATCATTGTCTATCGATATTACACAGAATTTATCTGAGAACTTTTCTTTAAAATTCCCCTTGAAAATCTCGAATATCCTTTCAAAACCTATAGCGCAGCCAGTCGCGGAAAGATCACTGTTAAACTGCTTGCTGAGCATGTCATATCTCCCTCCGCCAGCGATGGTCCCCTTGTAAGGGCCAGATTCAGCTATGAACTCAAATATATTTCCATCATAGTAAGCCAAGCCACGCACTAATTTCCTATCTATAACATAATTCTTTATTCCGTATTGTTCTAGATATTTCACGAGATCATTCAACTCCTTCCCCCCAATATCACTCTTCACATCCAATTTTCCAGCTATGAAATCTATTATCTTCCGACTTTTGTCCTTCCCTACAATATCTGCGATAGACTTTTCGATGCTTTCCAACCCCACTTTATCGATCTTATCCATCTCCCTCATAACCTGCAGGCCGGCTTCAAATTCCACGCCAAATGAATCAAGCATATCCTGAAGTATCTTCCGGTTATTCAAGTGTATTTTGTAATCTGTTATCCCGATAGATTTTAAGGTAAAATCAATGCATGCTATTATCTCTGCGTCATAGAAAACTGATTTGCCGCCATAGATATCTATATCGGCTTGTATAAACTCTCTAAGTCTACCCTTAGCCACATCCTCATATCTCCATACACTCCCAATGCTGTAGGTTTTAATTGGTTTTATCAAAGATTTATTGTTAGTGATCGCTCTCATCTTGGAAACTGTCTGCTCCGGTCTCAAAGCCAGCTTCTCACCTTTCTTGTCTTCAAAAGAGTATAGCTGGTTTTCTATCTCGGGGCCAGATTTATCTGTGAAAAGCTGCAAATACTCTAAAGAGGGAGTTTCTACCGGCTCGAATCCGAACAACGAGTAAGAGCTTCTAATCTTCTCCAGAAGTTGCTGCCTTAGCACAGCCTCAGCACCGATGAAATCTCTAGTACCTTTTATTCTATTAACCATAAACAAGAAAACCCCCTCTTCGCTTAAATAAGTTCACAATAACCATATCAAAAGCCTCCCTACACCAGTGAGCTTAAGAGTGCGGCCTCTCAATTGCCTTGAACCAAAATCTACAAGGCCCATCCTTTTCAGTGAATTTAAGCGTTCCCAAAGAGCTGACTTAGACAGTCCACCTCTTTCGTATTTAAGAGCTACAAACCTAGTCGCACTTACGCCTTCATCCAAAGAATAAATTTCAAGCAAAAGCGATTTTTGACTTGCGGATAACCTCTCTTTAACTAATTTAGAAATACAATCTAATAACTCAGTTTTCTTTGTGCCGACAAAGCTGCGTAGATCGAAGCTTATTAATGTCTCTGGATGTACTAAGTGAGCTGAGCGCAGCACCAGAGCTCCTTATCGTTACACCATTTGATTTTACAGTATAATCTAAAACCATAATTATTATATGATTACGGCATTATAAAAAGATTTTGTCCGGAAAAAATCGTACTGTGTGAATTTCGAAAACAGAAGAGGGTAAGATCGAAACTATATTGATCTAAATTCTGAGATGCGTTTAAAAGCAAGCAGCTTTATCCTATCCATCAAAAGTAAGAACAGCACACTAATTATCAGAACCAGCAGCATCGCGTAGAGACTTATCGCAGTCATAAGTATCCCATAGTACGAAAGGATGGCTGCAATAGCTATTGAGGTAATTATCTGGGAAAGAACAAAGATGCTAGGCATAGAGGACCAAAAGCTTCTCCTCTCTCTCATCGATAATGTCATAAGCTCCATTGATGCGATAAATATCAGGAATATGAAGGTCTGGAACTGCGCGCTCGGTAGTTTCATAAAGTCAAGACCAAAATAAGCCAACACGGTCACCTGTGTAATGGCTACTATTCCGAACATTAGAGAGACAAGGAAAACTACCTTTATGTTCCAAGTATCGGGATGGTTTGAATAAAGCTCATTGTCCGTCGAAAGGCTTATGCTGCCTATATCACTTAGGAAAAGTGCCAAGATAAGTTGAATTGAGCGCATAGGCAGGAATCGAAGGATAAGAAAGAATATCGATAAGAAAATCGATGTTTGAAGTACCCTGGATACTTTCTTTAGAGTGTATGTAATCATTCTCTCAAATATCGATCTACTCTCTTTTATTGCATTGACTATTGGTTCTATTCCATCTGATGTGAGCACTATGTCAGCAGCACTCTTTGCTACGTCTGTTGCATTTGACACTGCTATTCCCACCTCAGCCTGCTTCAAAGCAGGCGCATCGTTTACGCCATCACCTGTCATACCTACATGAAATCCACTGTCTTGAAGGGCTTTTACTATGGTGTATTTATCCTTTGGATAAACTCCAGCAAAACCATCTGCTTTTGTAACAAGTTCGGCTATCTCTTTTTCACTCTTACCATTCAATGCACTGACATCAAGTATATTCTCACCTATATCCACTTCTTTTGCTATCGCTTTCGCTGTGTTCTCATTATCACCTGTCAGCATCTTTACATTTAGATTTAAAGATCTAAGTTCATCTATCAGCTTCTTGCTGTCTTCTCTTGGCTTATCATTCATTGGTATTACACCAACAAAGCTCCATTTATCCGCTTCCCCGTATGCGACACCGATAGTTCTGTATCCCTTGGAAGCCATCTCATCTATGTTTGAATTTATCTTGCTTTTGTCACTGGCTGATAATTTACACCTTTCCATCACAGACTCTGGGAATCCTTTGAGGACTGTTATTTCTTTACCATTGAAAGAAACCAATGCGCTGGAGGTCTTAGTGGATGGATCAAACGGCTTAAAACTCTTCAGTTTATAGTCTTTAAGGTCAATCTTTCTCTCTTGAGCTCCATGAATTATAGCAAGATCTATCTGATCATTGTCTTCTACCCTCGACGCTAAAGCAGCATATCTGAAAACATCCTCCTTTGAAAACTTGCCGTACTCAATTGGGTCTGAAATAGATAACTGATTCTTAGTTATCGTACCAGTTTTATCGAGACATATAACTGTCATCGTTGACGCTTCTTCGATCGCTTCAAGCTTTGTGACAAGGATATTCTTTGAAGACAGCCTTTCGGTACCATAAGCCATCGCTACTGTGAAAGCCGCAGGAAGAGCCACTGGCACAGAAGTCAAAAGAATAAGCAGGGAGAAAGGGATAACAAGAAGAAGCTGTATGCCAAAGAGATAAGAGCCTATAAATATTGCACCTATAAGTCCGACATCAAGAAACAGGAGATACTCAAGTATTCTAAATATACTAGCTTCCAAGTGAGTCCTTGTCTTTGCAATCTTCACAAGCTCAGCAGTCTTTCCAAAGGTCGTGTTCTTACCTGTAGATATAACCACCGCAGTAGCCTCACCTTCCCGCACAATGGAAGAGGAGAAAACAAGCTCGTTTATTTTCTTGTCTACTGGCAGCGATTCGCCTGTAAGCATTGATTGATCAACGGAGAGATAGTCACTCTCTAATATTTTACAGTCTGCGGGAACTATGTCACCGAGTCTAATCCTGATTATATCGCCAGGAACTATGAATTTAGATTGAACTGTTTTCCAATTCCCATCTCTTTCTACTTTCACTAGGACTGAAAGCTTGCTCTTAAGGAGCTCAAGAGTATTGTCAGCCTTGTATTCCTCTAGAAATGAGGTGATTCCATTGAATATAAGCAGTCCGATGACTATGTAAGCATCAATGTACTTGTTTAGGAAGATTGAGATAACTATTATTATATACAACATCAATGGGATCGTACCTACGAACTTAGAAAGAAATTTTATAATTATGTTCTGCTTCTTAGTTTGAATCTCATTAAAACCATAATCTTCTAATCGTTTCTTCGCTTCACTCTCAGAAAGCCCATCCTTTCCACTGTTCAGTTGCTTAAATACCTCTTCTATACTTAATCTTTCAGCGGTTTTCTTATCCATGACAATGTGTCTATATACACTTTCTACAATTAAAACAATATGGGCCCAAAGGGAATCGAACCCCTAACCTTTCGCACGTCAAGCGAACGTCGTAGCCGTTGGACCATGGACCCTTATAGATGAAATAAAAGATTATTATTTAAATAATTGCTGTGTAGATGTTAACACAAAGATAAATTCCATAAGTTCAAAATTAGGATCCGTAGCTTAACCCGGTAGAGCGGTTGGCTCTTAACCAACTCGTTGGGGGTTCAAATCCCCTCGGATCCACTTTTAATGATATTGCCCAACTACCTCTGCACCTTTCACAACCCTCTGTCTAGCAAATGCAGAAAGAATAGCTCCGATTACCAAAAGTAATATACTTATGTAAAGCGCAGATTTTAAGCCCTGCATAAATGAGGAAGATATAAGCTTTGGAATAAATTTACTGGATTCAATCAGACTTAAAGTGCTGATTGGTATAGAGGAGATTATTGATTTTGGCAGCTGTGAAAGAAAAGTGGAGATTGGATTTATACCAAGAAAAGAAGCGAAGAGAAAAGAAGATGCTGGTACACTTGAAAGCTCTGAAGTAACACCTGATGGCAAACTCAAAGACGTGGCTTGGCTTGAGATAGAAGAAGGTAGAGAGTAAGAGAAAACTGTTATTAAGATAGTGAAGAACAAAACCATACTTATCATCTGGCCTACATTAGCAAATGTAGTCCTTATTCCATTTCCAACTCCTCTCTCCTTCCAGTTTAACGCATCCATCGTCCTCTTTGTATTGGGAGCGGCGAATAAACCGTTCCCTACACCTATCAAGAACAAAACAGCTGCAAAAGACCAGTATGAGAAATTAGCTGGGAAAGTAGCAAGGAAGAACAAACCTAAAGCTGAGATTAGTAGGCCTGAGGTTGCAAATACCCTCGCGCCGAATCTGTCGGTCAGGGCACCGCTTATTGGCCCTAAAGCAACAAAGCCGACCATAAGGGGCACCATGTATATTCCTGCCCAGAAGGGTGTCTGAGATATGCTGTATCCATTCAGTGGTAGATATATCCCTTGAAGCCAGATTATGACTAAGAACATAACTGCGCCTCTAGCTAATGAACTCAAAAACAATGCAAGGGAGCTGAATGTAAATTGAATATTCCTGAATAATGCTAGCTTGAACAGCGGGTTACTAACTTTAAGCTCGATGAATACAAAGGCAAAAATTGATATTAACCCTATCATTAAACTTGCCAAGACACATGGATTACTCCAACCTAGTGGATTACTCCCATATGGAACAAGTGCATATGTCAACCCTAAAGTTATCAGTATTAATCCTAAAGAAAGGAATAGATTACCGATCCAGTCTACTCCTACCTTCGCCTTGATTGTTTTCTCCTCTTTAAGCTTGTAGTAGGACCACACTGCACCAAGAATTGCAAATGGCACGCTTACTATAAAGACGAGATGAAAGTCAAAAGGGGCAAGCAGACCACCAACAATTAAACCTATAAATGATCCTGCAAGAAATGCTACTTGATTTGTACCTAATGCCTTACCTCTCTCTTTATCTGGGAAAGCATCAGTAAGGAGAGCTGTGCTATTCACCATTATGAAACCCCCTCCTATGCCTTGCACAATCCTAAATATTATTATGAACAGGACACCATTTACGCCTGACCCGTATGGAACAACGGACAAGGCGATAGATGCAATTGAGAATATTATAAATCCTATTGTATAGAATCTCTTCCTTCCGTAATCGTCTGACAGTCTCCCAAATGTGATAAGCACAGAAGCGGTTACTATCATGTAGCCAAGTATGACCCAAAGAAGAAGCGTAAAATTACCTGGAGCAACCGGATCAACGTTCAAGCCACGGAATATAGATGGGAGAGAAATCAATAGGATTGTAGCATTTATTGAAGCCATCAACCCTCCCATTGTTGTGTTCGCAAGCACTGTCCATTTGTATTGCATACAGACTTTTTAATTGATACAGAAATGAGAACCTCACTAAATTTAAAAATTGAAGTTTATGTTTAAATGGCGCGATTATTTGGCATCAGCAATCCAAGCGTTTTTTATATCCATGTGGGTAATCAAGGAAGAATTCCTCTTTGTCTAGCTGGCACTTGTAAATATAAAAAGGCAGTTTCCCCGTCCAATTGGGGTATTTACGCTTATCGACTCTAACAAAGCCTCTCGTAGAAAGTAAAAATTTCTGAAGCGAACTTAGCTTTAAGACTTCCATATCTTCAGTGTAAACATTGAATACTTTAATATCATCTTTTTTGATATATCCGGTAACATCAGTCATTAATCTCTTTTCTAGGCTTTTGTCTCTGTAGATTTCATTAATGTAATTAATGTAAACCATTAAAATCAAATGAATAAAACTCCTATTTAAGCTTTTATTATTCAAGATTTATTTGTTATCTGTCTTCCACAGGGGTCTACTTTACAGAGACACATACAAAGAGCTGTTTTATCCACTTATTCTATTTTTTAACATTTAGTATGTGCTAAAATTTGGATAAAGCAAATATCCATAAATAATATATCTTTAGAAAACTCATACGAATATGTGGAACAACAGTATCTGAAAGGGCAGGTTTATTTGAAAGAGGAAAACGGCGTAAAGACGGTGATAAAGAGGTATAATGATTATGAATCATTGAAGTGGTGGGTAGTCCCCCTCATAACCAATATCTTTTACCCCATGACAAGCTCTCCAGAAAGTCGACTTGAGAGAGAATTAGAGCTATACAATGAAAAAATAGACGGCGTGAATCTGCCAAAAATCATTAATTGCAACAAAGACAGCCTCACCCTAGAAAGAGAGTATATAGAGGGGAGGGCACCGTACAAGGAGACTAAACTGCTGGGGGATTTATTGTACCACATCCATTCACATGGATACGTTCTAGGTGATACAAAGATAGACAACTTTATACTTAATAAAGAAGACAAGAAGGTGTATCTTGTAGATTTAGAGCAGATTTACAAGAGTGATGATGACAGATTGAGAGCATGGGATATAGATCTACTATTTTCTTCGCTGAGCTATAACCTAAACATAATAGAATATAAAAAAGCTGTAAGAGAATTCAAATCAGCTTATCTTCTTTGGGATAAAGTTTCTAAATACACCATGGACGCAAGAAATGCAGCTGTTCTTCTGATTATGCCACTTCCGAACATCATCTTACTTTTGTCTGAGATACAATTAAACCTTGGTAGATAGGCTGTTCAGTGAAGTTAATTTAATAATTTGAGCATATCAGGTCAAATTTAATCAATCCTGCAGATAATTAGCCTTTATGAACAATAGGAGATTAACGAACTCATTATACTCTAATTTGTGAGTGTTTGTATTCCTCGGGCTAGGGTGAAAAGAACTGAATAGAAATAAATCGCCAAATTTGTAGTTGAATTTATGTTTGAACTTTATCTCCTTCATATCTATTCCTTTAGATGAAAAATAGGATTTAACTCCGTCGAAGGCAATTTTACCCAATGCTAGTATCACCTTCTTTTTCTTAAGCAGGTCCAGCTCAGAATTTATATATTCGCTACAGTTTTCTATCTCAGTGTTCAAAGGCTTATTGTCTGGAGGCGGACACTTTACTACGTCTGTTATATAACAATCCTTAAGTTTCAAACCATCCCAAACACTCACAGATTTCATAGAATTGGAAAAACCTGCCTCATAAAGCGCCTTGAATAAAAAATCCCCAGACTTATCCCCAGTGAATACTCGCCCAGTTCTATTTCCGCCATGAAGACTCGGTGCAGGACCTATTATAATTAACCTCGCATTCAAGTCACCGAATCCCGTTATAGGCTTTCGCCATCCAAACTCTATATGTTTTCTGTACTTGACCAGTCTCGGACATCTTTCACAGACTATCACTTTTTTATAAATTTCCTGCATGCTTTTGCCCATAGTATATTTTTATACTGTCGTTGATTAAATTAATAATATGTTTTGCTTCGGCGGAAAAAGAGGCGCACTGCAACTTAGTATAGAGGTTCTAATCCTGATAGTGATAGCGATAATACTTCTTGTTGTCCTTCTTTATCTGATAAGGAGCGGTTTAATCAACCAAATAGCGTCAGTTCTGCACCTTGGCAACGCTAGCAAGGCCAACGTAAGTAGCGTAATACCTTAGAAAATTCGATAAACTCAGGGATGGTGATCTAGCTTGGTTATGATACCAGCCTAGGGCGCTGGTTGTCCTGGGTTCAAATCCCAGCCATCCCATCTTTTAATAATTTGAGATGGTGGCAATCATTACTGTGATAGATACATAAGAAAGCGATAATGAAACCATTTAAGTTATTCAGATCTAGGAAAGTCCACAAAACAGAATAAAAAGTCAGACTAGATATCAAGATTCTTTTGGGAAATGTGGAATTTCTTTGCTTATCCTAAATGTCATTATAATATTCCTTTCATGAACTATTTGCCTAAGCTTTTCTATATGTCGATACCTGGTTACTTGGGTTATATACCATTCGCTTTAAGTATAATAGCATTTTATATTTTATTTCGTAGTTTCATATTGAAATACTAGAGCCCGATTTTAGATTGAGGATTAGAAGTTTTATTGATGGTCAAAAAACTTACATAATTAAAATCAGCGTAGATTCTATCTCTATCATATAAAATAAAAATTATATATAAAAGTGCTGATTATTTGTATTAAATGATCATAGCGATTCCTACAGACGACGGAAACACAGTATCTGAACATTTTGGACATTCAAAATACTTTCTGTTGGTAGACACTGAAAAGAAAGAAAATAAGAGATTAAATGAAAATCCACACGAAAAAGAGGAGAATGAAGCTGCCGGCCACGGTAAGCTTCTGAAGATGCTTGTGGAAGACAAAGTCAATGAAATAATCTGCTCAAACCTTAATCCAAGAATGGAAAAAAACTTGAGTTCTTTGAGGATCACAATTAAGAAGGTAGAGAGCGGCTCCAATATAGAGAGCTTAATAAGCCAATTATAATTCGCTATGGAAAGCTTTATATACTAGTTGGTTTCTACTTAATAGTAGATAAAGTTAAATAGGAGGTAATACAATATGGCAACTGTGAAAGGTAATAATGCAGGAGCAGCGCCAAATGCACAAACTAATCAAAGCAAAAGATTGGGTTTAGAGGGTATACTCGGAAAATATCACTATCACAGCAATTTAGATCAGCTTATCCAGCAGTACACTAAGAAGATGAAAGCTGGAGATTCTTCAAGATACGAGTTAATTTCGCCGATATATGGTTCTGCGATTCAATTGAGCAGAGACGAAGGCGGAAAAGCATTAGAGAACCAGATGAATACGCTCTTTAAGGCTTACCAAATAGCGTGGAAGAACAATGAACTTACAAGCGAGATGGAAAAAAATATGATAAGCTCCATCGATGGTCTACTTGGAAAGTTCAGAGAAGACATTAAAACAAATATAAAGGGAAGCGACCTATACAACCTTCTGCCATTGATATTTTTCAATAAAGACTTACGTAATCAATTAGGTGGTCTTTACAATAATCTAACATCAGATCCTGCCCTGAAGGACACTAATAAAAAAGTAACTTTATATGATAACCTTAGCGATAAGCAAAAAGATCCTAAAGAAAGATTAACTGACTACTTTAGTTCGCTTTCAAACGATGCTTATAACGCGTACATGAAAAAAGGACATTCAAAAGAAGACGCAGACAAACTTATAGGCGGAGCTAAGAAGGCTTATGAATCTATAGTCAATGGCGTAGACAACAACACTTTGAACATGCTCATAGCGGAGTCCACAAAAGAATTAGAAGATAGTATCCAAATGGAGCTAGGGAAGATAAAGCCAGATTTACTTGAAAAAGCCGCAACAAACCTACAGCCAAGCGAATATTCAAATATAACCGCGATTTACCAAGGTATGAACCAGAGACAGGGTTAAAACTTTAAATATCGCGGGGCGATTAACATTAAAAATGAACGGTTTAGACGTAGGAAAATTAAGAGAGGACTTCCCAATACTGAAGAAAAAAATAAACGGAAAGGAATTGATATACTTTGATAACGCCGCCACAACGCAAAAACCTACCCAAGTCATAGATGGGATAAAATATTTCTACGAAAATTTGAATGCGAATCCTTTACGTAGTATACATACCTTGGCAGAGAAATCAACTAAAGCCTATATCGATGCAAAGGAAAAGATCGCAAAATTCATAAACGCAGATTCACCAGATGAGATTATATTCACAAAAAACACGACCGAATCTATAAATCTGGTATCATTCTCATTGAGATTTAAGCCCGGAGATAGAGTGGCCACGACTATGATGGAACACCACTCAAATATACTACCTTGGTTGAGGCTGAAGCCCTATGGGATAAATGTAGATTTAGTGGACACTGATGAAAATTTAGAGCTTGACTATTCCTACTATGAAAGGCTGCCCGATGATATAAAACTCGTTACACTTACGCATGAATCAAATGTAAGCGGAACAATAAACGACGTTGAGAAGGTAGTTAAACTGACTCATGAAAAGGGCGCACTTGTTCTTATAGATGGAGCGCAGTCTGTGCCGCACATGAAAGTTGATGTAAAGAAGATAGATTGTGATTTTCTCGCTTTTTCAGGCCATAAAATGCTGGGCCCTATGGGTATAGGGGTGCTTTACATAAAAGGCGGTATAGCTGAGAAGATGAATCCATTTTTGACTGGGGGAGAGATGATAAAAAGTGTAAGATTAGATAATGTAATCTACGCTGATCCACCAGCCTTATTCGAAGCCGGGACACAGAATGTGGAGGGTGCTTATGGATTAGGTTTAGCTGTGGATTACCTCAGCAAAATCGGGATGGACAATATAGAAGCACATGAAAAAGAATTAACAGAATACGCTTTGAAAAAGATGAGTTCACTCGACAATGTGGAGGTATACAGCGGAAAGAGTAGGAATTTCGGGGCGATTATATCTTTTGAAGTCAAGGGATTACATCCCCACGACGTTGCTTATCTTCTTGATAGAGAAGGTATAGCTGTAAGGTCTGGATTTCACTGCGCACAGCCATTCATAGAACAGAAACTAAAGCAGCATGGAACGGCAAGAGCAAGCTTTTACCTTTATAACACTCACGAGGAGATAGATAGATTCATAGAAGCTTTAAAGACAATGAATAAAAAAAGGAGCTGAGATAACAAGATTAAGATGGACGAGATGAAATTCTACGAACTAAGTGAAATCTACAAGAACCCGCCTCACTTCAAGAAGATAGAGAATCCCACTTACTCTTATGAGGGCTTTTCACCTTCATGTGGGGATAACTTTACAGTTTACCTAAAGGTAAACGACAAAAAGATAGAAGATGCAAGCTTTTTTGGTTATGGATGTGTAGTCTCAACTATATCACTTTCTAAATTGTGTGATTATATAATAGGAAAAAATATAGATATCCTCAATGAAATAGATTTAGCTAAAATAGAAGCTTTGGTAGGCATAGACCAGATAAATCCCAGCAGAATAAAGTGCGCTACTTTAGGTATAGACTCTTTCAAAAAGGCTGTGACAAATAAAAAAGAACCAAAAAATTAAAATGCGTATGACAAACTTTACTTATATATATTTTAAAATTATATTTAGATAGATATGAAAGGGCAGGAATTAGGCATATCGACAGTAATTTTAATAGCACTTGGTTTAATAGTCCTCGTTCTAGTGATAGTCTTTGTCATTTTGCCAATAACAAGGTTCAGCCCGCCACCAAGCAACTATAATCTTACAGAATTTCAACACACTTGTCAAGTCGACTGCGGAATAGCCACACAGGACAGCCCCAGCACTACCCAATTCTGCCAGGCGACTGCCTACCTAAACGGACAGATACTTCATTGTTACAGCCAATTTGCGCCAAACAAATATATATATGATAATGGACAATGTGTGTATACAGCAAAAAACGGGACACAGATGATTGCTGATTCTTCTACTTGCGTTTAAGGTATTAATTCACTATGGACAGCGAATCAGATTTAAGAAATGAAATAAGAAGGGACTATAGAACGGGAAGATTCACTATAATAGCCCCTGACAGAGGTAAAAGACCCGAAGATTTCTTTCAGCCCAAAAAAGAACCAAAGATTGGGACAAAGTGTCCGTTTGATCCTGGAAATGAGGAAATGACCGTAGAAATAATGAGTGTAGGGAATCCCTGGAAAGTCAGAGTCATCGAGAATAAGTACCCAGAATTTTCCCCGGAGATACCATTCGAAGAGGTAGATGGAAAATTGGAATATATCTCTGGGTATGGCTACAATGAAGTTGTCATAGACACTCCAATTCACAACATAACTTTTGACAAGCTGAGATTTGAGGAAATGAGGCTATGGTTTGACACACTAATCGAGCGAGAAGCAAATCTTTACACTAAAAATTATATAAAGTACGTACAGATATTCAAAAACTCTGGGCCAGAATCTGGAGAGAGCCTGATTCACCCACATACACAGATCATGGCCTGGCCGGCAGTTATAGGAACGATAAAAGATGAGATAGACCACATAAAAGAATACAAAGATAGGTACAACAAGTGCTTATACGAGGACCTAAAAGAACTTGAAGCAGATAGAATCCTAATAGAAACTGAAAAAACTATCGCAGTAGCGCCATACGCTTCAAGATTCGCCGGTGAGTCGATGATAATCCCAAAGAGACATGTAAATTATCTCCAAGACCTGACAGCGGAGGAAAAAGACGACTTTATAAATGTACTAATCTTGATACTCAAAACAAATAAAAAATTATTCGGAGATTTTTCTTACAACTTCTCATTTCATGATATAAAAAATGAACCTGATTTCCATCTCCATCTTGAGGTATATCCTAGACTTAGCATACCAGCGGGAGTAGAGTTCGGACAGAATGTTTTCGTGAATCAACTTCCGCCAGAGGTTTACAGTGAAAGCTTCATCCAAAAACTGAAAGAGACTATTTGATTAACTTCTTTTCTTCCAAGAATTTAGTTGCTTCGATAGCTGACATTGCCCCCCACCCAGCAGCAACGACCGCTTGCTTGTATCTTCTGTCTTGAACATCACCTGCTGCAAAAACACCATCCTTGCTGGTTTTAACATTGTCATGGGTGACAATATAACCTAAATCATCTATCTGGAGCTGTCCTTTGAATATGTCTGTGTTTGGGCTGTGACCTATCGCAATGAAAACACCTTGAGTTGGGAGAACTCTCTCTTCGCCAGTTTTAACGTTCTTTAGTTTAACCCCCTCTACATGGTCCTTACCAAGTACATCCTCCACAACTGTATCCCAGATTATTTTTATCTTTGGATTAGAGAAAACTCTATCCTGCATTATGCTGCTAGCCCTGAACTTATCTCTTCTATGTATTATTGTTACATCACTAGCAAACTTAGAGAGATAGCTAGCATCCTCCATAGCACTATCGCCGCCACCTACAACAACTACTGACTTATTCTTAAAGAAAAAAGCATCGCAAACGGCACACCCAGAAACACCCTTGCCTATAAGTCTCTTTTCATTCTCTAATCCCAACCACTTTGCACTTGCCCCAGAAGCTATTATCAGGCTATATGTTTCATATACTGTGTCCTCTACATATATTTTATAGGGGTAAACATTAAGATCCACTGAGGTAACATCTCTATCGATTATCTTACTTGGTGGCAAAAACTTCTTTGAATGTTGGCTCATCTTTTCCATAAGATCTGGCCCTAATATTGAATCAAAGCCGGGATAGTTCTCTACGAGCGAAGTCAACATAAGCTGCCCACCAGCTTGAAGCCCTCTTATTAACATGGGATCTAAATCATTTCTAGCAGCGTAAATCGCAGCTGCATATCCAGCCGGACCAGAACCGATTATTATGACATTCTCAACCATCCTACCTCCTTGAACCTTAAATATAGAATTATATATAAATTTATATTTTATAAAAGTGAACGGGAAAACACTTGCCATCAAGAGGTAAGATAATGGCAAAAGAAAAAAGAAAACATAAGAAAACATAAATAGTAGAAGAGATAAGATAACAGTATATGCTGATAGTATACAAATTTGAACTATACTATACAGGGAAGCTCAAACTTCCAATAGGAGCTGAAAGCTAATGAATTCATTTATAGGTGGGATTAGTTATTCATAGATGTATGGATTACTTTTTAGTTGAAGTTTCGTATGAGGCTGGCAATAAAGTTGGCGGGATATGGACTGTAATAACCTCAAAATCATCAACAATAAAGAACTTATTTGGAGATGATTACCTTGCAATAGGCTTCTACAATCCGGCTCAAGCAGCAATAGAGATAGTCGAGTCTGATCCACCAGATTTTATTCTAGAGGCGATAAATGATGTTGGAATTGATAGATCTATCTTTCATTTTGGTCATTGGATACAGGCCAATAACCTAAACCTTCTTTTAATAGATTCAAAAGCCTTTGAAAACAGCAAAGTCAATGATATAAAGACTGAATTCTGGGAAAAGTTTAAAATAGACTCACTCAATTCACCTGGCGATTACAATGAGCCATTAGCTTGGTCTTATCTAGCGGGAAAATTTATAGCTTCTTTGTCAAAACACACTAAGAAGAGGATACTATGTCAAGCACATGAATGGTTATCTGCAGGGGCCGTACTTTATCTGAAAGCACACAAAGTTGCTGTACCTACTGTTTTCACTATACATGCTACAGTACTTGGGCGGGCGATATCATATTCTGGTGGAGACACAGTCAATTTCATATCCTCCAATTCACAGGTGCCTGCTGATATGCCATATAAATACGGTGTCGCAGCGAAACACTTCACTGAAAAAGCAGGTGCTATCAATGCAGACATTTTCACGGCTGTAAGTGAGACTGTGGCTGAAGAAGCAGAAGTTATTCTGGAGAAGAAACCTGATGTGATAACAATAAATGGGATAGATATACGTAATCTTCCGACGATAGATGAGATAAACAGCATAAAAACAGGTGCGCTTGAGAAACTAAACACGTTTTTGAATGCCTATTTTCTCCCGTATTATGATGTAGATTTCACAAATACACCTATATTCTTCACTAGTGGAAGATATGAATTCTACGATAAGGGGTTTGATTTATTCATAGACGCGCTCGGAATGCTTGACAAACTTTTACCTGAAGGAAAAAATGTTCTCGCAATAATAACTGTCCCAGCAGGTACCTTTGGGCCTAAGAATGAAGTAGTAGCTAACTATCTTACTTATCTTAGTATACAATCTCAGATAAGAAGAGATATCAAAAGCTTCGATGAAGTCGCTATGTCTTTACCAACCAATAAAATTTCGAACATAGATAAGATATATTCAAAGATACTCATGGACGCTAAGATGATGATAAAAGAACTGCGTCGACCAAGGCCTACAAATCCACCACTATGCCCATTTGTGCTGTCTTACCCGGAGAGTAATGATGCGATAATAAACGAACTAAATAAAGTTGGCCTTCAAAATTCACAATCAAACAAAGTCAAAGTGATATTCTATCCAAAATATCTAGTAGTAGGCGATGAACTCCTCAACCTTACTTACAATGAGCTGTTATCAACGGTTACATCCGGGTTCTTCCTTTCAAAGTATGAGCCATTTGGCTACACGCCGCTTGAATGCGCGTCATACCTATCGATAAGTTTCACGACCAGCAACTCTGGATTTGGGAGATATATACAGAAGCTTAAACTAACAGACAGAGGCATATTCACTGAGGACATAGAGGGTACTGGAAAAGATGAAGCCGTGAAGAAGATTGCTTTGGATATGCTTCAACTCACAAACTTAGACCAGGATGATCTATTCAATATGAAGACTCTGGCCAGGAAGACAGCTGAGATATTTGATTGGGATAACCTAATATCTA
>ERZ1669250.203-NODE-203-length-31235-cov-3.909140_pt1 | contig 31235 bp, 32 predicted proteins | sample MGYA00579295_ERZ1669250 | MGnify/ENA primary metagenome ERZ1669250 (study PRJEB41166, sample SAMN08046056) | hot springs metagenome | biome: hot spring; feature: acid hot spring; material: thermophilic sediment; isolation source: thermophilic sediment from acid...
CGGCCTGCGGAGCCGTTGATCAGGGGTTCAAATCCCCTCGAGCCCGCGTGGGTTTATACATATATTTAGTATGAATTTGGATGTTTGTGGCGACCAAGCTTGTATATAACAGTGTAATACTTAAAAAGGAACGCCATAATTACTTTAAGATGAAAAGCCTGGCCAAGTGCGAGGAATCCGTGAAGTATTTACTCCCAATAGTAAGGGCGGAGATAGCGAAGCAATTAATGGTGAAATACTTTCTTAGTGAGGCTGAAGCTGCCAAGCTATTGGGAGTGTCTCAGGCATCTATAAGCCATTACATGAATGGAATCAGGGGAAGCTTCGATTATGATATAGTAAAAAAGTGGAAGCCAGACATTGAAGAATTTGCCTTAGAGGCGGCTGAGGATTTAATGGAGAGACATGATTTACAATTTATATCTGACAAGTACTGCGAGCTGTGCAGGAAAGTTGGGATTGGAGAAAAATAATATTTTATATTAGTTTTTGTTCCCAGTTTGGATTAGTTAATAAACTTATAATTGCGCTAGAAATTTGTTTTTGAGATAATTGCACGCTTTTAATATTTTATGAATCTAGCTAGGGTTTACCAATTTGAATTCGAAATGCTTATATTATAGACATTTTATTATTCTGAGATAAATCTTGACAAAGATTTTGATAAATGGAAATTGGGTAGAAGAAAGCGAAGCTACAAAGCAAATCAAAATACTTACCAAAGGGGAAAGGAAGTTTTTAAGTGCATTACTTAAAATAGGCGAACCAAGTACAATTAAGCGCATATCTGAAGAGGCAGGTATGGGTACAGTTTATTGCTATATAGTATCAAAGAGTGTTGAAAAGAAGGGTTTGGCTAAAAGATTCGGGGGAAGAGGGGCGCTCTTTGGTTTGACGGAAGAAGGGTACAAGGCAATAACTTAAGGCTATTATTCGTTTTTGAAACGGGTTAATCTTGTTTAAGCGTTTTCTCTAATTAGTTGTACGTGTGGAATTCCGCAAATTTTTTTTACCCATGAATCCTCAATTATATTTTGGGTTATGCACTCTTTAATTGCATTACTACCCAAGATATTTACCATGTAAGCATTTTGAATTAACCTTTTGATTTCAATTAGGTTTGCGGTATTTCCTCCGTAGAACTTTGGGTCAACGAAGATTGTTTGTTCCTTGCAGGAAATGGCTTTATTTAACAACTCTTGATCGCATATGCCTAGTATTAGGCCCCTTTCAGTTTTATGTACACCGAACGATATCATTTTAGTCTTTAAGTGGATTTTTTACTGGGCTTTCAGCGCCACAAGCCAAGCACTTTATAAATATTAAACGGCCCCTTTTTTCGAGTACAGTATCAGGGCGCCCACACACGGGACAGCGCACGTAATCCTGGTAATATTTATTTATTAGAGCATCTATTTGTTCTTGCGAGACTAGATTGTTTAGAATAAGTTTATTTCCGTCGATCGTGCCAGCCGCTCCTAACCTCTTAGTTAAGTACATGTATAGTTGTTGCGGTTCTCTTTGAAATAGGTCCGATATTTCCTTAAAGTTTTCTACAATCGTTTTTCTTCTTACCGTAGATAATACGGCGTGAGGGACCTCGAACCAATCGCTCTTAGCGCTTTTTTCGGGTAAATTGGTCATTAATCTATGAAGCAATTGTTTATAGTCGTACTTATCTACCATTTGTGTTGTTAGGAACATCCTTTTTAAGCGTAGTTAATTTGAGTTAAAGGCACTTCCTCAGTAATTCCTTTATGCTTGGGGCTTTAAAGCACGAAAATGGTAGTACTTTGTTTGTTAAGGCATGGGGAGTCTCTTTGGAACGAAGAAAATAGGTTTACTGGGTGGGTAGACGTGCCCCTTACTGATAAGGGAAGATCTGAGGCAGTTCGCGCAGGCCAACTATTGAAGGGCGAGCAATTAAAATTTGAAGTGGCTTATACTAGTGTTTTGGGCCGCGCTATCGAAACACTAGAACTTTGTCTTAAAAGCATGGGTACGTCTCTCCCCGTCATAAAGGATTCTCACTTAAATGAAAGGCATTATGGTGATCTACAGGGTTTGAACAAAGCGGAGACAGCAAAAAGGTACGGTGACGAACAAGTTAAGCTTTGGCGTAGAAGTTATGATGTAAGACCACCTAACGGGGAAAGCCTAAAGGATACGCAAGCGCGTACAGTGCCTTTCTTTGAAAATTGCATAATGACCGATATAAAAATGGGCAAGAACGTCCTCGTTGTGGCTCACGGAAATAGTCTCAGGTCAATCGTAATGTACCTGGAACACGTATCTGAGGAAGAAATACCTCTTGTAGAGATACCTACGGGTGTACCAATATTATACGAAATCGATAGCGATGGTCGCGTAATCAGCAAGAAACAACTACCTACCTAGCGTCTAACTCCATTTAAAATCTCTTATTAAATTTTTTATGAATTATCTTTACGGAAAAATGAGCAAGAAAGCTCCGACCTTCAGGGAGGAGAGGATGTCAGGCTAACTTGAGGGAAGGAGGGGCTTACCTTTTGTAGTAGTTCAAATGTTCAATTATTATTATCGACGACCTAGCGTACATTTAGTATATCGCGTTTGATCTTTAATCCGGGCCCGGTGGGATTTGAACCCACTAATACAGGCTTCGAAGACCTGCGCCCTGATCCATAATGGGCCACGGGCCCAGATAAAATATTTTTATAATCTTTATACTTTTCTATGCGTATAATTTCTCGTTGCTAATATGTATTTTATTTTTATTGCAGATTTAGCAGCCCAGTATAGCTTAATCTAGCGCTTTTTTAAGTGATTCTATTACTCTGTTTGTTTCCGCTTGGGTCATCTTCTCTTTGAAAGTGGCCTGGTCTATTACCTCAAAACCAGCATCCTGCAGCAGCTTTAAGTTCTTTTTATCTGCAGTAGATCCCCACGCGTAGGACGTCAAAATTACAGCTGGTTTTTTTACACCTTTAATTTTGGTGGCTAATATTTCCAGCAGATAATTAATGCTTGGGTGCGCTCCTGTTTCGTACGTTGGTGATGCTATTAAGACGGCTTTAGCGGAGTTTACCTCAGTTAAAATGTCCTCTATATTATCTCTATGGTCATCCGTGAAGGAGAAAACTTTTACTTTATACTCGCCTCTCAAAGGCCTAATAACGTTTTCTACGGCATCAGCTGTAGAGCCGTACATCGAGGCATAAACAACGACTAGTGTTTTGTCAGATGGTTTTCCTTCGGCCCAATCGCGATACGCCCTAATAATATCTGTGGGGTTATTTTTCCATATCAATCCGTGAGAGGGGGCTATAATTTTTGGCGTGATTTTGCTGGCCTCTATTTTTTCGATACCTTTTATCAGGTTTTCTCTATAAGTGCCTATGACGGTTACGAGGTATTTTTTAGCATAGTACATGTATTCATCACTTACGTTTTCATCAAAAATGGATTTTTGTATTGAATAAGAACCAAACGCGTCGCAAGTAAAGAGTATTTGTTCGTTTAAATAATAGCTCATCATAGTTTCTGGCCAATGCACCCACGGAGTGTAGTAAAATCTGATTTTGGCGCCGCCTAGGCTTAGCTCTTCTTCATTTCTCACTGGTCTAAACTTATTTTGGAAGTTGTATTTTGCCCTGAGGATGCTTTCCGCAATGGGAATTCCTACAAAGGTAGCCTCGGAATTTTCCTCGGAAAACCTTGTTATAGAACCCGTGTGATCCGGTTCAGCGTGGTTTATTACTACATAACGTATACTACTAGGTTCTGTTATTTCTTTTATAGCATCCATTAAGGCATCAGCGTATTTGGCTTTCCAGAGGTCAAATAGAATAGCTCCCTCATCAGTTTTTATCACGTAGGCGTTATACGTAATCCCCTCTGGGATATACCAATTGCTTTCAAAATACTTCACCTCAGTATCATTAAGCCTGAGTAAGTATACGCCATTAGTTAATTCCTCTATTTGATAGTTACTCATATTATTGATATCCTACCGCGTAAAAACATTGTCTAGATTGGCACCCTCCCACCCCTAAAGGGTGTGAGCTTTACAATTTGGGTAAAAATTTAACGTGAGGGGCCGATTTAGTGTGCAAATCTTTAAGCTCTGCTGGTAATGAAAACAGTTGGCTTAAAGTAGCTTCTTGGACATCTTTTATTTTCTTTTGCTCCTTTACTATTTTTCCTTGTTTTATGAGAGGTGTTAACATTTTTTTACCGCTCTGGAAGCTTTTATCTTCGGGTAGGACGTAGTCGATCCAATTGGTTTGGTCCCTGTACACGGTCTTCGCTCCGCTTAGATGACCTGTTTTAGAAATAGGAACTCCATCGACCTCGCAAATTTTCATACCAAAGTCTATGGTTGGGGCATCGGTTACTGCGTTACCCACCCCGAACGCATCCGCGTGACTCGCTAACTCCTCTAGCTTATACTCATTTAGGCCTCCGCTTAATGTTACTTTCACCTTTAACCCTAATTTGCTTAGCTCCCATTTTACCTCTTCAGCCTCCTTGTCCAATTCTCCTGAGTCTATTCTTACACCTTGAAGGTGATCTCCAAGGGCTTTTGCAGCTATCAGCGCCTCAGCTCTTGGAGTAAAGAACGTATCTATTAGTATAGTACGCGGTGCGCCTTTCGGTGCATATTGGTCGTAAGCGCGAAATGCTTCCTCTTGATTAAACGGCTTATCTTTAGTACTAAACGCCAAAACTAGCGCGTGAGGTATTGTTCCTACTGGATTCAGGCCCAAAAGGCGTGCAGCGAGTACGTTAGATGTACCGTCAAATCCACCTTCAAGGGCGGCTTTTTCCTTAGCTATCGACGACGCGGGATGGGAACGGCGGGTCCCGAAAGCGTATAAGGCCTTATCCGGGCCTACAGCTAACCTCATCCTAGCGGCCCTGCTAGCCGCCCCTGAGCTTTCGCATAAAAATCCTAAGATTTCGGGCTCATACGTAGCAAAATCCAAATATTTCCCTTTTATGACCAATATTGGCTCTTGCGAAAAGAAAATGCTTCCTTCATCCATAGCGTAAACGTCAATAGGGGCGCCTTCGAGAAGCGAAGCTACGTCATCAAGCCCTGAAATTACGCCAAAATTATATGGATCTGGCAGCGATTTTGTGAACACCTCCATAGTTACTGTAGGGTTTTTATCGGCGCCAATCAGTACCTGTTCGGTCATTTTAAAGTAAAGATCGGACACCTCACCTCTTTTGAGCTCTTCTTGCGTTGGTATGAAAAACATTTTGTTATTAATTCAGGGCGTGATATTTAGGATTTAATGCGTTGGCTTTCGAATGGGCGCATAAGGATTTTAAAGAGTTTGTCCACGAGTTAAAATTATAAATCGCCACAATTTATATTTTGCAATGAAGATAACTTATTTGGGTCACTCATGCTTTGTTATTGAAAGCAATGGCCATAGGCTAATAGTTGATCCGTACAAGGGAGGGGCTTTCGAAGGTTTTGACCTTGATCTGCGGGATTTTCCAGTAGCTATATCGGATATCGATGGGGTTGCGATAACGCATCACCACGCCGATCACGATTACGTAGAACCTTTTCCGGGCGCAAAGATATTTGATGGAGTAAGCAGAATAGGTAAAGAAAAAGAAGAATTAATTCCCGGCTTTATTTTGTCTTCTTATAAGACAGACCACGGTCCAGGAAGAGGCGATTGTTCAGCGATATTAATAGAGGTAGAAGGCAAGAAGCTTGTTCACTTGGGCGATACTTCAGTACTGCCCAAAGAAACTGCTTCGGCCGTTAGCGACGCAGATTATTTATTTATCCCAGTAGGAGGCTATTACACGATTGGCCCAGAAGAAGCTGCCCGTTTAGCTCGTTCTCTGCGCGCTAAATTCGTGGTCCCAATGCATTACGCGATCAAGGGGAAAAGTAGTTTGGTCCCGCATAATTTAGACGATTTCTTAAAGGCGTCAACCGGCCTGAACGTATTCATGATAAGTGTAGGGGCTACGAAGCAAGCCTAAGAAAGTTATCGTTAAGGCTTAAAAGCAACTTAGTATATTTTCTGATTGGGTGATAATGTGTGTCTGGGGCCGAATTCTTAAAAAAACCCCACCTTAATCTGGTGGTAATAGGGCATATTGACCACGGTAAATCGACTATCGTAGGAAATCTGCTTTATCTAACGGGTTCCTTAGATCCTAGAGAGATGGCAGAGATCGAAGCTGCGGCTAAGGCTAAAGGAGAAGAAGATAATAAATTCGCTTGGGTTCTCGATAGATTGAAGGAGGAAAGGGATAGGGGTATAACTATCGATCTATCCTTCTGGAGGTTTGAAACCCCCAAGCACTTCTTTACGTTTATTGACGCTCCTGGCCATAGGGATTTCATTAAAAATATGGTTACAGGTACGAGCCAAGCGGACGCAGCGATCTTAGTTGTATCGGCGAAGAAAGGTGAATACGAGGCAGGTATTGGTGGAACTGGCCAAACTAGGGAGCACGCGTTTCTGGCTAAAACTATGGGCGTAAATCAAATAATAGTTGCTATAAATAAGATGGATGATACCTCAGTTAACTATTCTCAGCAAAGATATGATGAAGTAAAAACTGGGATAACAAAATTACTTTCCATGATAGGATACAAAGCGGATAAAGTCCCCGTTATTCCCGTCTCTGGCTGGAAGGGTGATAATCTGGCTACGAAGAGTTCTAATATGCCGTGGTATAACGGCCCCACTTTGGTTGAAGCGTTAGATATGTTGGAGGAACCACCGAAGCCTTTGGACAAGCCGCTTAGAATACCCATACAGGATGTATATACGATTCAAGGAGTTGGCACGGTTCCAGTAGGCAGAGTAGAGACTGGAGTGCTTAAGATAGGTGACCGCTTAGTATTCCTTCCGTCAAATAAGGTCGGTGAGGCAAGAGATATAGAGACCCACCACACTAAAGTTCAGCAAGCCATACCTGGAGACAATATAGGCTTTAACGTTAAAGGGTTGAACAGGACAGATATACAAAGGGGGGACGTAGCCTCTAGGCTCGATACTCCTGCAACGGTGGTCAAGGAGTTTACCGCTAGGATATTCGTGCTGTATCACCCTACTTCATTTGGGGTTGGTTATACACCCGTGGTACACGTGCACACGGCTACTGTGGCTTGCAGGATTGAAGAAATCGTAAGTAAACTAGACCCGAGAACTGGTCAGCCATTGCCTGAAAAGCCGACTTTCTTGAAACAGGGTGACTCTGCCGTAGTTAGAATGGTGCCGATAAAGCCTATGGTTGTTGAGAAATATCAGGACTTTCCGCCTTTGGGAAGGTTTGCAATAAGGGATTCTGGTAGGACTATAGCTGCTGGTATAGTAGTTGACGTCGTCCCGGCTCCGGTTCAGGTGAAGGCTTGATGGCCCAGAAGGCTAGAGTGCGGCTTTGGAGCGCTAACGTTACCGATGTAGACTCGGTGTGTAGCGAAATAAAAGGCGTTGCAACTAAGGCGGGAGTTAGGGTAGCAGGCCCCATATATTTGCCGACTAAATACCTTAAGGTATCTACGAGAAGAGCCCCTAATGGAGAAGGAACAGACACTTTTGACCACTGGGAAATGCGTCTTCATAAAAGACTTATGGATATAGATGCTGATGAAAGGGTAATGCAGGAAATAATGAGGATTCAGGTTCCAGATTCAGTCTATATAGAAATTCAGCTTACTTAGCGTTTTTTGCGGTTTCTAAAAATAGTTCTACGCCTTTTTGAAGGTCTGGTTGCCCCTTATCGTTTAGGGGTACCTTAGTCATAACGTGAATGTATTTTTTATCGGATGTTTCAATGAATGCCTGTGGGATTTCAACGCCTCCAAATTCGTCTTTTTCTCCAAAATTTGTTAAAAAGTTCCAGTCCTCGTTTAATTCTTTGTACTCGGCACCGATTTGAGAAGCCGCATTTTGGCATATTTTTCTAGCGTACGTTTTTAGGGCATCCCAGTCAGCCGTTACTAATATTACGGTTTTAACGCTCATTTTGTAAAAACTAATGCGTAGCTTAAAGGCTAGCGCTTTTCTCTTATTTCATTTACAAACTATAAACGATTTTCACGAAAGGGGGGCTCAGTTAGGATCATCGATCACGCATATCTTTCCCGGATTCCTCTTCATAGCCCTTAAGCGCTTCAGAGGTAGCCTTACTGCTTAATATGGCGGGGGGTAAATTAAGTTCGTCGGAAAACTTTTTTATATCGTCGAACTCGGGTTTAGCGCTTATGAGTTTTCCTTTGGAATCCCAAGCTAACTTAACCCTTATTGTTTTTCCCATTACCGTAACTTTATTAACCTGCCTTTTCGCGACCTGTCTCCTTACGTCCCAAAAACGTATGCCTAGGCTACCTGTGTCACGCATTAAAATTGAGGCCATATCTAGCTCATGCCCTTTATCTGATAATACCTTAATTAGGAGGCCGGTCCTGCCTTTTTTTCTTATCGTTGGAATGGCGTAAGCGTCAAGCGCGCCGTTATTTATTAAGTCCTCGATGGCCTTTCCAACGACTTCTCCGGTAGCGTCGTCTACATCAGTTTCTATTTGAACTACCTCTTGTACGGCTTCTTCTTCTCCGATTATTATACGGACAAAAGACGCCCTTCTGCCGAGGTCCCTTTGGCCAATGCCGTAACCTACCCTTTTAATAATAAAGCTAGGGTTTTTGCACCTTGGATCAGCCAAAGTTGCTATTATGCTCGCCCCCGTTGGTGTAGTGAGTTCCCCGTATCCGTATGGCCCCATAATAACAGGTATGCCAGATGAACTAAGTATCTTAATTGTTGCTGGCGCAGGTGATCCCATTATTCCGTGGGAAAAATCAAAATCGCCGCCTCCAAGCGCAATTGGAGATGCGCATATTTTACCGCTTTCAAATACTCTTAAGTCCTGTAGAGCTAAAGCCACTCCGGCCAAATCGATTACCGTATCCGCAGAGGATGCCTCGTGAAGCCTTACTTCTCCTTGCAGTCCGTGAACCTCGCGTTCAGAGTTTACTATTTTCATAAACGCTTCCGTGGCAAATTTTTTTGCCGCTTCGCTTGCTTGAAAATGGTTTAACGTATTGAGAATGGCTTGCAGTACGGTTGAGCTTTCTCTTTCCGGATGCCCAGTTTCATCTTTTTCAAACACGAGCTCCTCATCTATACTCATATCGATTTTTTTACCCCTTATTTCTCTCGTAAAGCTGTCAGTTACGGCGAATTTTATTGAGTGGACGCCGGGAAGGGCATCTTTTACAAATTCAGCGACTTGATTTATTTTTTTCGCATCAGCGCCTAGATCGATCAGCGCCGCCAATATCATATCTCCCGAAACGCCAGCTGTTGAGCAATCGAAATACGCTATCAAATCGTGGTTTCTGTTAGCCATATTAATATCCACCTTTAGAACTTATCAACGCCGCGGATTCCATGATGCTTAAACTCCTCGGGTACGACTTTATACCCTTTATCATATCAACAAACGCTTCATGGACTGCCTTTCCTATTATGTTGCATGCTTCGTTGAGATCTGCTTGGATGAATATATCATTTTTAGAGCTGAATATGCCACGCTCTACCCTCTTGCCCACGTACATTTCACAGCGTTCCATCGCCTTGTTGATTAAATACGAGCGTTTGCTTGGATAACCTTCTTCCCCCAGAATTACGTTAGTACCTGCCTCTTTAGCCTTGTATCTGATCTGCTGAATCAGCGTGTTGAAAGGCGTTTTCAAGGAGTTCTGGTTGTTTTTGCTCCCCATGTTAGCAGACTGCTTATACCTATTGTAATGAGCTACGATGATTGCGTTTATACCACTAAATGAGGCACCTTCAACTATGGCTTTGTTGATCTTATGCATAATATCCTTTGTGTTGTGATTCATATTTATGAAGGGCTTCCCCTCATTTCTCGTTAGCTTATGCGCCTGAAACCGCCGATCGATTATAGATTTTAACCTTACGTATTCTTTGTTGAAATATTGGTTTATTGGCCAAAGGGCGCAGTTCCTATCGGCAATTCCCCTTGAAATATCATCCGTCGCGGTTACGATATTCCCAGCGCTTACGTCAACACCCATGAGTCTTTGCGGCTTGTTCACATTATTATTATTACGTTTACTTATAAACTATCTTAATAATGCATATTTTACTCAATAGTACTATCATTAATTCCGTTATATATGCGCGATCTAACCTCTTTTCCAGTAGATCTTCAGGTACATAAATTATAATAGGTACTCTGTTATGTTTAATCAAGAAGTACCTATAGGGGTTCAAACGGTCAAAGATCGCTTGGCGTATTCTTAGCTAAAGCGCCGCAGATTCTGCTCTTGCTCGCTGCCCCTTAGCGGTCGAAAAACGTCTTGCGGCATTTCAATCTTTGGGCTTCGAGGTTATTCCTGCTACGGGTGTTGCCCGGTATCGGCGCCCGCTGCGCGCGTCCCTATCCGCGCGCTACCTGGACGCTTTACCCAAACTCAGGGCTACAGGAACATTCTAGGCCAAGTTGTTGACTTTGCTATGGCATTGCCCCGCATGCCTTTCCGCGTACGCGATATCTTTTTTTGATTTGCACGTTACGCGCAATTCATTTCTTCCCTTACTTCGTAGCCTTCTTGTTAATGACTCTGTAAGGCCACACGATGGGATAAGACTTGCAGTTGTGGGTTGGTTCGTCGGCGGTTTTAGAGGAGAGGCTTTCAGAAACCTAGATTATTCATTTTGCAGATAAAGCCTATCGATTGTAAACGTAAGGCCGCTAAATTTTTTAATCCGCTAATTATTTATAATCTAATGAGAGAAATTCTTGAGAAGGTTGCGTCGGGAAGTTTGAGCGTTGATGAAGCCGAAAAAATTATCAGATTGATGTATATAGACGAAATCGCCGAAAACGTTAAACTAGACTTGGAAAGGGTTTCGAGAAGGGGTTTACCCGAAGTTATAATGGCCGAGGGCAAAACGTCCAAGCAAACGGCGGAATTGGCTGCAGAAATGGCTAATAGGACTGGCTCTGCTATAATCAGTAGAGTAATGGATGAAGAGCACAAGCAAGCTTTAAGAGAATTGAATACTTCTTTTGATGTGATTCCTGGAGAGAGGTGCTTTGTAGTTAGAAGAAAGGGCTATTCGCCGGTTACGACAGGGGGTAAGATAGGGGTTTTATCTGCAGGTACTGCGGATTTTCCATTGGTTGAGGAGGCAACTTTTATAGCAAGGGAAATGGGCTGCTACGTGGAAACCGCTAATGACGTTGGCATCGCAGGTATTCATAGGCTGTTTACGCCCCTTAAGAAGATGCTTAATGATGGAATACAGGTTTTAATCGTAGTCGCAGGAATGGAGGGCGCGTTACCGGCTATAGTAGCCTCATTAGTTGACCTACCGGTAATAGGGCTGCCATCTTCTACGGGTTATGGCTATGGCGGAAAAGGAGAAGCAGCTTTAATGTCGATGTTGCAAGCGTGCCCGATGGGGCTGGCGGTTGTAAATATAGATGGAGGAATTGCTGCTGGGGCTTTTGCTGCCATGATTGCAAACAAAATTTCATATGCATCAAGTAATATTTAATAATATTTCGTATATATGATTAAATTATCAATTATATTCAGAAAGCTTATATATGCCCATAGGCATAATACATGCCATATGATCTGAAAGACGGTCTTTTAGTTCCGTATAAGCCATCCTTAAGCGAAGCGATACAGCTTGCCCATCAATTTAGGTTCGTTGATTTGCAGTTCGCAGATATTTCGGGGAGGCTGCAACACGTTACAATACCCTCCCACGCTTTAGATGAGGAGTCTTTTAAAAATGGTATACCTAAACTTGATGGATCATCTATTAAGGGTTTTACGAGCATCGATGAATCTGATATGGTTCTAATCCCAGACCCGCTTACTTTGGCTCTGGTTCCTTGGTATCCTAAGGAAATATCAACTGTAAGATTCATATGCGACGTTGGCCTTAAGGAAGCTAAGGGAATTTTTGATGGCGCGCCTAGAAGCGTAGCCAAACGGGCAGAATCTAAGTTAGCGGACGAGGGATTTTCATCTTATTGGGGCCCTGAATTAGAATTCTTTGCGTTTGACCGCGTTAACTGGGATACGCTACAGCCATATAAGGGACAAAGCTATGAGATATTTTCGAGAGAGGCACCGTGGTCTTCGAGCGGAGTGGGCTATCCGATAAATTTTAAAGAAGGCTATTATCCGGCCCCGCCGCAAGATTCCCTTTACGATTTTAGGAGTAGTGTGGTTGCTTACTTAGAAGATAATTTCCACGTTGTATGCGATGCCCACCACCACGAGGTTTCTACGGCAGGCCAGTCTGAAATAAACATATTAAGGGATGATTTGGTGCCAGCAGCGGATTCTGTTATGACGATTAAATACGTAGTTAAAAACGTGGCAAAATCTATGGGTTTGGTCGCTACGTTTATGCCCAAGCCAATTTTTGGCGATAACGCCTCTGGGATGCACGTCCATTTCTCGCTATGGAATGGATCTACAAATGCGTTTTTTGATGGATCGGATAAATACGCGGAACTCAGTCAATTAGGGAGATACGCTGTTGGTGGCCTCTTAGAGCACTCGCGTTCCTTGGCGGCGATTGTTGCACCTACTACTTCTTCTTATAAGAGGCTAGTACCGGGTTATGAAGCGCCTGTTTATATGGCTTGGAGCAAATCGAATAGGTCGGCTGCGGTGAGGATACCAGTTTATCATAGAGGGGCTGATCACTACGCCGAGAAAAGATTGGAGTTCAGGCCTCCGGATCCCTCGGCGAATCCTTACTTGGTCTTTGCAGCTATGGCGTGTGCCGCGCTTGACGGTATCAAGAAGCAAATAGATCCAGGTGATCCAGTAGATAAAAACATTTATGAGTTAACGGAAGATGAAAGAAAAGAAAAGGGGATTGGGGTCTTGCCAGGATCCTTAAAAGAAGCAGTGGAAGCGCTTCAATCAGACAGCGATTATTTAATGGGCGTATTTAGTCGTGATTTGATCGATAAAATTATAGAATGGGAGCTAAAAGATTATTTTGAAGTTTCCATAAGACCGCACCCTTTGGAATTTCAGTTATACTTTGATGTGTAGTAGACGGTCGCTCGTGATTAACAAATATCGTACCAGAAAAATCTTATATCGCTAATCCGACATAATTATGCAATGTTTGAAGAAGGCCGCAGGCGGACCTTGGTATCGGTATTCGTATTTTCTATTATGGCAGTTGCTAAACTATTAAGCGGAGTAATTTTTGGAAGCGTAATAATATTTGCTGACGGGATTCACTCGGTTTCGGATGTCCTTATGGCTATTATGGTTTACATTAGTCTCGCTCTTGCTGAGAGACCGCCGTCCAGCAAATTTCCTTTTGGCCTGTATAAGCTCGAAAATATGGCATCACTAATTGTTGCAATAGTTATTGGTTTGGCCGCTATAGAAATTGGCATAGATTCGCTTAGAGTTTTTAGGGTTGAAGAGCCGTGGATACCTATAGCGGTTGAAGGCGCAGCTATGGCTGGAAGTTATTTATTAATGTTGTATCTTAAGGCCTCTCCAGGCGTAAAGCTGGGTTCGATACAGGCGCAGAGCGCTCACGCTTACCAGGACGTTTTATCGTCTTTGGTCGTTATACTCGGTATTATCGGGGAGTGGCTTTCTATAACGCCGCTTGCCGTAGGGGCTGCTTTATTGGTCGCTTTCTACATATTATTTGAAGCCTACAAAATAGGAAAAGGTGCGTTTTTTGTGCTTCTTGACGTTAGCGATGAAAATATGGCAACGCGCATAAAAGACGTCGTGTCTAAAGTTGATGGTGTAATAGGATTACACGAAATACGCGTTCGTTCAGCAGGCCCGTACTATTTTGTAGAAATGCATTTAGAAGCACCGCCAAGTTATTCCGTCAAGGAAGCAGATCAATTAGCTGATGTCGTCGAAAAAGAAATAAAGGATAAGCTACCATCAGTTTCTTACGTTTCAATACACGTAGAGCCGGGGTCCTTTTCAGGTAAGTGGATAGTAGCGTTATTAGAGCAAAGCGATAATACTATAAGAGGTCATGCGGCTACTGCCCCTTTAATAAAAATAATCGATACGGAAACTGGGAAGGTAGAATTAATTGAAAACCCCACTCTTAAAGAAGAAAGAAGAAAGGGCCTTAAGCTCGCAAAGGAGCTAAAATCAAGAGGGGTAGAAGTTATAATAGTAAGGGAAATCGGAGAGGGTATGTTGTCTGCTCTCAAAGGCGAGGGAATTATGGTTTTACGCGCACCAACAATTAACGAAACAGAAGTGCTCGGCATGTTTAAAAAAGGAGAGCTCCAGCCAGCCGAGGCATCATTACAAGAAATGTAATATTATAAGGCGAGCAATTGAGGCGGCCACCACCAATCCCGAAGACTAGCGCACTAAAGCTTTAAGTTGCATTTGAACAAGGCCCAACTACCTTTAAATTCCTCACCTATAGTTAGTTATGAAAAATGATGAGGATATAAAGAAGATGGCAACCCTGCTTAAGTCTGGGGCTATAATGCTTGCTGATACATGCCCAGTATGCGGTTCACCACTTTTTAAGCTTAGGAGCGGACAAGTCATCTGCCCTCATTGCGATCTTCCAGTGGTCTATTTAAAGGAGGGAGAAAGCGAAACTATTGCGGTTGAGCCCTACATTTTGAATAAAACTAAGGATATTTTGCTAAAAAAACTTCAGCAGCTAACTTCTTCTTTAGATCAAGACCCGGAAAATATGTCTTCCTATTTGGCTTTAATTTCCGAGATTTTGGAAGCCATAAGAGATATTTCAGCTTTGCAGGGCGGGGCTAAAGCTAATAACGGTTCAGTTTAAATAAACGGGGTTTATTAGTGCTGATAATCGGGGGAATGGGTATCGGGGGACCTATTAATTTTACCTGTGGTTTAATTGAAGCGCTCAAAACGTGCGATTTTATTTACGCCGAAAAATACACAAATCCAGAAGATCTCTTAACTATAAGTGAAATAGAAAAGATTACACGTAAAAAGGTGCAACTTTTGAATAGAAAGGAGATAGAGGACGAAAGCGGTAGTGTATTGCTTGAAAAAGCGATTAACTTTAACGTCGCGTTTTTAGTGTTCGGAGATCCCTTCATATTTACTACGCATATTAGCCTAAGGAAAAAAGCGCAAGAACTTGGTATAAAAACAAAGGTATTTCATGGTATATCCGTGTTCTCTTTAGCTCCATCGTGTTCTGGTCTTGATCCTTATCGTTTTGGTCCTCCAGTTACCTTAGTGTTTCCAGATGAAAAATACGGTTATTTTCCTGAGACTCCTTATACTCTAGTTCAAGAAAATTTAAATAGAGATTTACATACTCTAGTTCTCATGGACGTTAAGGCCGAGGAGGGAAGATTTATGAATTTTTCTGACGCGTTTAATATAATGGAAGAACTTGAGAATAAAATAGGCGGCGGTATTTTTATACCGGGAAGAAAAATAATACTTTTGGCCGCTCTGGGTTCAGAAAAAGAAATTGTAAAGTGGGTGGAATTTGGTCAGAAATTAGACGGTCTAGAGTACCCATTACCGCGTTCGATGATAATTCCAGCTTCCCTAAAATTTTATGAAATTTAATTTCGTGATATTATCGTCGAAACAGCTAAAAGCTGTTCAATAATCTTTTTGTGCAAGAAGCTCCGAAGCTACCGGCCTTCATGAAGAAAAAAGGGATAGTCCCCAGGGACTATCAGCTTAATATATATCGCTCGGCTTCTCAGGAAAATACCCTGGTTGTGCTTCCAACGGGGTTAGGGAAGACCGCGATTGCAGCTATGGTTGCAGCGCGGAGGTTTGAAGAATTTCCTGATAGAAAAATCTTGGTATTAGCTCCAACTCGCCCACTGGCCGAACAACATTTATCATCATTTAGATCGATGCTTGAAATAGAGGACATGAAGCTTTTGACCGGTGAGGTTGACCCAGATACAAGAAAGTGGCAATGGAACCATAATTCGATTTTATTTATGACGCCTCAAGCAGTTAGGAACGATTTAGAAGATTACAGGTATGACCTAACTCAAGTTTCTTTAATAGTTTTCGACGAAGCTCACCATGCTGTAGGCGACTACCCTTACGTGTTTATAGCCTCAAGGTATATGAAGGAATGCGATGCACCACTGATAATGGGGTTAACGGCTTCCCCAGGCCATACTAAAGAGCACCTAAATGAGGTTTTGTCTAATCTATTTATAAAGCGTATAGAGGCTCGCGATGAGAGAAGTCCTGACGTCGCTCCTTACGTAAACGACGTGAAAGAGGAAAGGGTAGTCCTTGATTTACCGCCTGAAATAAAAGAGGTGGCAGGTCTGTTCGAGATCCTATCCCAAAAGTATATTGAGCGTTTATCGCAGTTCGGCATAAGATTTAGAGGAAATAGGATCTCAACTAAGTATCTATTGGATGTTCAGCAGAAACTACGGCAAAAAATTGATTCTGGGACTGGAGATTCCTCGCTTTTTATAGCTTACGGACTATTAAATGACGCGATCAGGGTTAGGCATGCAAAACTTTTGTTGGAAGTTGAAGGCGTGAGCAGCGTATTGACTTATATGGAAGAAACAGAAAAAGGTGCAAATAACCCTGAAGCCACTCGGTCTCTACGTTTTTTGGTAAGAGATGAAGCGTGGGCAAGCGCAAAAAAAACTTTGATGTTGTTGCAGGGTCGCGGCTTAGAACACCCTAAAGTTGACGTGCTTATAAAAGCAATAGAAAATGAAGTCCAAGATAAAACTAAAAAGATATTAGTCTTTACTCATTATCGGGAGACAGCTAGAGTAATTTCCTCTTTGTTGAGTTCCGTTAAGGGCGCAAGGGTTGCCCCTTTTCTTGGCCAAGCTAGTAGGGGATATGAAAGAGGCATGACTCAAAAGGACCAGATGAAGGTGCTCGAAGATTTTAGAAATGGGGCGTTGAACGTGCTAGTTGCTACTCAAGTTGCTGAGGAAGGCCTAGACGTTGAAAACTGTGATTTAGTTATATTTTACGACAACGTGCCGAGCGCTATAAGGCTAATACAGCGCAGAGGGCGGACTGGAAGAAATAAGGAGGGTAAACTATTAACGTTAATCGCGAAAGGTACGGCCGATGAAACTTATCATTGGATATCGTTAAGGCGCGAGGGAGCGATGGGCAGGCTAATTAGTAATGATGAAAACAGCGCTGTATCTAGTAAAAGCAGCCTAGACTATTATGCCAGCGATAGTACTCTAAAAACAAAAATAGATAAAGGGGGATCCTTTAATAATCAGGAGTTGCCAGTAACAAATAAAGTCGTTTTGGATGAGAGGTTAAAATCAACGCCAATTTCAAAGGAGCTTGATGCGTGCGGTTTGTCGTACGTTTTTGAGGATTTAGGCGGTGAGTACATAAAGGTTAGGGATGTCGTAATAAAAGTTATAGCTTGCAGTAATATTGTATCATTATTATCTTCAGGGAGTCTATTTGAGGAAGCTATATTCATGAAGACCATGGGTAAGCCTGTGTTTATAATTGAAGGAAATCCGCCGCTTCTGGCAAGCGAAGAAGTAGGTCCTAGAAGTTCACTGTTAGCGATCTCTTTAAAATACGGGGTTCCGTTTATACCAAGTTCTGGTCCTAAGGATTCTGCCCTGTATGTTGCCGCCTGGGCTAATAGAGAAGAATAGAAATCGAAATAGGTTTAAGTAAAGTTTTAGTATTTGAAGGGGCTGGAGAAACGAAGGAGCCCCATTATGGGTGGGATGAATTCGTGCCCGCAGTTTTTAAATTTACGTAGAATTTACGTGGCGCGCAGAAGGGCTACCCTCGCTCCGAAACCGCAGCCCACTTCACGAATTACCGCTTCGTCCCGTGCCCCAAATGCGGGCTTGCGCTGGACAGGGGCGTTAACGCGGTGAGGAATACTTGCGCTCGGCCTGGAACGGCCCCTCGGGGAGAAAAACCCCTAATCGAAAGGATAAGCGAGTTCGGTCAGGGAAGTGTGAATCCCGCGTCATTCAGGCGAGGGTAGTTCACCTAACGTATGCTTAGTAGCTGCCGCGTCATTCGTTTTTAGGTTTCATTGTAAGCCTAACGCCATGAATTACGCCGCCCTTGCGGCTTCAACTTGAAGCTTGGGTTCCGCTTTTAACGGCCCAACTCGAACTCCATTTTAAAGGGTTTCTGAGAAAGCGGCCGAGCGCGGCGCTATACCCTACTTTGAGGCGTGCGTATTTAAATTTATCCTCATTCCGATAAAAGGGGCCCTCTTATTCGTGAAGTTAAAAATCAAGTGTTTACGATTGATTTAATGGCGTTTGCGGAAGAAGCTGCCTTTCTAATGGCAGCCTCGAATTCGTCTGGGGCGTAGAAACCACCTGTAGATGCTAGGGCTATGGCTTCCCTAACAGACTTTTGAATTATTAGGGGCGCGGATTCTTCATTAAATATTTCGGCCTCTACGGCTAACGCTAATCCCTTCGCTTCTGCTTCTGCAAGGTCTTTCTCGTATTGCTCAACGTTTAGATGAAGTTTTTCACCCGGTATGAAAATACCATCCCAAGCACCTTTTAGGTCAAAGGATAATTGTATCGGCTTAATATCTAAGGCCATGAGTAAAGTAGCAACGGCTGCGCTAACTTTCTCTCCTGCGCGGACCAGTACAAAATCTTCATCAAGCCTTATCGTTCCCTTAACGATCTTGATCTTTGCGCCCATATCAGTTAATATAGCAGCTGGTCCTCCTGGGGGTAAACCCAAGTCTCCAGCAGGAAGTTTTATATCGTTAGGGGCTATTCCTCCTACTTTTATCCAGTCGGATCCCTTTATTTCATCGATTGTAGAAGAAAGCAAGAAGGGGGATAAGTCCGAAAGTATTATTGCGTTACTTCCGCGAATTAAATTTGCGATTTTTTCGATATCGGCCCTTTCTTCTTTTAATGAATTTAATGCCCTTGTTATCAAGCTGTTTTTAGCAACGGTAACTTCCCCCAGACCCCTTAGCCTAGACCGTAGTTCAGATATCATGCGTCCGCTGACGCCCTGAATTCCAATCACGGTTATCGCGTTATATTTTTTTATTTTAGCAGCTAATTCGGACGAAAGTTGCTGCTTTTTTAATAAAATTTGTTGTGCTGGCATATCAACCACCTAGCGATATGGGCTTGCCCATAGTAAGCTTTAATATTATGCTCCCTATTTCAACAGAAGGGTTTTTGAAATCTCTCGCTATCTCGTTAAGTATCGCAAGCGCATTCTCCGCGATTTCTTGGTCGCTCATATCTTCCTCGCCTATTTTTACGGACAAATACGGTTGGTCCTTCATTCTGACCTTGGCCGTCCTTTTGCCTCTTTCTAATAACGATTGTACGTCAGCGTTGGGCGGTATAGGATCTGGCATTTTACCGCGAGGGCCCAAGAAGGGGCCTAATACTCTACCTACGGTCGGCATAAGTTCAGGTTCGGCTAAATAATAATCGTAGCTTTTTGCTACCTTTCTAGCGGTCTTTTTATCTTGAGCGAGGGCATTCAGCTCGTCTCTACTCATGGTGAATGCTGCCCCAGCTTTTTCAGCCATGGCTCTTTTCTCGCCGACCGCGAAAACCGAAATGGTCGTAGACTTTAGCGGATGCGGGAGTATTACTGATTTATTTTGTTTATACTCCTGCTTTCTTGAGTCAAAGTGCGGTAGCTTTATAATAAGCTCAAAACTTTGCTTAAACTTCCTTTGTTTAGATTCCTCTCTTGCCTTTTTAACCGCATCTTTTAGTTCATCTAAATTTGGTATAGGCATTACCACTTCGCCCTCTTAGCTTCAAATTCTATCTCGCCCTTGCTTAAAAGCTGATCATGTGCTCCGGAGTCGAGCTCTGTTACTATTTCCTTGGGTTTTTTTCCGTTGACGGTAAGTCCTACAGAAGCTGCTATACCCAAAATAGTTTTTACTGCGCCCTTAAACGTAGAAGCTGTAAAAGATCCGGCCCTTTCTTCCGCTATCTTTATTATGTTATCTAAGGAGATGTCTCCTGCAGTAGCTTCGCCAGCTACGCCAGGTTTTCCAACGCCGTTGGTCTTGCCTATTTCGTGAAGCAATATTGAACTTATAGATGGCTGACCAATTTCTACCTCGAACTCCTTAGTAGCCATATCTATTATTACTTTAACTGGAACTTTCATCCCCATGTATTTTTTTGTTAGTTCATTTATTTTAGATACTACCTGAGGCGTTTTGACACCAGTTGGCCCAAGTGCCTGACCAATCGGCGGGCCCGGAGTAGCCTTTCCTGCGTCAACCCTGAACTTGAACACTTTTTTTGCCATTTTTAAGCACCTTTATCCTCTTTACTCTCTGCCGATATCACCTTTAAGGAGTCTGCTGACACAACCACGGGCATCACATTTGGGGTGCCAACCAGGCTAATGCCAACTTCGCCCTTAGTTTTATTTATGAATTCTATCTTCCCTTTCATGCCTTTTAATAATCCACCCGTAACTTCCACCATATAACCTTCCTTTATCTGATCTATGATTGGAGCTGGTACCAGTAATTTTTGGAGTTCTTCTTCTTTTACCAGCCCTTTTATTCTCCCTCTTACGAACCTATCCCCCTCTATTAATCTATCGATTGCAGCAAAACTCGCCGCCTCTATCACTACATAACCCCTCAAGGAAGGTATACTGGTAACGCTATATATTTGAGGGGTACCACGTGAATTAATTTCTTTTGCTTTATCCGATAAATCAGACATAACCTCTTCTTCCCTTCCGCGGGTTATTTTTATTGCGTAAACGAATGGCAATGTAGTCACCTATAACGGTAAAACCGACATTAGAAGGTGTACTAGAAACGCTACGATCCCCACTATTAGTAAGCCAAGAAATGTTATCCTCGTTGATAACCAGAACTCCTTGCGCGTAGGCTTTCTTATTAATTTCATCGTTGTAACGATGTCTTTCCAGAGGGACATTTCATTTTTAATAAATAGCCACAATTAAGCTTAGCGAACAATGGGACTAATTATAGGGTTGAATAGTTACAATCTCCTATCGCAAGAAGGCTCCGACCTTCAGGGAGGAGATGAATTATGAAAAGCGTATAAGGAACGTTGGAATTGTGTAAGCAATGATAAAAACACTCAAATTGCGCTTATATCCAAATAAGGATTAGAAAATTCTTCTTGAAAAGCACTTTGGGTCTTGCAGATTTGTGTGGAGCAATTTCCTTGAGGTTAGAAATAAGTATTATACCGGACATAGGAATGATAAAGAGAGAACATAGGAGGTTGCCAAAAAAGAAGAAAGGTTCTAAAAATAGGAAGAAGCGGATAGCGAAAGCGCAGAAAATCTATGAGCAGATCAGAGATGCGAGGAAAGACTTCAACCATAAGGTATCGACTGCGATAGCCAAGCTGTACGATACCGTGGTGGTTGAGGATTTGAACGTACAAGGGATGCAAAGAAATCATCATCTCGCCAAAAGCATAGCAGACCAGGGATGGCATCAATTCAAGCAGACGCTAAAATACAAACCTGAATGTAGAGACGCAACGCTTGAAGTAGGTAGATTTGAATCGTCCTCTAATGCATGTTCCAACTGCGAAAACATAAAGCACGACCTGAAGCTCTCTCATAGGAAATATCACTGCGATGTATGCGGTCTAATCATCGATAGAGACCTCAACGCTGCGATAAACATCCGCAATATAGGTTTAGTAAAAGTAGGGAAGGGTATTCCCGAATTTACGCCTGCGGAGATACCTCTGGCGGAATACCTTCAAAGGGAAGGTATTATTAGCTACGTATTGCTGAAGCAAGAACCGTATCCTTCAGGGATGAGAGGATGTCAGTAAAAAGTTAAAAGTGGAAGAAACAAATCAATTGGTATGCTTTACTCCGAGCTCGCTGATTATTATTCAAGGATTGAATCTACGACCAAGCGCCTGGAAATGACTTCAATATTAGTTGAAATGTTTAAGAGGGCTGATAAGGATGAGGTTGCAGCAATTTCTTACCTAACTTTAGGGAAATTATATCCGGATTTTACTGGGATAGAAATGGGTCTTGGAGAGAAATTAGTAGCCAAAGCGATATCTAGGGCCGCTGGCGTTAAGTCTAAAGAAATTGACGACTTATATGAAAAGGTGGGCGACCTGGGATTAGTCGCCGAAGAAGTGCTAAAGAGAAAAAGTGCTCAATTGCTGTTTCAGCCCAAACCTCCTACAGTGCTCGAGATATATTCAATTCTGGACAAAATCTCGCGCTCTTCCGGCGGAGGGGCTCAAGACGAAAAGCTCGCTTGGCTTTCTGGCCTTTTAAGCGGCCTTACGCCTAATGGGGCTAAATATTTGGTTAGAACCGTTATGGGGAAGCTCAGGCTTGGCGTGGCTGATATGACTATTCTAGACGCGTTGGCTGATCTCTACGCTGATGGTGATAGGACTCTTATAGAACGGGCCTACAATTTAACAAGCGATATAGGTATGGTAGCGGAAGCGCTTGCCAGAGAGGGGCTAGAAGCGATGAAGAATTTGAAGCCAACACCTGGTAAGCCAATAAGGCCAATGCTGGCTGAAAGGCTCCAAAGTCCAGAAGAAGTAATGGAGAAGCTTGGAGGAACTTTGGCCCTCGAATATAAATACGACGGCGAGAGATGTCAGGCCCATATAATAAAAGGGGGGGTGGTATTATTCAGCAGGAGGCTAGAAAATATAACGCCTCAATTTCCGGATGTTATAGACGCAGTGGCTAAGTACGTGCGCGCCAAAGCGGCTATAGTGGAAGGCGAGATAGTAGGAGTAGACCCCAACACCGGTGAGTTAATGCCATTTCAACAACTGATGCACAGAAGAAGAAAATATGGCGTAGAAGAGGCTCTTGAAGAAATACCTACTAACATATTTTTATTCGACGTTATGTACCTTGACGGGGAAGACCTTACTAACGTCCCGTATTTAGATAGGAGGAAAAGGCTCGAGGAAATAGTGGATTGCAGCGGATCCGTAAAATTGGCTACGAGGAGTATAATTTCGGATGTACAGTCTTTTGAAAAATTCTTTGAAGAAGCCATAAGCGATGGGTGCGAGGGAGTTATGGCTAAGGATATAACAACGGCATCCGTTTATCAAGCAGGGGCCAGGGGGTGGCTTTGGATAAAGTACAAAAGAGACTATAAGAGTGAACTTGCCGATACCGTAGACCTAGCGATAGTCGGTGCGTTTAATGGAAGGGGGAAGAGGGCTGGAACGTACGGAGCGCTACTTTTGGCCGCTTACGATAAGGCTTCCGACGAATTCTGCACGGTTTGCAAGTTGGGTAGCGGTTTTTCTGATGAAGAATTGTTCTCGTTACCGAAAAAATTAAGCGACGCTCTTGTTAAAGAAAAACCTGCCCGCGTAAACAGCTTAATTAAGCCCGATATATGGTTCGAACCAAAATACGTCATTGAGGTTAAAGGCGCGGAGATAACTCTTAGCCCAGTTCATACGGCCGCTTTTGGTAAAATAAGAGGTGAGGCTGGCTTGGCTATTAGATTTCCGCGCGCTACTGGGAAATGGAGAACCGATAAGTCTCCAGAAGACAGCACTACAACTCAAGAATTAGTTGAAATGTATCAAAGTCAGTTAAAAAAGATAACTTGATTATTTACGCAAAAGTTTAAATTTCACGGTTTTTTACTTTTGTGATAGTGGGTCTCAAGATACTTTATAATACGGTTTTAACCGAGAAATACTACGAAGCGAGGTGCGGCTAGGATGTCTTGGGATTCTACGCAACAAAAGAATTATATCGAAATTTACCCTATAGAGGCTCCCTCTTCATATGCAGGCATAAGAAGAGAACCAATTACAAATAGTTTATTGTATGAGCTTCTTGAGCCGCGCCTTAATGCTGATGAAGAAAGTATGTTGGCTCTCGTGAAGAAATATTTGCTGGAAGAATGGGTTGTGCCAGTAGATCAGGTAAATCTGGACAGGGCGGCATCGGTGGACTTGCTTAAGAAGGCAGTAATTCAAGTATTGAAGCATAATAAGATAAAGTATAACGAAACGCTTCTAGAAAAATACTATTATTTTTTGGTCCGCGACTTGATAGATTACGGGAGAATAACCCCTTTACTTAAAGATATGAACGTTGAAGACGTGGTTTGCAATGGGGTAGCCATACCAGTATTCGTGGTTCATAGAAAATACGGAGAATTACAAACTAACGTGATTTTCAACACAGAGGAAGAGCTTGATTCAACGGTTGAAAGATTAGCTTTTATGGCTAATAAGGATGTATCCTTGGCCAAGCCGATTGTTGATGGTATATTGCCGAACGGTAGCAGGGTCTTAATTACTTATAAAAAAGAGGTTTCGGGTAGCGGTTCAACGTTTACTATAAGGAACTTCAGGCCTGAACCGCTAACGATCGTTGATTTAATAAATAACGGAGTTCTTGACGCTAAGGAAGCTGCATACATTTGGGAATTATTGGAGTCAAAGAAATCTTTAGTAGTAATCGGTTCTACTGGAGCTGGTAAAACTACGCTTCTTAACGCTATCTTAGATTTTATTGACCCCCAAGATAGAATAGTTACCATTGAAGAGACCCCTGAGCTGAGGCTAGAAAGAGAAAATTGGGTATCGCTTCACAGTAAAGGTATTGAGGGCGAGCAGTCAAGCATAACGCTTTTTGAGTTACTAAAGGCGAGTCTGAGGCAAAGACCAGATTATATAGTAGTAGGCGAAATCAGGGGTGAAGAAGCCTCGGTATTCTTTCAATCTATAATGACCGGCCATGGCGGGCTTACTACAATACACGCAGATGGGGTAGAATCAATGATAAATAGGTTAATAAGCCCACCAATTTCCGTGTCTCCTTCACTAATTCCAGCTGTTTCATCGGTCATCCATATTAGTCGCGTTGCAACTAAGCGCGGTTACGTGAGAAAAGTTAGTAGCATAGATGAGATAACTGGTCATGAGGCTTCACGCAATAAAGTGATTTATCAAAATTATGCCTCTTGGAATCCTTCAAAAGATTTTGTGGAGTATGGAAATAGTTTAGTATTAGAGTCCATCTCCAGTTCTGAAAAGAGGCAGTTAAAAGAAATATACTTAGATATAGATGACAAAGCGGAGGTACTTAAATGGATGGTAAAGACTCACAGAAACAATCGCTCTGATGTCGTTTCTATAATGCGCGGCTATTACGTAAATAAGAAAGAAATCGTGATAAAGGCTAGGCTCGCGAATCAATCAGAGGGATCTCTTTGAAAATAAGGAATTTATTTAAGAAGAAAATCAACGTTGCATTAGAGTTCGGAAATCCGCCCCCAAAAGGTAAAACTTCAGCTGAGGAGGCCATTGATGAAAGCACCCCAATTGAAACGGTAAACCAAAAAGTAGCTTCTGGAAAGCCACAATCGAATTTAAGGAATAGGCGCTTAATAGTGCTTGGGAATTGGGCTAGGAATAACGCAGGTTTTTCCTCTGTTTTTAGACCTTTAATAAGCGAATACACGCCCGAATTAAAGAAAGCGGGAATATACGTCGATGAAAACGATTTTTTGGCTTTCTGGTCATTATTAATATTTATATCATCGATTGCCGCGTTTACTGTAGGCGTATTTACAGTTTACGCGTTTATGCATAGGTTAGTTGCAGCCCTTGTTATGGGCGCTTCGATTGGATTAATGGGTTTTTCTACGGGTTTAGGGATTCCAATGTTTTATATATCTTCTAAGAAGTCTAGCAGAAAAACAGAGCTAGAAGCGGTAATGCCTTTTATAGTTGAAAGATTCGCAAGCTACGTCGAAGCTGGCGCTCCACTTAAAGAGCTGATAACTTCTTTTACTAACAGAAAAATTTACGGTGTTTGGGTTGATGAGGTGAATGACATTAGGAAGGAAATTGAGTTGTTGGGTATTTCCCCCTCTGAAGCCTTAATGAACGCTGCAAGGAGATCGCCTTCTGAACAATTATCTAACTTTCTTTCCAGTTTCGTCTTGGGAACTAAGAGTAGTCTTGACCTGAAATCATTTATAGCGACTGAAAAAGAAAACATTATGAAAGAAAAAAGGGGAATAATCGACAAATTTTTGGAAAATCTAGGGGCGTTAACGGAGAGCGTTATTTCGCTCTTTGTTATTTTACCTATAACGATACTAACCATGGGCATGGTTGCGTCTACTATTGGAGGGGGGTTCTTTGGCCTTAATCCGACGGCCTTAATCGTTGTAACTAGTTTTGTTATAATGCCGCTACTGTTTTTAGTTGCCATGGAGAGCGTAAGCTCTATAACCCCACGCATGCGAATCTTTCGATCTATCTATGGCTTTTATTAATGATCTCCGACAAAGACGTTGGTCACGTTAAACCGGGATAAAATTAATTCTTATAATAAGCATTAGCGCTTCGGCACTAGTTTCGCCGTTGGGAGCTCTAGCAGTTCTTCAATTAATAGATAGCAAAAACGCTCTTTCTAGCAACGGTCTCCTTTAGATGGACATGACGTAAGTTAATATGCGTTGCCCGGCCTATAAATAATTATTATTAAATGATTAATTGGATGGGATCTAGTATCCTCCTTCTTTCTCTATCATTCTTGCTATAGTCCAACGAATAGTAGATATTATTTCTCTAATTCTTCTTTGGTCGTTTATGTTTTTTATCTTTATTTGTTTTATATTGTTGTTTTCATCATTAATTATTTCATAAGTGAGTATTTGGTTAGGCTGCATTTGACCCTCTTGTTCTCTGATCTTATCCTTTTTCTCATAATCCTTTAATACTTTTTCTACAAAAAACGATTTGAAAGGAGGGGTATCCTGGCTTAACGGGACGAGTACGTCTACCTTCATCTCGTTATCATGTTGAAATATTGCGGCTACTTTCTTTTCGCCAATCGTTATTTGCGTGGTGGGCACTTCACTCGGTTGTGCGTTAACTTGATTGTTCATTTGCTGAGGTACAGGTTTTTGGTCGATTTTTTTTGGGGGTTCGGCTTCGGTTGTTTGAATAGTTTTTTCAGGCGGGTTTTTTTGTTCGTTGTTTATTTGACCACTTGCGCTTTCTATGAAAGATATAGCAGCCTTAATCGCAAGTATTTCATTTTCTAGCTCTTCTAGCCTTTTCTTCATCCATTCCAGTAGTTTTAGTCTTTCTTCTTCGCTTTCCATATGGTATTACCTTTTGGCGTTGCATAAAAAAGTTACTGGAATAAATATCAACCAAGCAGTAATTTTTGACGCTAGAAAACACATTTAACGATACCTCAGGGCAGAGTAAAAGCTTGCCGAATAGCAATTCAAGTAAAGAATGTTAACTGGCGTTGAAATCGTCTTTTCGGATGATAGATTTTTACTTTATCAGTTTGCCTGTTACTAGCTCCCAAATGCTATTAGAAATTTCTTCTATTGATGAGTTTCCGTCTATTTCAATTAGATCTCCTTGTTTAACTAGTTCCTCATAAATTTTAAATGCCTTTAGTTGCAATTCTTCGTCTTCGGTCAATTGGAGTTGCTTTCTTTGGTCTTTAAGGCGTTTTCTTGCTGATAATGGGTCTACGCTTATTAAAAAAGCTAGGTCTGGCTTTACTACGAAAGAATTTATGCAACGGATATAATTTTGATCGACTCCCATACCACCTTGATACGCAATGCTGGAATAATAGTAACGATCAGAAACTACGATATTGCCTTGCTCAAGCGCCGGTTTTATTGTGAAGTATACGTGTTCAATTCTATCCGCGGCGAACAATAGTGCTAGCATTTGTGGTGGAACGTTAAGGTTGCCATTTAAAATGTCTTTTATATGCTTTCCTACTGGGCTATCGCTTGGCTCTGCCGTCACTAGAGTATTTAAGTTCTGCCGTTTTAATTTTTCTGCTAAGAGTTTAGTTTGGGTTGTTTTACCCGACCCGTCAATTCCTTCAATGACTATAAATAATCCCTTCAACCCAGAATCACTTGATTTGGTATAAAGGGATATCTCATGATTCTTTGCGCTTTTAGTTGTAGGCATAAATTATAGTGCGCAGGTAAACATCAATATTTCAGAATCATAAACGGGCTGTCCCCCAGGGGGATGAAAGCGACCATAGATTATTACCTCACATTGAAGCGAATAGGAAACTCGACCGAATCGGCCGATAATGCAAAGCTCTTTTCGGCGCGAGGTAGCTCTTTAAAATGGGGTTCGAGTTGGGCTGTTGAAGCGGCAGGCCAAGCTTCAAGTTGAAGCCCGCCAGGGTAGGCTAGTTAGTTCGTCTGACGCCCTCTCCGGCCTAAAGGTTAAGGTTCTTGCTTCAGCGAAACGCGGTTAATGCCTTCCCTCTGAAGGTATCCCGTCAGGGGCGTTTTCAAGGGCGTGAATTCTGGAGTGCCCTACTATACGTTACTCCGACGCGAAGATACGCAGCAAGCATAAAAGTCCGTTGGGGGAAACTCCCTTATCTTTTCTTTGAAGCTAGGCTTTAATGCCTCATCTAAACCTATAATATTATCTATGGGTACGAACAAAGTTAAACTATTTTTTACGCGAGAATAACGGTTAATTTTTAATAATTAATATCTTTAATCGGCAATTAAGCCAGAATCGTATGCCTTTAATGCCGCGTAGATTAGAAAATAGTTTGACTAGAAAGGAGCATCAGGTAAGCAGCGTAGTCGAATACTACTTACACTTGGGAGAGAAGAATGCCACTAATCCCAAAGGTAAAGCATACATTAGTAAAGCGGCGGAGATATGCGAAAAATTCAACATTGGGAAGCCTTTCTATCTTAATAGAGAGTATTGCCCCGTTTGCCATAACGTTTTAGTTCCTTCGGTTACGTCACAGGTGCGCATTAATCACGGGAGAGTAGTCACAACCTGTAAGATATGCGGTTACAAAATTAGTAGGAGTTTTCCAAAACGCAGAAAAGTTCAGGTCATGGATGCCAAAGCAGGGCAATAATATTTCTTTGTGGTTGAGAGGGTTTGCGGTAATATCATTATTAATTAATGAATTTAAAAAGGTTTTATAGCGGCCCAAGCACTACCGCTTTGGCGCGTAGGGGGCCTACGAGTTGCCGCTTAAGCTAGCCAGGGGCCGCCTGCGGCCGTGATACAAGCAAGCAGGTGAAAGTCGTCGAAGCCCTAGCCGAGGGGTGGCTCACTAAAAGCAGCCGTTTTCATGCGGCGAGAAATTTTTTGGCCGGCGGTTCAAGTTTTTCGTCCAATAAACTTTAATAGGCATGGGTTAATTTTATTGATTTAACATGGAATATGTGTATGCCTCTCTCTTGATTCATAAAGCAGGGAAGGACGTAACTGAAGATAGTTTAAAAAAAGTCTTAGAAGCAGCAGGAATCCAGGTAGATGAAATAAGGGTAAAGGCGACTGTTGCCGCTTTAAAAAATATAAACATTGATGAAGTTTTGAAGAGCGCTACTGCATTACAGGCCGCACCTACTGTTGCAGCGGCTCCTCAGGCAAAGGCCGAGGAGGCACCAAAACCTGCTGAAAAGAAAGAAGAAGAGAAAGAAGAGAAAGAAGAGGAAGCCGCCGAAGGACTAGGTGCCCTATTCGGATAGTCAGTTGGGTTAGTTTTAGTAAGGCTTTTAATCTTAGAATTGTTTTATGGTGTTAGAAAATGGGAAGGAATAAACCCTTTGCCCGTAAGGCTAGATTGGCTAAGGCTAATAGGAGAACGGAACCCGTCCCAGCGTGGGTTGTGCAAAAAACTGATGGCAAGGTTAGGCGGACAAGAAGGATGAGAAGCTGGAGAAGAAGCCCTAAACTTAAGCTTTAGAGCCGCCAATAATTCTTAATTTGATGTTGGTTACTGTATCGGCCTGCCTTTAAATTAAATAATTAGTTTTAAAGGCTCTAACGTGTAGTTAAATTATGCTTAAGTATACTGGGCTATTTGCCTTATCGATTTTAGCCCTTGCGATTGCGGCTTCAGCTTTGGGAGCCAATGATGGCGGCGTATACGCCATGAGCATGAATATGGAAATAAATCCTGCCTCTCAAGATTACCTTTTAAATAATCTTCGGGTGGCCGAATATCAAGGTGATCACGTATTTTTATTAATTCTTACCACGCCTGGAGGCGATTCTACTAATATGCTGAATATGATAAACGCGATTAACGTCTATGAAACTAACTATAACGGGACGTTTATAGTTTACGGGACGTCTCCGGGGGTTTTCAGTGCCGGTTCATTAATTTCTGAGGCTGCGAACTACATTTACCTACAGAATGGCTCTAGTTTCGGAGGCGCTTCTCCAATATTTTCTTCTCCTGAACCCACGTATGTTGTTCAAAAAATAATGGGCGCATACGCTCAACTGGTTTCCTCAGAGGCTACAGATCATGGGAGAAATGGTACCGCGGCTGGTATGATGGTTTCGGCGAACGTAAGCGCTACAGAAGGCGGGTTGACGTATACGTGGAACGAAGCTGTCAGGATCCACGTAGTAAACGGCTATGCGTATAATTTATCGCAATTAATTGCTAATTTGAAGTCTGATGGCGTGCTCCCGAAGCAAGCAACTATTTCTATTGTAGGCCCAAGTATTGCTGACGAATTTAGATACGACTTAGCTAATTCGACGCTCGATGCATTACTTTTAGACCTTGGCTTTTTCGCGATATTGCTTGATCTATACCATCCTACTGGCGCTCTAAGCGTAGTCGGTGCCGTATCTTTGATTCTAGGGCTCTATGGCATGGGTATAATCGGCGCATCACCGATCGCGATTATTTTATTTGGTATAGCTGGTGCTTTCATGTTTTTAGAGCTTAAAGCTGGTCACGGCCTTTTCGCTGCCTCTGGAGTGATAATATCTCTTTTAGCCTTGTTCTTAATATACGGGGAAGTAGTTATACCCAGTACGCCGAGTAGCCCTTCCACCCCGGCAGCCCCTGGCTACTTTAGCCGTGCGCCGCTTTTTACCGCGTTTACCGGCATCGAGTTTGGGCTGCTAGCCGTGGTGGTAGGGTTTGGCGTATTTTATCTAGATAAAGTCAGAAAGGCATTGAAGTCTAGACCCAAATTACTGGGTAGCGATAGGATTGTAGGCCTTACTGGCATTGCGGCTGATGATTTTAGGGGCGGAAGAGGCGTAGTTATAGTGGCATCGGAAGAATGGTCCGCGGAGTCAAGAGACGAAATAAAGAAGGGAGATAAAATAATTGTGGAATCAGTGCATGGCGTAGTACTAGGAGTTAAAAAGGTTTTATAGCGGCCCAAGCACTACCGCTTTGGCGCGTAGGGGGC
>ERZ1669250.205-NODE-205-length-31064-cov-5.079042_pt1 | contig 31064 bp, 20 predicted proteins | sample MGYA00579295_ERZ1669250 | MGnify/ENA primary metagenome ERZ1669250 (study PRJEB41166, sample SAMN08046056) | hot springs metagenome | biome: hot spring; feature: acid hot spring; material: thermophilic sediment; isolation source: thermophilic sediment from acid...
GGCCTTCGCGCAGGAGGCGCGCCGGCCCTTCTCGCCGCTAAAGGAGAGGGGGTCGCGCTTGAGCTGTCAGATCAAAATAGCTCACGCGCGCATAGCGATTGCTCCTGCTGGGCCTTCCTCTTTTATTTTTGTTGATCTTCTTCAGTTCCCTCTTCTAGCGCTTGAAGGGCCTGACCTCGAGGAGGAACTCGCCCCTTACGACGAGCTCTTCGTCCTAGGTATGCCAATCACGTCTGGGGCTAGGCTTATTTCCCTTACCCGCAGATTTATCCCAGTTGTTAGAGCTCTTGGTGGGCATACCATTGTGGCTCTAAGCACTACTTACCTTACGTGCTGAAAGTGCTCATCGGAATTATTCGACAATCCAAGTAAGAAGAAAGGTTTATATAGTGTGCTTTGCGAATTTTATGCACATCAAGGATGCGGTAGCTGTAATTCTCGTGTTTTTAACGCTTGCTGCCTTCGTTCCGTACGGTGTGCTGGCCTCCCCGGCGCTTGCTGTCCGGTACTATGCCGAGCCCATGTTTAAGATGGGCGGGGGGCAAGCTCAGGCGGGCTTTGTCCTGCTCGGTTTTCCGTACCCAGAGGGCACACCTCCATACGATCCATCGCAGGTCGCCGCATACTACGGCTTTGATCAGCTGTGGCAGAAAAGCTATGAGGGGCAGGGAGAGACCATTGTCATAGTGGACGCCTTCGGGTCACCCACCATATACCAGGACACGGCCGTGTTCGACGCGTTCTTCGGCCTGCCTCCGATATCCCTTCAGGTCGTCGCCTTGCCAGGTCCCTCCAACTCTACCCTTCAGGACAGGGAGGGATGGGCCATGGAGACCAGCCTTGACGTGGAGTGGGCCCACGCTATGGCTCCCTACGCGAAAATAGTGCTTGTGGAGGCGAGCAGTGACAGCCTGAGCGCCATGTATAAGGCTGTGGCGTACGCCGTTCAAAACCGCCTTGGCCAAGTGATCTCGATGAGCTGGGGATTGCCCGAACCGTACGAGCTGGAGGTCACAGGCCCCGGCTCCATTCAGTCCTTTCACGCGATTTTCGCCAAGGCCATATCGGAGGGCATAACGCTTGTTGCCAGCTCCGGTGACCAAGGGGCCTACAACGGCCTCTCGACCCCAAACGTCAACTATCCCGCCTCCGATCCCTACGTCTTGGCCGTTGGAGGCACGAACCTCACGCTTTCATCATCCACCTACGGGACAACCGCGTACGGGGATGTCGTCATACCGAGCACGACGGAGTACCTTTGGAGCAACAGCGGGGGAGGGGAGAGCAGCTACTTCGCCGAGCCCTCATGGCAGGCATCCGCGGGCATAGAGCTGACTACGCAGAGCGGAGCGGTACAGCCCACTGGGAGGGCCGTGCCGGACGTTGCCTACGCGGCCATGTCTCCTTATGGCGCCAGCGGCTGGGCAGGGCTTTGGATATTTGACAGCACGCCCTACGTCTTTCAGGTTCAGAGCTCGAGCGGGCAGGTCTCCACTTACGTGATAGTGGGATGGTACGGGGTGGGAGGCACGAGCTGCGGCTCGCCTGCGTGGTCGGCGCTGATAGCTGACTCGCTTTCCTCGCGGGGCGATCCGTCCCTTGGACCTCAGGAGGTTCATCCAAAGGGCCAGCAGCTTGCGGCCGCGCCAGGCTTAGCCGTGGGCTTTGGCCTTGTAACGCCCTCAATATACGCGGAGCACGAGAGCTATTCATCCTACTTCAACCCGGTTATCCCATATGAGACCTCGTATTTGGAGCTCAACAACAACGGCTACTATTACTACTCGACAGGATGGGATGCGATAACGGGATGGGGCTCCCCGCGGGCAAGCGCCCTACTTGAGGTTCTAGGGTCTTGAGCGCTCTAGGACGTCATAAACGCAAATTTTTAAAAGCCGCACCAGAGAATTTCTCTCAGTCCCGCGCAAGGGCGCCGTTAAGGGTATTGGGGGCAAAGGGTGCGTTATGCCCTATGTCATGGCGCCCGGAGTTCAACTGCTTGGTCGGCGGCGGAATTCCCTTTCCGCGAGGGAGGGATAGCCCCGGAAGCGCTTTAGCCTTTACGTATCCATGGTAGGGCCTGCGCGGGCCATGCCCGTGCGGGCAGATGTCGCTGAGGGGGAAGCACCCACGAAAGGAAAGCTCATGAAGTCAGTTCGAGGTATTCGTCAAGGGGGCCCATGCCAATCATCTCTTGCCAGCGCGTGCGAGGAAGGAAAAGAAGCAAAAACGAAGAAGAGAAAATAATTGCAATCTTCTCATCATGAGTGACGTTAGCGTGAGGAACGCGATCGTCGGCCTTCTCCCACGCAACGCGTTACTTCACGTGCTGCGTTTCTTCCCTGACGCGCAGTTGAGTCTTCCCCGACGCAACGCGTAAGCGAACTCCTCCCTACAGAATTCTCTACAACCATTGCGAAGACAGCGAGCAAAAGCGCCATGTCTTCCCTCGTTATGCCCGCGCTGGTCATGGGACGCGCTGAGGTAACGCTTGTTCCCGCCACAAAAATCACAACCAGATTAGGTCAAAGGCATCGATTCGCACACCGGACTTGGCGGCTATTACTATGGCCACATCGGAGGCGTGCTCGATGGCGTCGATCACGTTGTCGAGCCACAGGATGAAGTCCTTCAATTCGAGGAGGGCGAGCACATCTAGGGAGTCTTTTCTCTCAAATATCTCCTCTAAAAGGCGTTCCTTTATCTCGTCTCCTTCGTGCTCTTTTCTTTCCACGTCAACCGCCAATCTCACGGACTCCTTCGGATTTGAGAAGAGCTGGCTCACGCATTGCTCCAGAACCGACATCGCTTCTTCTCCCTTCTTCACCAGCGCGATGGGCTCTTCGGCGGAAAACGTCACCTTGTACTCCACCGGATTGATTAGGTACTGCGATATGACGCGGGAAGCGTCCTTCGAGTAGTCGGCTATGTCGTCGATTCCCTCCATGAGGTTTAGCAGGTCTTCCCTTATGCCGGCGAAGAACGCGCCCTCCGATATGATCATCATGCCCTTCCTGTGGATCTCGTCCACCGATTCTTCTTTGCACGATACTTTTTCGCTTTCTGCCTTAAGGAGCGTTAAGTCTCCCGTGCTCAAGGCGGCTACCACCCCTTCCAGCGATCTCACGGTCTCGCTTGCAGCCTTAACTTCGTTTAATATAAGTTCTTTTGCAGCGATCTCTTTTTTGCCAATAAAGCTAAGTTTGCCCAAACTTTTCTGCCACATTTTATCTAGAGCGTTTTGCGCGCTTTCTAATTTAAGCTTACTGTCAGATAAACTCTTGCTGCTGCTCTTACTTCGCTGGCTTTTAGACCTGACGTGCTGAAATGCTCGATCCTTCAGCGTAGGGCCGCGCCTTCTGCGCCGCCTCACCGCGAGCGCTTTCGCCCCCTCCAATGCTGCCGCGCGCAGGATCTTTTTAACCTAAAAAGCCCTTCACCGTCATGCGGTCACTCTACCCCAACCCGTCCCTATTTTTGAAGCCGCGGGAACGGTAAGCCGTTGTGCCCCCTGTTGTGTTGATCGCCCTTCCTTCCCCAAGCTTGGGATTGGTTAGAGCGCTATCCGGAAACATAGACCGAGTTCGGCCCCACTACCACCTTTCCAGCCGCCACGCTTATCGTCACCGCGTCGTCCCTGCTGTTATAAACTAACAAGCGGTCGCTTGTGCTGGCCGGATACACTCCCTCTATCGGTATGGGATCGTACGGTTTTTTAACGGGCTTTACGCCTTCCAGCGACCCGTAGAGCGTGCCCCGAAGCGCGTTGAGGAAAATTTGGCTTGAGGGTGCCGTGGACACCCCCACTAGGGTCCCGGTGCCCTCGCGCCTGCTCCACACCACCGCCTTTTGGTCTTCCTCCCTGTAGGTCATAATGGCGTGGAGCTGGGCGCCCTCAACCCTGTAAGCCCTAGAGACCGTGCCTGAGCTGCCCAAAGCCGTTATGGGCCTTACCTGAGATATGCCGATGACCTCTTCCTTGATACCAAGCAGCGAGCTAAATGTCGAGCGATCGCCGTACAAGTCCGCAGGAATCGATGTGATGATCGCGGTCCCCCCGCTCCCAACCCACTCCTCCAGCCTGCGGAGCACGTCGTCATCGAGCGCCGTCTCGTAGGGAAATAGCAGGAACCTGTACCTCTCCACGCCGTCCCTAAGCAGGTCCTCGTTTAGCAGGTCAAAGTCAGTTATCTCCCTTATCTTCCTCGATGCCTCCAACTGCTCGCTTCCAAACCAGCTTGTTCCCATGTCCCTAGCGTTCTGAGATATCACCAGTCCGACCTCCGTGGTCGTCTTCTGATCGCCAGCTCTTCTGAGGAGACCTGAGGGAAGCGCGGAGAGGTTTGGCCTTTCCGTTCCCTCGAGGTCGCTGAAGAGGTTGTAGAAGTACTCATGAATGGCCCTCGCTCCTGAAGAGTAGGCGTTGAAAGCCCTTCCCACCTCTCCCCTCTCGTCGACGTAGGACGCGGGCTCCGTGGAAAAGTAACAGCCGTAAGTCCTGGAAGCCGTGGATACCAGACGGGTGAGCATGAAGTTCGTCGCGTAGTCGCTGCCCTCGTTGGTTATCCTCACCCCCCTTCCGTGCTTAGCGGCGACCTTGCACTGCTGCGCGAAGGAAGAGGCGTGCTCGGGCTCATCTATGCCTCCCGTCACGAGGTAAGCGTCCCATTCCCATCCATCCAGGTTTGACAGCCACCAGTCCGCCCACGACGTCATGCTTTCCCTGTACCACTTGAAGAAGTCAGAAGCTGCCCTCGCGCTGGGCGCATATGGGCGCTGAGGTATGAAGGGCCTTACCTCTTCCCAGGAGTAGGCGGTTTCCCAAGCGGCGTTTATGCCGCTCAGAGAGCCGTAATGGTAAAGCAGGAAATTCCTGAAGCTTTCTACCGCGTAGGGATCCCCTGCCCAGTATCCCCTGTGCCCATGGTACTCGCCTGGCCAGTTCCCGTAAACGGTCTGTATGGCCTCCCCGTAATCTCCAGATATGCCGATCAGCACGGACTCAATGGCTTCCTCTCCCTCGTAGTGCTCGCGAAAAGCCGCAAGCACCCTTTTCACCTGTTCCCTCAGGAATGGGCTCCATATGGACTGGTTTCCTCCCGCCCTGTTATGCTCCAGGCAAACGGAGGGAACCGATTTTGATGACCTAATGAACCATTCGGGCGTGCTGTACCAGGGACCCATGACCACAAAGGGAACCCACTTCAGCGACCTCCTCTTCAAGCTAGCTAGGTCCTCGTCAAAGAGGGAGAAGTCGAAGGTCCCCTGTCCCCTTCCCTCCACGTCCCTCCAGAGGACGTAGGTCTCAACGCTTGTAACGCCCGCTTCCTTCATCTTGGCGAGCGCCGCGTCGGCCTTACCCGAGAATCCCTTATCCATTCCCATCACGAACTGCATAGCGTCACGTGGGCTTGCCTTTTAAACGTGCAAGGGTGCAGGTGGGCTTTTCAGATCAGTCCGCTTGATGGAAGCTCAGCCGTGGCTGCATCGAAGACAAGGCTAGGAAGCGCTCACCTCTCATGTAGATATCTTTCTCATATTGCGGAGGTCGGCAAGCGCGAAGCCCCATACGCTTGGCAGGGCAACGGCGAAATGACTGGCAGAGGGATGGCGCAGCGCGAGCTGGAGAGCCTTGCCCTTGAGGCCACGGGCGACGCCGAGGCCAGTATTGGTGGCCTGTTCCCTTAGGCGCTATCACCGGGATCCTGGCACTTGCCGGACTGAGGGGGGATGCCAATCCAATTGCGGTGGCCGCACGAGGTTTCGGCACGCCCTGCAGGCGATGGGCGAGCGGCTCAATCGCGCCGGTGGCTTAACGATCACCTAAGAGGCGATCGCCGAACGCAAGGGTTATTGTCAATCGTTAGCGTAGGCACGGCCTACCATACGGAACTGAGGCGAGCCGTGCGTCTTCCGCGGGATGCGCTCGAGATCTGCACCTAGATCATGAGGCTATGCTTGCTGCATGCTTTCTGGACGATACAAGCTCTCGGTCGGCCTATCAGGCAAGGGATGGTCGCGCTTGTTGAGCTCTCGAAAGGTGTGGTCGTGCCCGCGCTGCGTGAAGACTATTGCCCGAAGGGCAGGAAGCGAAACGAGGGCGGAACCTACCCGCAGGTGGCAACGCAGCAGGTGCTGTGGTCGCCCTTTTAAGTGTGCTCGCGACATGCCTATGCGCGTCCTGCTGTTGACCTGCACCGCCGGATTTAGGCACAACTACCTGACCACGGCGGTTGAGGTGATCACCAGGATGGGAGACAGGGCCGGCTTTGAGGTCCACGCGACCGAGGACTGCTCTGAGCTTGGTCCTGGGATCAACTCTTACTCATCGATCATGTTTTTGACCACCGGGGAGCTACCCCTTTCCGACGAACAGAAGAACTCGCTTGTGGGCTTCGTGGAGGGCGGAGGCGGATTCATAGGGGTTCATAACGCGGCGGATACCCTCTACTCCTTTCCCGAGTACCATGAGATGCTCGGAGGGACCTTCAACGGGCATCCTTGGACTGGAAAGATAAGGGCCATCGTGGAGGACCAAGGTCATCCGGCGACCAAGCACCTTCCCCAAGCTTTTGACACCGTGGAGGAGGTGTACACGTTTAGGGATTGGAGCCGCGATCGTACCCATGTCCTCATAAGGCTTGACAGCGCGTCCGTTGACTTGAGCAAGGGGAACAGGGAAGACGGGGACTACGCGCTGGCGTGGTGCCACGATTACGGCAGCGGAAGGGTATTTTACACCGCTTTCGGCCACTTCATAGACACGTGGAGGCAGGAATGGTTCCAGAAGCACCTGCTGGGCGCGATTCAATGGGCCTCCGAGGGGCTGGAGAGGGGCGGGGGACGGGGGACGACTTCTGATGGAAGCCTTATGTCTCGCATGCCGCAAGGCTAAGCGGAGTCCCTGAGCAGCGCTGGCTTTACCGGCTCTCCCGTCCTCGCGGACTCGAAAGCGGCCTCGATAACCGCTATGGCATCGCGGGACTCCTCAGGCCTAACGGGGAGCTGCCCTCCTTCGTTCAAGGCCCTTGAAAGCTGCCTGTAGAAGTCCATCCAGTCACCCTTGATCATTTTCACCTCTCCATCAACGGAGACGCCCCTTCCCCTCAGCGCTATCCTCGCCTTATCCCACTCGGCCTGCAGCCCTCCTTTCTCTCCAAGTACCCTCCACCGGGGCTTCTGCACCGCTTCTATGGATCCGGTTTCAACAACGAAATGGGTGTGCTCGAAGTCCATGAGCACAAGGGAGTGCGTGTCGACGTCAACGTTCCAAACCCTTCCCACTTCCATCTTGGCGTAAACCGAGAGCAGCCTCTCCCTTACCAGCTGAAGGGCCTGATCGATGAGGTGAGCTCCCCAGTCGTAGAGCATGCCGCCACCGAACCTCCTCTCCCTCCTCCACCCGCGGGGTTCGCCGTATCCCTCGACCGTGGACTCGTAAAGAAATACCGGACCCAAGACCCCACTTTCGACCACCGACTTAACTGTGAGGTAATCGCCATCCCACCTCCTGTTTTGAAAAACGGTGAATGGAACGCCTGCCCTTCTGGACGCGTCAATCATGTCATCGGCCTCCTTTGCGGTTATGGCCATCGGTTTCTCACACACGACCGCCTTTCCGCCCTCTAATAACCTAACGACAATATCCCTGTGGGTTGAGTGCGGAGTGACCACGACGGCTCCATATACTTGCTCGTCGGCGATCAGATCTTCAAGACTGTTGTATCCCTTTGCCGATGGAAAATCTACCTGGGCTTGCTTAACCCTTGATGGGTCGACGTCGTAAAACCCGACCAGGTTTAGCCCTGGCGTCGAGTTCAATGCGTCGGCGTGCAGCCTGCCCTCGCTATTCGTGCCCCCGTAACCTATAACCGCGAACCCCTTACTCATACTGAGTTCGGCCAGAGATTTAAAAGGCGACCGCAGGCTTTGTTGTGAAGTTACGCGAATTTCGGGCTGCGTTCACGCTAGTTTTCCCTGCGGCGGCAGCCAACCCGCCGACGGTGTTGAAGATTTGCGCTTTTTTAGGTCGACTCTTGCCGTTACAATAGGTTTATCAGTTTTTGCATGACTTATCGCGTGATAAGTCCCCGGTCGTGGCGCATTTCGCTAGACGGCCTCCATGTGGGCTTCCATCTCAGCTTGCCATGTGATGTTTCAGCGATTGAAGCTTCTGAGGTTCGGAGCAGCGCAGGTCATAAAAGCGCAGATGACCGCTCGATGGGCGTGCGGAAATCCCGCGTTAGGCTCTGGAGCTGTAAGAGGATGGCACATGGCTCTTCGGCAACGCGGGGTGGCGTTAAAAGCGCTTTATTTGCGGCGTTGGCAATCGCGCTCCTCACGGCATTTCTAAGCTCGCCTCAGGGCGCCCTTGCGGCTCGGGCAAGTAGCTCTTCGGATTATCCCACTCTTAGCGCGGAGCTGGATCAGCCCCTACTGATAAAGTTCATGGGCCCAACTTCATATCAGAACCCCCTGAATACGAGCCAAGTTGAGGTAAATGCGTATTTTGATGCGCCTTCTGGCTCCATTTTCCTGCCCTGTTATCCGTATTCCGTTGGCGTGTGGGCTGTGAGGTTTACGCCGCTGCAGCAAGAGGACTACACGTATAGGGTCGTGATGAGGAACTCCTCCGGCACCTTCTTGATCGCCAGCGGGGAGATACGCGTTTTGCCTGCTCCTACGCATATGGCTTTTGTAATGGCTGGTAGTCATTATTTCTATGCAGGCGGCAAGCCCCTCTTTATGGTAGGCGAAGACGTCGCGTGGGCTTCGTCACCGGGAGACCTTACGGGCGGCTGGGAGTACTACGTGGGAAAGCTGGCCGAGAACGGAGGTAACTGGGTAAGGCTCTGGAGCCCTTACGCGGCCACGTGGTTCAGCGCCAACTACAGCTCTTTGCTGGATTTCGCCATGGAGCACGGCGTTTACGTTCAGCTCTGCCTTTTCAGCCCTTACTCCGGTCAAAGCTTCTCGGAAGGCCCCGAGTGGGCTCAGGTGACCCCGGCAGCCTTCTTCTCCTCGCCAAAGATGATAAAGCTGGAAGAGTTCTGGATAAGGAGCCTCATAGGTAGGTACTCCGCCTTTCCTAACCTCTTTTCTTGGGAGCTCTTCAACGAGGTCGACGCTAGTCCGGGCTACAACTCCACGCTGGTCGCGGCATGGGTAAGGACGATGGTCAGCTACATAGAGGCAAACGACCCATATCATCACATGATAACCGTAAGCGTGAGCAATCCAGCAAACGGCTTTCCGCTTTTTTCCATACCGGGGATATCTTACGCGCAGCTTCACCTGTACGGCTCCGGCCCATACGCCATACCCGGAAACCTGAGCTACTGGATCGGTAGATATCAGGCATTTCACAAGCCCATACTTGTTGCGGAGTTTGGGGCAAGCTACAAGGGCGCAGTGCAGGACCCCGCGGGGGTTTCGCTGGAGCTGGGCTTGTGGTCGGCCCTTGCCAGCGGCTCCGCGGGCACGGCGATGACGTGGTGGTGGGACAGCTTTGTGGACCCCAATGGCCTATACTTCTACTTCCGCTCGGTTGAAAACGTGGTTGGAGAGCTTAACTTGAGCGGTTTCTCCCCGGCTTCTGTGCAAGCGCAATATAGGGGCGCCCTCTCCCCGTTTGTAGGTGCCATATCCAACGGCACCGCCGCCTTGATATATGCGGTGAACCCAGAAATCGCGCAAAATTGGATGAACTATTATGCTCACTACTGGCTTCCCGAGACCACGTTGAACGTCACGGTGGGCATGAGCCCTGGTAGCTACGAGGTGGAGTTTTGGGATCCCGTGACGGGCATGGTTTCACGGGAGTTTCGTTACCTCGTCGGACAGCAGGGCAGGCTGACCCTTCAGTTGAATTTCAGCGCTGCTCTTGTGGTGACAATTACCCCGAGCGCCTACCTAGGGACAATGGCACCTGGATCGGAAAGGGTCCTGGTGGTTTCCTCAAACGAGGAACGGTTGGTAGTTTATAACGTGTGCGGAAGAGCGGTCGCCGTTCTGCATCCCTCCGTGGGTAACGACAGCGTTGTGCTGCCCGTAGGTCGGTATGAGGCACAAGGCATTTGGTTCAACTTGACTGCTGGTACATCTCCTTACGCGCTGAACCTGGAGGCCGCGCGCGAAGCGCAGTTTGTTCAGGAAGCCGCTCTAACGGTCGCTGTGCTTGCGATCATGGCCATTTCCGCCTTTCTCGTGCACGAGAGAGGGAAGGGAAAGAGGAGAGCGCTACGGGCGGAGGCTTATGGGGCTGCCGGAGAGGAAGCGAAGGGCGAAGAGAGCGCCACAAATATGTATAATCGCCTGCTGGGCTACTACTCCTTGAACATGGGCTTTGAGAGGGGCGCGAGGAAGTTAGAGGCGCAGATAGCCGAAAAGATGGCCGAGGGAATGTCTCGTGATGATGCCATAAGGGCAATTTATGAGGAGGTTATGGGTTGACGGAGGTTGTAAGGCGCTCTGTTGCCGCGCAGTTACCGGGTATTACGTCTTTTTTTGTCTCGCTTCTCCATGAGGGGATCGCTTGGAAGAGCTAAAAGTAGATTTCAATATGCAATTTCGCCATGTGCAAGCACATTTCTCGAGATTTCCGAATGATGCGGAAGCACCGGAGGTCAGAAAAAATTTTTCGGGTAATAAAACCGTTGTTTGAGTCGTTCCGAGGCGCCGGAAAGTGCTAACCTAGTAAAGGGAGGACAGGCAACGCCGAAAGGGGGATCTCGGAAACGACCCTGATGGGTATATGCGGACGGCTGAAATCGCTTGAATAGGGTTTTCGATCATTTGATCGAGCTCAACGATCTCGTTGTATTTTTTTACCTTTCCTCCTCTTCCGCCAGCGACCCTCGGTACCTTTGGGATCAGCCTAATGGCAGGCGCGCCCCGAGCTTATGAACGGGAAACTCCCATAAAACTTTGCAAGCGCAGCCTTCGTATCCCTATTCCTGAAACCTCTCAAGTTTGCCCATCGCTTCTGCTTCTCCGTAACCCGCACGGAAAGTTGCGGCCCCTCAAGCTCGATGGCGAACGGCACCCTCTTTCCCTTGATGACCTCATGGGTCCCCTTTTCGTACTTTGAACGAACTCTCCTGCATTACCAATGCAACATCATTGCTGGGAGCCGTTGCTGTAGTCGTCTGGAATGGTTCGGAGTGTGGGATTCGCTGTTTCGTCGCGGTCTTGTTCTCGCCGACTTTCTCGAGATAGGAAGCCTTCCGCGGCCGAGCCTCTGTAGCACATAGCCTTGCTCCCCGCGTTCCTTGCATGGCGATTCACCCCGTCGCTTTTCCCTCAAGCGGGAGGCATGCCCCTTGCTCTCGATCGCGCTCTATATTATGATGTGCATAAAGGGCAAGGTTAGCTCGCAGCCGCTCAAAATTAGGACTAATTTATGAAGGCATATTTGCATAGTGAATTGAGGGAGTTGGTTGGGAATAAGGGATTTAAAATTACGAGGCCCAATGGCAAGTTCTTGCACCGAAGTTCACGTGCTTGGGCCGTAATCGCCGAGCACACCATCTATGAGGACGGGGTCAGTTTACGCGCAGATGATGCCGCTTTACACCGCAGCCTTGGTTATGCCCCTTGACGGTTGCATTGGGTTAAGGTCGCCTCGGCTGAAGCCCGGGGCCCTTATCTCAGCGACCTCCCTGTTAACCAGCGTGGGAGGGATCTTCCCCTCCTTGAAGGTCAACAGGTTTTCCACCACGAGTTCCGCCATCCCGTGCCTTGACTCGTATGTGGCGCTCGCGGCGTGAGGAGCCAACACCGCGTTTTTAAACGCGGTAAGGGGATGATTCTGGGGAAGGGGCTCCTGCTCGTACACGTCAAGGCCCGCGCCAGCTATCATGCCATCCCTTAGCGCTTGCACTAGGGCATCGGTATCTATGAGCCCTCCCCTTCCCGTATTGACGAGTATCGCAGACCTTTTCATGAGCTTTAGCGCCTCTGAGTTTATTATGTGCCATGTCTCTTTGTTCAGGGGAAGGTTAAGCGATATCACGTCGGAGGTCCTAAGTAGGTAGTTTAGCGAGGCGTAATTGATCCCTGACCTCTCAGCTTCCTCGTGCTTTGACCTGCTCCAGTAGATTACGCGCATGCCGAAGCCCTTTCCTATTTCGGCAACGCGCCTCCCTATCCTTCCAAGTCCCACCACGCCCAGGACCTTGCCCTTCAGCTCCATGCCAATTAGCATGGTGGGGTGCCAGCTTGTGGAGGTCCTCTGCCACTCGCCATATCTCACGAAATGGTCGCCTTCCACAACGCGCCTCGCCACCGACATTATGAGAGCCCAGGTGAACTCGGCCGTTGCCTCGGTCAGGACGTCTGGGGTGTTCGTGACGTAGATGCCGCGATTGGTGGCGCAACTCAAGTCCACGTTGTCAAAGCCCACGGCGTACTGGGCTATTATCCTTGCCCTTGCCCCACTTAAAACGCCGCAGTCGACCTTATCGCTGAGCAGCGTGACGAGGGCATCTGCCTCCTTGGCCTTGGCCACGATAACGTCATAGGGAGGGGCTTGGTAACGGTCCCATACTTCAACCTCAAACTCCTCGGCAAGCCTTGAGTGGACGTCATCGAAAAGCGCCCTGCTAAGGAAGAGCCTTGGTTTTTCCATGAGTCAGTTTGGAGATACCTTTTACCCTTATCGCGACAAGGGGAGAAGGGCCAGAACCTAGGGGTTACGGCCCACGCGGTTTGCGGGACACCGAGGAATTTTCCGGTATTTCATGATGATATCTTCATCGGGCGCTCGCGCATGGCGCCGAACTCGAGCGAGCACCACCGCATGGGCCTGACGGTCCCAATGGTTGCAGTTTTCCCAGTGGGCTATGTGGCGTTTGCATTGATCGCAGGCAAAATCAGCCGTAAGGTTAAAGCTACCGTGCTGATATATGCAGCATGGCTGACTTCTCCTCCACGGAGCACATGTATTTCTGGATCTTTGTGGGGAGTAGAGGTGGAAGGATGAGGCTGTGCATAATGAGAAAGCTCATGGAAAGACCTGCAAACGTCAACCAGCTGGCCAAAGAGCTGAACGTCAACTACAGGACCGTGCTTCATCATCTCGAGATTCTGGAAAAGAACGGGCTCATAAGGTCGGAGGGGCCAAGGTACGGTGCCCTGTATTTCGTGTCAGATATTGTTGACGCGAATTCCGATTGGTTTAAGAACGTGTTAGGTAAGCTTAATGAGGCCAGTGGGGATTCGCGTTGATGGGTATTTACTGGATTTCTGATATAGTGCTTTCCCTGATGTCAGCCGCTATAGCTTGCCTCGTTTTCGCCTTCTACCTGACGCAGCTGCTCAGAAATCGGTCAAAGTTCGTGTATGGCCTTGTGCTCCTATCAGGCGCCTTGTTTGCGGAGAGCCTTCTGGCATCGTTCATGTACTTCAAGTTCTCGACCGAGTATGGGGCGGAGCTGGCCATACCCCTGATGGGGATAACGTCTCTCACGTTAATAGCTCTGGCATCCTTTGCTTACGTGGTCAGGCAATGAGCCAGCCCATGCTACCTTTCTCTTTAAAAAACGATCGGTTGAAAACGTGTTACATTTACGTGATTTCACGAATAGCTAGGGGGCTGGTAACCCGGCGCGGCTGAGGTCAGCGGCGTTGGGGCGACCTTCCAGATTTCGTGAGCGATGAGCCAAGTCCCGCTCGTGACGTTGTACTGGTAAGTCAAGGTCTCGTTCACGTTCAGCAGCACCGCCTTTGGTGAAGGTGAGCTGGCCGAACTGAATGGGAAGACAAGGAACTGAAGCGTGCCGCTTACCGTGGCCGTGGTCCCCGTAACCGAAACGGTGGGCGGTACTTCCGCGTACCAAAGCACGTACTCGTAGGCGTTTGAGAACTTGTTCCACACAGCAGCGATCTGGCTTAGGCCCGTGTAGTTCCCGTGAAGGGGCCCACCTATCCAGGTGAGTTCGGCGTTTGGCGAGTACTGCTGGGATATCAGCGTCACGTTCTCGATGGATATGTCGTTCCAGTGAGAGTAGCCGTCGGCTAGCAGTTGAGCCTTTATTAGAGATGGCTGTCCAGGATAACCAGATATCACGCTTTGAAGCGTTATGGGCTTCACGGACCAGACCTCGCTTACTATGGTGAACGCTGGCATTGCCTTTGCCAAAAGCAGGTTCTCGGTTACGTTCAACACGAACACGTTCTCTGGATCAGAACTCGGGGCGACCAAGAACTGGACCGGCGCTGAAACCGAGTAGTAGGATGAGTTAACTTGGCTCACGGTTGGAGGAACGACGGTGTACCAGTACACGGTTTCGTAGAGGTTCGTGAACTTTGTCCAAACGGCGCTTATCTCGCTTATACCAAGGTAGGTGCCCGTTAGAGGGCCTCCCACCCAACGAAGCGTTGCGGATGGGGAATAGGAGCTGTCGATCAGCGTGGTGTTCTCTATGGCTATGTAGTTCCAATGGGCCATGGCGGCGGCCAGGGCTGACTGAGAGTAGGTGCCCTGCAGCGATGAGTTGATGGCCGAGAGCTTGGCGCTTAATTGCAATTTGGTAGCGTTAAGCGATGAAACCTCACCGCTTAGCTGACTTATCTTTTCGTTGTCTGCGGACTGAACCGAGTAATACATTGTGGCAAATGCAGCGGTTGTGACCAGCAGGATCAGTGCTATAACCGACAAGATTATTAGCTTCGCGCTCATTTTTGTTCATAGCTCATCATCCCTAGGCTAAAACGCGTTTTTCAAATTTTATCGCAATTTACATACAAATGTTAAGATGCCAGCATATGCCGCGGGCCTCTCTCCGTCGCGTTCTTGAAAAAGGCGCTCAAGTCCGATAGGTAGCGGAAAATGACGCGGGGCGTCGCGAACTCAATCCCAGCAGCACTGCAGCGTTGCTCCAAAGCACCTTATCCCTATCCTGAACATCGACCGCTTCCTCAATGACCCTTAACTCCTCGCCGTAGCACGCGTTCCCTCCCTCGGGGCCAAAGGGATAATCGGTGCCAAAGATCACGTGATCTGCCCCCGCGAAGTCCACCAATAGCCTAACGGAATTGGCGCTGAACACCGCCGCATCGTAGTAATACCTCTTGAGCTCGCCCAACGGGTCCCGTACGGCAAATCCCCTTTCCTTACCCCTTCCCCTCATGTCATGGCCAAGCATGCTCAGCCTTCCAGCGTAAAACGGTATCATGCCCCCGCCATGGGCCAGCACGACCCTGAGCTTGGGCAACCTCCGCAAAAGGCCGGAAAACGCGAGCCTGGCGGCCGAAAGGGTAGTGTCGAATGGCCACGCGTAGATTAGGTTCAAGTTGTAGTCCTCTCCTACCCGATCCCACGCCGCGGGCTCGGTGGGATGGATGAACACGAACATGCCCAGGTCCTGAAGGGTTCTAAACACGTCCTCGTATCCCTTCTGCTGGTCGTAAAAGGTCTTGTTGGCGTTTGAGCTAATCAGCGCTCCCTTGATGCCGAGATCCCTCGACGCCCTCTTGGCCTCATCAATCGCGGCTCCGGGGCTGCAGATTGGCAGCGTTGCGAGGGCCATAAACCTGTCCGGGTACTTGGAGGCTGCTTCGGCCAACCCATCGTTGATCGCCTTTGCAAGCTTCGACGCGGATTCCTCGTCGGGTATCACGTCAACGTTTGGAGGGCTGACGCTTATGACCTGCATTTCTATCCCGTACGCGTCCATGGCGCGTAACCTCTGCTCCAGGTCCACGTGTGCAGAGTCCTGGGCGAAGTAGGTAAGCGCGTGCCCGCTTTCCGAGTCGTAGAGGAACACCCTTCCCACGCGATCCGGCTGCGCCAGCCGAATCCTTCCGATTCCCTCTCTCAGAAGCTCGCGGGCCTTGGCGGGAAAGAAATGGGAGTGAAGATCTACCCTGCGGGCATCGCTCTTCAAAGAGCTCCTTCACCTCCTCGCTCATGTAGCCGTGCAAGATCCCTCCCTTTAGGAAGGGCTGATACCTTGGGATAACCCAGAACTTCATGAGGATAAGATAGGTGAAGCCGGTTATGAAGAAGGCAGATATCCACGAGCCCGCGTACAGCGTCTGAGTTATTGGGTTGACCACAAGCCCCCAGTGCGAGGCATACGTGATGATCGTTCCCAGCGCAAACGCGATCAAGGCTGCCGGGTTAAATCCCTTCCAGTACCTGAACTTTCCCCTCGACAGGTAAACGTCAGCTGGTTCGAATTTGAAGCGCCTTATGACGGCATAATCAAACACTATTATCCCCTCTACTGCCCCAAGTAGGGCCCCGTAGGCCAGCAACCAATTGTATATGAAGGAATACGCGCCTGAGGCGTAAAACGTCCACGTGCCCAAAGCCGCGCTTATGGCTATGCCTATGACTATTCCCCTGAACCAGCTAAGGTGCTTCGAGTAGGTGTTGGCTATGTCATATCCCGGCGCAACGGAGTTTGCGAAAACGTTGACCACGAACATGGCAAGCGCGAAAGCGAAGAGGACGAATAGGGCAAGCCATCTGGGAAGCATAACGGTGGCTAGCACCACTGGGTCGATTATGCCGGCTCCACCGTTAATTCCCAGCGCCATGGTGGCTCCCGAGGCGAGAAGGGCAAGCACCGCGACCCCGGTCATCATGAAGGGCATCGGAAGCTGTCCCCATGCCTGAGAGCGCTGGGAGCTCGCAAATCTCGTGAAGTCGGGCATGCTTATGGCCATGGTCGCCCAGTCCGCTATGACGGCGTTGAGGTAGGCAAGCTCGCCTAGCGCGAAGCTAGCTGAGCTCTGCGGTATGGACACTATGGGGGAGAAGTTCCAGTTAGACCTTGTCATCACGAAGGCGAACAAGATCGCGAATCCCAGAGCCACGATTGGCGCCGCCATCCTTGCCAAGAACTTAAGAGGGGGCTGCGCCTTTGTTGGAGGGGAAAAGTAAAAGAGCACCACCTGAAGGGCTATCACCCCTATGAAGGTAAGCCAGAAAAGCCTTGGGAACGTGAGCGCGAGGGAGTAGCTTGTTGCCCCGCTGAGCATTCCCGTCTTACCCATAAGCACGGCGTACATACCTACGGCGGCCTCGGTGATTATGTATGAGACGATTCCCCACCACCCCATGGATATGATGGCCCTTATCCAAGAGGGGATCTGGGCGCCATATATCCCCCAGCGCGTCCTGGTGAGCTGGGGTTCCGACATGCCATAGCGAGCCCCACCGTGTGATTGGATAAGCGTGGGGATCAGGATTACGGAGCTGCCGAGGAAGAAGTCCAGAAGTATCTCCCACCAGTTAAGACCGAAGGAGAAGCCCGCTGCGGCCAAGAACCACGTGGGTATGACGAAAACCATTCCGAACCATATGGCCGTGTAAGTCCATGGACCCCAGCTGCGGAGCGAAACCGGAGTTGGGTGAAAGTCCGGGTTCCAGAGATAGTTTTCGCCTGGAAACGAGGACGTGACCTCCACCTGCCCCCTCGCTGGGTAGAAAACCGTTGAGCCGACCCTGCGCTCCTCGCCCATTAACGTTACCTCCGGGGTATGACTGAGCGAAAAGCGCAGAAAAACGGAAGCCCAATTTTCCGTATCCCATAGGTCTTCCTAGCACGAGAACCCTGATCGCATGTTGCGACATTTATAAGGATATTTTGATAGGTTCATGTCATGTTTTTGCAAGGCCGACCCAAACTCTAGCGCGTTTTATGCCTGTGCGTGCGCCTTCCTGCGACCCCTTCATAAGTCACCGTGATCCCGCCTCTTTTCCCTTGGCGCGGGGGCAGCTCCTGCGGGTCGAGGCCCACTCGGCACGTACCGAACCTTTCAGATATATACGATGTCACGCTTTGCCATTAAATACGAAAATTACGCAAAGCTAACTACACAAAGCTTAAATTAGGAACTTTTTGAGTTCAAAACAAGAATGGAAGTAAGTTTAAAGAAGGATTCTAACCTAAAAAAGGAGTTAGGTCTCCTTCAGCTAACGGCGTTGGGGCTGGGCGCCATCATTGGCGCTGGGATTTTTGTCGCTCCAGCCGCGGTGGCTTCTGTGGCAGGGCCTCTTGGCCTATTATCATGGGTGATAGGCGCCATCGCCATGGCGATCATAGCGCTGTTCTACGCGGAGCTCGGAAGCCTGAAGGCAACGACCTCTGGGTTTTACGTTTACGCCAAAGAAACCACCGGGGACTTCTCAGGTTTCATGTCGGGCTGGGGTACCCTGATATCGTATGCCACAACCGTTCCCATCGAGCTCTTCACCATAATGCTTTATCTGTCATCGTTCTTCCCGAGCCTTACCGCAACCGCCACGCTTCCGGTTTTTGGGACGGTGGGTGTGCTAAGCACCGAGGGGGTGCTTTTGTCCGTGGGCCTGCTGTGGGCGCTTACTGCCATCAACGTGGTGGGGGTCAAGTACGGCGGGTGGTACGCCACGGCTACCACGGGGCTTAAGTTGGCTGCGGTCTTCAGCTTCGTGGCTGGAGGCCTGTTTTTCTTGCATCCGAGCAACTACGGCCTGTTCTTGCCGAGGGATCAGGCCGGATCGGGAGTGCTGCTTGGGGTATCCGCCACGGTATTCTCCTACCTAGGCTTCAGGCAACCGACGGACCTCGGAGGAGAAGCGAAGTCGGGAAAGAACAAGTACCTGCTTCCCCTTGCCACGCTTCTCTCCATTGGGATAGCGGCTGTGGTATACGTGGCGGTCTCAGCCGTGTTCACGGGCATGATCAACTGGTCCGCCATGGGCATAACCAAGGGCGCATGGGGCTCCATACCAACCGATTACACGCTCGCGCAGGTCGCCAGCTCAAACGGCTCCGGCTCGCTGGCGCTTCTCATAACGGTTGGGATTGTCATATCCGCCCTGGGCACCGCGGGAGTGTACACCACCACCACGGCAAGGGTTCCCTACCAGATGGCAGATGCTGGTCCTCTGGCAAAGGTGCACGGAAAGTACGCGACGCCCTACGTGTCACTGCTGGTAATAGCCGTCTTTCAGACTGTTTTGCTCTCCCTTTCGCTGGGCTATTGGGCGCTTTACTACGTGTCCACGATATCCGGAGTGGTCAGTTATGGCATTAGTGGTCCTCTTGCTGCCATGTTGTACAGGGCGAGGGGAGAGAAAGCCTCATTCAGAGTGCCCTTTGGAAGGGTCCTGGCACCTTTGGGATTTGCGGCAGCTTCATTCCTCGTTTACTGGAGCGGCTGGCCGTATACCGGATATGGGCTGGCCTTCGTGGTGAGCGGGATAGCCGCTTATGCGTTCACAAAAAGGAAAGAGGGAATGTCAGCGCTGGCACGTCAGATGGCCAAATCTGGCTGGCTTCTGATATACCTCTTTGGTCTCATACTTCTTTCCTTCATGGGCCCGTCTGCGTTCAACGGCCTAAACGTAATACCGTTTCCCTACGACGAGCTTGTGGTGTTAACATTCTCCGTTGCCATCTATTACTTGGGATACAGGTATGGGCTGTCGTCCGCTTCTTGATGTTCTCTCTTAGCGCTTCATGAATGCGGTCGCGCGTTTTGTGGCGAATTCGGCCATCGGGCATTGGGCCAGTGCCGTCAGGGACGTCGTATGGCATGGCGCCCTTCGCGCGGTAAGCTCCTGCCTGTGTTCAACCTCACTTCGAGAGGGGCAGTCCAATGCCCTCTCGGAAACCACCTTATTTTCACCTTATTCCGTCGTTAGCTGGCGCAACCGTTTGCGCTCTTTTGTTGATATTATCCTGGGTTAGCCCTCAGGAAAACGGCTTTATCGCGCGCAAGGCCTTGTGTGATCGTTTTGTGCCGATGCCCTCACAGCAAAAGGACTTAAGCGCATGCGGTAGCTGGCCCTTTTAAAAACACTATGTCATAGCACTTAGATTTGATGTTAAAGCCAGCCTTGAGAAGAGGTCTACTCCTCGGGCAGACGCACCTCAGGGAAGGCCTTGCACATCAGCCTTCATGGGCATGGCCCGAAAACTTGAGGGTAAGGGATTGAGGTCGGCCCAGATTTCGCCTTTATCGCTGGGGCCTCGCTCACTGGGACGGAGGACATATGGGTTGTTACACAGTACTCACGAATACTTGATCGTTGTCATTATCTAATGGGCAAAAGCGGCAATAAAGCCGACAGCCCGCGTGAAACTCGATTTCTCGTAAATTAATGAAAAGATTTACGAGCGTTTTTGGGTTGCCAAGTAAAACACGCCATGATCCCGTTGCCCGGGAAGCGCCTTAGGAAATCGTGAGAACTTTGATGTTTTTAACAAACTGCTTTAGAAATTTTTTCAACAAAGTATAGATAAATTTAAAAACGAAAAATGTACTCACTTGTGTAATTTTGATTGGGCAACAAAATCTTTGGGGCCGTAGCCCTTATATTATTCATCTTTGGCGCCGTTTCGCCCTCGTTGGCGTATGGTCAAACTTCGACGGGGAATGCTTCTGGAGGTTCCGCGTCTGCCGCGACCGAGACTGGCTCCATATCTTTGCAGGGTAACGTAGCTTCCTCTTTTTCTGGTAGCATATCGGGGAACTTTAGCGGTACCGTTCAGGGCACGCTCAGTGGGAAGGCGAATGGCACCGTAACTCAGGGGCCGTCAGAGACATATGACATAAACTTCAATTACAGCGGCAGCTTCGCCACCGGAGCGAAGACCTATCACGTCGAGGGCAAAGGAAAAGCTCAGGCGTCGAGTGGTTCCATCAGTTCGGGAAGCTTGAACGGAACCGTGATGTATCTTAACTCTCAACTCATCTTTGGTGAGTTATCGGGCGATCTGTCGGGTGGACCGGGTTCGTATTCTACCTCCACAACCTACATTGGCTCGAACTTGATTTCAACGCTCTCCGTTAAAGCCAATTTCTCGGGAAGCTTTGTCAGATACTATATCGCGAACTTTTCTGAATCCGGCCTTCCCTCCGGCACCACCTGGTCGGTGAAGGTCAGCCAATCGACTAGCTCGACTAGTACCTCGACAAGCGGTACCGTTTCAGCCACATCACAATCGCCAAACCTAACGCTTTACAGCAGTTCCTCATCAATCTTTTTCGCTTTGCCAAACGGCCAATACGACTTTTCGGCGGGATCGGTGGCTGGCTACGTTGCGTTGCCGAGCTCGGGCTCCTTTACCGTTGAAAACGCGAACTTAAGTGAGTTGATAACGTTCTCCGAGGTATCTACGGTGGCGGAGCACGCCGTTACCTTCTCCGAGTCCGGCCTTCCCTCCGGGACCACCTGGTCGGTGACCCTCAACGGAGTCAGCGAATCAACTTCCTCTACCCAGATAACCTTTCAGGAACCTTCCGGTACGTATTCCTATTCGGTTAAATCTCCGTCTGGCTATTCAGCGTCTCCCGATTCAGGTACTATCAGCGTATCGGCATCCAACGCTTTGCAGCTCATCGCTTTTTCACAGCTCCCGCCCACCACTTATGATGTCACGTTTAAGGAGTCCGGCCTTCCCTCCGGGACCACCTGGTCGGTTACATTGCTAGGGACCACGAAATCTTCCGCGACCTCAATGATATCTTTTATTGAGCCACCGGGTACGTACTCGTATTCTATCGTAGCCCCCTCTGGCTATAAACCCTCATCATCCCAAGGTAGCATAACGGTAAATGGCGCCACCACGCAGTCGATAACGTTCTTTCCCTCAACGTATCAAGTCACCTTCTCCGAGTCCGGCCTTCCCTCCGGCACCACTTGGTCGGTGACCCTCAACGGCACACCCAAATCCTCGTCATCGACAAGCATTGCCTTTGCCGAACCTACCGGCAATTACCGTTATTCGATTGGTTCGGTTGCCGGTTACGTACCCCTTCCCTCTTCGGGAGTTTTGACGGTAAATGGCACGGCATCATCGGTTTCGATAGCCTTTTCCAAGCAGGCCTACGAGGTTAGCTTCGTTCAGACGGACCTCCTGCCGTATTCGCAATGGGCAGTCAAGGTGGATGGGACAACGGTGTACTCCACAGGGCACAACGCCACCTTTTACCTTCCGGCGGGGACCTACTCGTATTCTGTGGAGCCGCCTCCCGATCGTTACGCCTCTCCCTCGTCTGGTACGCTGCACGTATCTGGGAACGCGGTGCAGCAAATCGACTTCCCGCTTTCCTCGGCTCCTTCAGCTAATCCCTCTTCGTACGCAAAGAGCTACTTCAAGTCAAACCCCGAAGGGCTTTCAGCCTCGTCCAGTCAAAGCTACTATACTGCTTTTCCCCCCGTTTACTACGGTTATAATGAGACTCCCTTCTACTCGAGCAACCCGTATCAGCAAACAAACGTTCCATCGATACCTCCCTACGTTTACAGCCCAACCCTGTACTTCTATTCATCGCTTCTCAACGAGCAGTCGCTTCTCCCATCCATCCCGACCGGCGTGGCCTTAACTTACGTCACGGATCACCTTAGCAACGGCAGCATGATGATCGCCATATCGACTACGGGGGTAGCCAGCGCCGAGGCGGGAGATTGGATGACGGTCTTCATTCATTCTCCGACGGATCCTCAAAAACCCAATGGGAACTACTCGGACGAGCTCACTTACAAGGTAACCGTGACCACGGTGGTGATAGAGGACGCAAGCGCGGGCTTCCTCACAAACGTGGGCCTTACCTCCATTCAGGCCGAGTATCAGGTCCCGTTTTTGGGAACGGTCACGCACGTGATGAGCCTTAAGACAAGTGCGGCCATGGGCAATCCGTTTGATGACCCTGCAGATGATGAAGGGCTTTGGAGCGAAATTGGCACCACGGTGGAGGTTGCAAAGCTTTATCCAGAATTTGTGGGTGTTGCGGGACAGCTATATGACGTGATAAACGCTAACTTGACCAATGCCATAATTCAGGGCGAGAAGTTCAGGGGAGCTAACGCGAGCTTGCCCCAAGACCTAGCCAGCGATATGGAGTATGGGTTGCTCAATCCCTACGTCGAGATCTACAGGGACAGCTACTGCAATACCCTCGTGATTCCCCCAGGAGAGAGCTTGCCGGTCTCTGGAGGAATAAAGATAGTGGCCGGGAACTCTGGCATAGGAACAACAGACATTTACGTCGTGAGCTTCGTGCAGGTTAACGTCTATCCTGGCGTCGTGCTAGCTCCCCCCTCTCCCAAGGGCCCTTACATCCGGAAGGTTGCCCTGACTCCGGACAAGCTCTACGTAAATCAGCTTCCAAACTTGACCGCTGAATTTGGCGACCTATTCCTGAATGGTAAGAACTATAACGCTACAACAAACACGTGGACCGACTCTTACAGCGGCGGATTTTATGAGGGTATGCAATACCCAACGGTGGGCATTGATAAGGGTGGTCTTGTAAACCTGCAACAGCCATCATACGCGATAAATGACCTGACATTGCAATTCGGAAACTCCACATCGGTTGACGTGGGAGCGCCTTTAGGTAGAGCGTACAACGGCGCGAACTACGTATTGCCTCCTGGGACTTACAACGTCAGCCTCTTCTTTGATGGTGCCTTCGGCGCGGTTAGCGAAGGACCTCCAGGGCAGTTGATGCCTTGGCCTGGGAACGCCGAGCCGCCCAATTTGACGGCGAACGCAAAGCTCACGGTGCTTCCGCTGCCGTCGAACACAAGCATTGAGATGCGGAGCTTGGCGAAGGGAGGGGGAAACAACAGGATCTGGGTTGGTCAGCCCGTTCAAATCACAGGTCTCACCGACGAGGAATACTGGGTGGACCACGGTCCCCAAATGTACCTCAAGCCAGCGGGATGGTTGCTCTTCTACGCGGGTCTTCAGAACTCGAGCTCGCCCGCGCCCGCGTATAAGTCCCAGCTCATAGCAAACGTAAGTGCTGAAAGTCAGGGAGGAGGCTACGGTTACACAACGGACTTTGAAGCTGACGCCAACTGGACTCCGAGCGTGGCGGGTAATTACACCATAACGGTCGTTTACACGGGATATCCCACGCCCGGAAGCAAAGATGACTTGATAACCGGATCAACTCAGGTGATTTCCGACGTTCAGGTGCTTGCCTTGGGTCCCACGCTTACCCTAACTTCTACTCCTAACGCTCTGGGCAACTTCTCCCGCGCGTGGACCGATAACGTCACGCTCCACGCTCTTTTCCAGAATGACACCTACTCGGGCGCAAAACCCATGCAGAACGAGAGCATTGAGTTCTACATCAAGACTCCCGCTGGCCTTGCGGGAGCATATGGGGGCTTCGCCCTCTCTCCCTATCAGGGCACCACGAACTCGAAGGGTATTGCCAACGTTACCTTACTGATAACCAACCCGCCAAGCGAGGACGAGAAGCTGACGCTGGTAGCCGTGGCGGTGCCGCCTAGCTCGAGCACTTCTGGTGGAGGTGGTGGAGGGGGACGCCACATCATATGCGGGCCCAAGTTCTCCCCAACCAAGAACACCAACGCAACCGTAGTGATCGAGTACGTTGCGCCACAGGTCCTCGGCCCTCAGCTCATTCTCTCCGCGAGGCCTTCCGAGTTCGGAAGGCTGACGCTAACGCCGAGCGAATGGATAAACAGCACGAACATATCGGCGCTTTTGCTTGACACGACAAGTTCTGCAGGTGGACAGGGCACCTCAACGTATTACGTGATGAACGAGGGGCTTCAGTTCTGGATAGTAACGCCCAATGGCCTTTCTACTAGTTACAGCGGTTTCTCGCTTAGCGATTACGGGTACGTCAGCACAAACGACTACGGGCGCGCGTCGCTGACGCTTAGCTCAAGCGCGTCCGATGACCAGAACGCGACGCTTACGCTTTACGTGCAAAGCGTCCCGCCTTCAAGCGGCGGTGGGGGCGGAAGCCATCACGCGGAGCAGGCATCTGGATCAAGTGCATATGTGCCGGTTAACGGGACCATATCGGTGGTTTACTACGTGAAGACCGTGAGCTACCATGGGCATCACATGCCTCACACCAAGGCGTCCGTTGAAGAAGAGGTTAGATCGTATGAAGTAACGCAACTCGTATCGAGCATGAGCGGGAAAGGATATGGCGAGATATCGGTAGGGCACCATGTATATTCCACGTAGTACTTGCGGGGATTCTTGCGTGTGGCTCGTGAACTTGATCCGCTGCTCGATAAGTGCCCTAGAAACATTGGAGCGAACCGGAGAGTTGCGCTACCGCGGCCCTTTGGACAGACGAGCGTCGCTCTCCCGCACTTAGACGTAAGGACTTGTTGGTTGCGACGCTCATGGCGCAAAGGGAACAAACCTTTTGGAGAAATCCATTAACGGGCTTCTGCTTAGCGCCGCGTTCTTGGCTTTGCGGTGAAGGGCGGTGCACGCCCTTAAGTAATGGCATCTAGGTAGGTCAAAACCCCGTGCGCAGGGCCCATCAATCAGGCCGATGCAGCTATTTTTTGCCCCGCGGCCTTGTGAAGCGATCCCCTCAAAGCGCTTTAACTTAATTAATAACGCAGACCCACGTTAAAAAAAAAGCTTGATCGAGGAGGCTGCGTCGCGCCTGCCTGCTGATTCGTCTGCGAGCTGCTTTCTGCCTGTTTTATCCCTCCGTAGAAGATCATCACTATGAGCGCTGCCATGGGCATTGCCGCGAACTCGAGTATGGGAAAGCCAAGGAATATGGCAGCTACGAATAACCCCAAGGTCGAAAGGGCATCCTTTCCGAGCCACGTCATCAAATTCGTCACCGATCTCTTAAGCACGTCTGCAAGCCTGCCGCCTTGCCCCGCAAGGATGGAGGCAAATGCGACTATGAAAACCATGTTAGTCACACCGTCTAGGAACCACGCCACGTCCCCTGTGAACGCCCATATGAAGTCAGCTATACCGAGCACGACGGAAAATGTCAGTATTTGGTTGAACTTCTTCTTAACTTGATCCATAGCAGCTCCAAAGGAAAATGATTCAGATGACAGCGCCGCGTTGGCTTCCACTAAAGTCACTGACGTGAAAATTCCAGTTAGGATCCCCTCTATGAGGGCCGAGGTAGCGGCCAGAGTAAGAGCCAGTAGGCCTGCACCCAGCATGCCGTAATAGGCGTAAATAGAGCGCAGCCCTATGCTCAGTCCCAGCGCCGCAGCTATCACCACCATCACTATCACCACCACTATGATCTCGACCACAAAAAATACCACTGCCGGTATGGCCAGCGAAAGGTTTAACGTGAAGGTTTCATAGGCTTTCTTAAGGGCAGAGGCGTCGCCCACGGGATTCTGGTTTCCTCCACCCGCTCCTTGGGCTGCGTTTCCAGCGCTGTTTATCTTATTTTTAAAAATAGGCAACCGGACATCGGTGAAAATAAACCCCAGAATAAAAACTTATCTTTATTTTGCTTACTAAGTAAGCTACGATCAGAAGCATTTGAACTTGCTTCACCGTTTATCAGGCAATCAGCGTTACGCTCGTGGTTTGCGCTAATCTCGAAAAAGGCTCTGGCAGTTGCTCGATGTTATCGCTTGCTGGCTCATCTGCTGAGCTTCTCAAGGCGATTCCCGAGGTTACTGCAGGATCGATTTGGTTTTGCAGATTTATCGCTAGGCATTTCTTGCTTAAATTCCTTGAGATGAGGGTCGAGACGTCACTTGCTAAACAAAGCGATTGATGACGCATTAATGAAAACTTTTGGGGAGACGATCATTTAACCCGAGATGGTTTTGCGCTGAGTGCAGCCGACGCTGAGTTGTTAAGGCGTCTGTCAACAAATCAAGAAGCTCGGGACTTCAGCCGCATGCGTAGGCTGGCCGAGGATGGCGTTATCACCCTTTCAACTTACCTAATCCCTTGTTTACGTTCGCCATCAGATCGTGGACTGCCTGAGAAGCCGAGCTCAAGGCCTCAGCGGTTGGCATTAGTTCCCATTCTACCTCACCATGAGCAAGCAGGTTCCTGACGTTCATGGATAGGCGAAAGGCAAGCGAAGCGCGTGGGTTCACAAAGCGCTCACCCCACCTGAGCAGCTCCGCTTCAGAGTAAGGAAATCTCTCTCCGTTGACGGTCACCGGTTGCTTGAGGTGCTTTAGCTTGATCTCGAGCTTTACCCTTCTGTAGTCGGGTTGGCGTAGCTCTAACATTTGTCCCTTGTTCTTTATGATTGCCTTTTCTCCAAGCCACTTCGAGTAAGAGCAACGAAGGCCCATTTCCATGACCAGGTAAGTCTCGAGTGTAGCTAGTTCGTTCATGCCCTGCATTTTCAGCAGTCTTTCGGCGTTGGCTTGTGCTCTTAGTGGCTTAGGTCCGATGTCGTTCCACATGCGACCGGGACCCAAGATTAAGAAGGGTACGTTGGCTAGAAAGAAGCCAAGCAGGTTTCCACCCACGTCGAAGCGACTGCCATGGGCTATCACGCTTCCATCGGCGTATTTCATGCCATGGAACACCTCGGATAGAAGCTCTTCGTCACCTGGTTTCCTGTACTGGAAAAAGGCGTTGACCTCTTGCATGACCTTGGCGTATTCTAGCAACTTCTTTAGCCTCCTGCTTTGCGCTACCTTAAGGCCTGTCTTCCTGGGATGTTTAGCCTTAATCCAAGGAGCTCCTCAAGGGCAAGTGCCGAAGCTACGTTCTCCGATATGACGGGCATGTGGAGGTCCTCGGAAAGGTACGCCACCACCTCGAAGGTCGAAAGAGCGGTGCAGGCTATGTAAATCGCGTCCGCTTGCTTAACGCTCTGGAATTCCCTCTTAACCAAGCGGTAGATCGTGAACACGGGGGTGTTAGAGATGTCCACGCCCCACCTCTTGTTGAGGTTAGCCTGCCCCACCACCGTGAAGCCGGCCGACGAGAGGTAACTTACCTCCTCTTTCGCCCTATCTTCGGTATACGGGGTCGCGAGCCATATCCTCTTGGCCTGTACCGACCTCAAAGCGTTCACGGCCGCCTCCTCTGGAATCACGAGCGCTTTGTCTATCACCTCTCTTATTATCGATGAGTGGGTATGAGACCCGTAACTCCGTCCGTACACGACGGCGTCCGACACCTCTCTTATGAGGGAGTAGGCTGTTGAGAGTTCCTTCCTAAACTCCTCAGGGTCATGTGGCTCGCACCCCTTCGTTGGAGGTAACCTTGTGGAGTGAAAGGTCACGCCTTCGACTGCCATTTTCCACATGTCGTATTCTATCGCGGCGTTGTTTGCCGGTATCAAAAGCCCGATCCTAGCCCTTCCACCTGGCATGGTGATTAAAGGACGTCTGCTTTTACGTCTCTTTGCGCTCGCGGGGCATAAAGCAAAGGGCAAATCTGAAATGTCGCGATGGCCTATCTCACTCGCATCGACGAAATGGGAAGCGATCAACAAGGCTTGCGCGCGAAATGGATTTTCCCGTGAGCTCGTGCGGATAAGTTTAATTTCACATGGCGAGCGATGACGTAAGCCCGTCGAGGGTGCCGATACGATGGCGCGTTAGCGATGGCCTTGACGAGTTGCTCTCGGGCTGTTGTTTGCTTCGGTTGTTCTCGCCGATGGAAACGCGGAGTTGGTGACTTCTTGGGAACTCGGCTTCAAACAGCCTCTTCAAGGTGGACTTGAGCTCGTTGCCATCTATATCGTAGGACCCGGTTGTAAAGCCGCACTCCTCTATCCTATAGTTGTTAACGCTTGACTTGAGCACTTCAACCCATCTATCACCCTTGAAGTCCTCAACCCTTAGTCTCTTCCCTTCGGGAAGCTTTTCTAGTTGGCTTGCCACGACCTTATCTGCGGATTTAGCTGAAATCCACGGCAATCGCATTCGCTTTAAGTAGGGAAGCGCGCTTAAACCTTACATCAGTTTTTGGAGTGCGCTATGAAGACCATGTTCTGTGCATCGTTGAGTCCCCTCTTGAAGAGATAGCAATTTGGGGTCACCTCCCTAATGGTGATCAAGGTCTTGTGCCCTCTGCGCGAATTTTTCGTTTGGTGCGGCCTTGAGCTTGGATGGAGCGTGAAGATGAAGGCAGGAAGAACCCCCAAACTTCTGGGGGCAAACCCAAGCATGGTGCAGAGTCCTCGCGATTTAGAAGCGTTCCTTTCAGAGGTTTCTAGGTCCTTTTAAGTTTCAAGTCTTGCCTTTTTCGATTCTTGGTGACGGCAGGGTTCTCTCCTCTACTGGTTAAGTTGATTGCTTGTTTGCATGCCAACGTGGACTGGGAACTCGTGTGGTACGTACAATTTTACGGGAAGGACCAACGAGATAGCTGATCATGCACATAGATTTCAGGTGCTTGAAAATGACCCATCCCTGCAAAAGGCGTAAATGGTAAAGTAAGCGCACATCTGCGACATCGACAGAAAATCGCCAGACTGACATGCTCTCCTCGCTAAAGCTCAGAGGTTCAGGGATCTCTGCCGTCCTCAGAGTTGCCCCCTTAGGTATCAGTGCTCCCCTTTCACGCGTCCCTGTATGCGTGCAGTGTGGATGCCTTGCCCGCAATGTTTGGAACAGATTGTAGAGACACTTCAAACCGGTGCTTGACTGGTTTTACCGTGGAAGCATCCTGCATGCCTTCCATGAAGGACTTATCCACAGGACTTTCCACGCACGCCGTTGGCTCTGCATTTACATTTCCTTTCACAATTCATGTTATCCCTGAAGGTCGAAGCTTTCTTGCTCATATTTTTGCAAATCGTGACTGATTCTTGGTTGGGAGAAGACCCGTTCACCTTCTAACACCAGAGACTCCGTCCGTAACGGCGGGGTTAGTTTGCATGACGGCGATTTAGCTCCTAAGCTCGGTTGTTTTCTTACAGGCGCGCCATCGAAAGCGCTTACTGTGATGTGCAGCGGGTGGCGTCACGCCAAGCTGCTGGCATCTTTGTGCTTAAGTTCACCGATCACGGTAAGAATAGCGCTGAAAAGCTAATCCAAGCCGTAAGGGATGAACCCAACTTAATGAGTTACTTCAAGAGAAGGCTGAGGTAGGATCCGAAATGGAGGGGATCCTAGCACCTTCTTGGCGTCTTTCTCAAAAAAAGGGCCGGAGCCACGATCTCGCGCTTGAGATGACGCAGGGCCATCGCCAAGGGATTGCTTGGCGCGATACCGTTCAACGACTACAGCGACGCGGCGCCTCTTGAGATCGTGATGAAGCTTCCGCTATATCCAGGAAACCGATCATGATAACCAAGTTCTCCTTCAGGGCCATGAAATCGGGTCTTTCCAACTAGGGGGCGGAGGAAGGCCTGTAAAAGACCAAGTAGAGATGGCGAGCAGGATCAAGGCTTACCTAGGGGTCGTTCTCGAGCAGCCCTATGTCATTGGTTGCCAACGGTTCCGGTGGTCAGATAAGCCGAAGGAAGGCGTTTTGACGGGAAGGACTGGGACCGAGGCCTTGGCAAAGGTAAACGAGGGGTTTTGGCCTGAGCTGGTGAAGGCATTTTTCAGAGGAAAACTGGAGACCGATGGCAAAGGAACTGAAACCACGTAATAGTAACGGAAAACAGGTGGTCATCTACGAGCTGCTTTAAGGGCATGGAGATTTATCCGCGATAAAGATAGTTAAGTGGCCAATGCCATAAGTTCTGCTCTTAGTGTAATTAAGTGCGTTGTAACTCAAATACGATGCGATGGCTTGGTTCGTGAAAGGAAACGCTGCGAAAGGCGTTAAGAGCATTGTTCCTGAAGGACCCTGCTTGAAGTTTTGTCTTTACCAATTTTAAGGTTTTGTTTTGATTCTCGTGTTTAGTGTGTCTTGATTAGCGAAGCTCGCTATGTTCATGAATATAAACAATCTCATCTTGTTTGCGATCTTGCCTTAACTTCGTAAAAATAGATCGCAATGCTTATATCTACCGTTTTTCGGTATGGTAAATGTCTCAAGCGAATGAAAATAAGAACAAAAGAAAGATCAGTACCTCATGGATTATTGCAACAATAATTATAGTTCTGATAGCGGCTGGGGCGGGAGGATACGTCGCGTATCAGGCTTACGTATCGCCCGCTAAGCATGCACAACACGCTATTATCGTGTCTGCGCCTAATCCAAGCACGCTAATCGATATTGGGACGATGGGCCAGATAATGAGCCCTGATGCCCTTGATCCTGATACTGGTTTCTACGTGGTTGATGAAACGGTTTTCAACGCGGTTTACCAGGGTTTGGTTGCGTTTAACGGTTCTTCGCTTACGGAATACGTGCCAGTTTTGGCCCAGTCGTGGACCATGGAGCCCAACGGCACCACCTACGTCTTCATAA
>ERZ1669250.207-NODE-207-length-31022-cov-17.817774_pt1 | contig 31022 bp, 32 predicted proteins | sample MGYA00579295_ERZ1669250 | MGnify/ENA primary metagenome ERZ1669250 (study PRJEB41166, sample SAMN08046056) | hot springs metagenome | biome: hot spring; feature: acid hot spring; material: thermophilic sediment; isolation source: thermophilic sediment from acid...
ATTAACCTCAGAACCAGCCGAATAAGAATAATTGGGCACTAGGAATATGAAGATGATGATTGCAACAACAATCACAGGTATTATTATGGCTAACTCAATAGCGCTCGATTGTCCCTTGGTATTTAATTTGAAATTGATCATTAATAATAAATTGAATAGTAGGTTTTTAAATCTAGCTGAACGTGAAATACATTCTCCTATTACTATGATGATCATATTAATGATACTAAACGCTTTAATAGGGGTCTAATTACCATCAATTTGACATGGCTAGGCAGCCATATGTTTTTGAGGAGGTGGAGGTTCCAGAGGGTGTTAAGGTTGATGTTAGTGGTAGTAAGGTTGTTATTAAGGGCCCATTGGGTACCCTGGAAAGAGACTTCGGTAATATACCAGTTATTATAAGGGCTTCCGATGGCTCTATAATTGTTGAGTCTTACTTTGCTGGTAGGAGTGAGAAGGCTGTCGTTGGTACCGTGTCTGGCCACATTAAGAATATGATCCTTGGAGTTACAAAGGGCTGGAGGTACAAGCTTAAGATTGTGTTCTCCCACTTCCCAATGAATGCCAAGGTTCAGGGTAATCAATTAATTATTGAGAATTTCATGGGTAGGAGATCAAAGATTATGCTCAATATACCCAAGGGTGTTAAGGTGTCAACTACTAAGGATGACATTGTTGTCGAGGGTATTGATAAGGAGATTGTTAGTCAATTTGCGGCAAACGTTGAATTAGCTACAACATTGAGAGGCGAGGAGAGGATTAGTCCCCATGGTCGTGAAGGTGGCCCCGGCGTCTTAGATGGAATCTATGTATATAGTGTCGAGCACATGAAGTAAAATTATCCTTACTCAAGGTATATACCTGATTTCTCGAGTCTTCTTTCAATCGCATCCTTATCATCAACGTAATAATTAATGGCCCTCCTTAAATACTCCCTATCAATACCTACCTTACTCTCTGGATCTGCGAGCACTTCGGCGATCCTTGATAGAAATTCATCGCCCTCCTCACTAGCCTCCCTGGCCTTTAGGACTAATAGGTCCTCAAGCCTTATACTCCTTATTTCAAGACCATTAACCTTAACCTTCACAGCATTTCTTACCATTTCCTCGGGTATGTATATGTCGAGTATGTTCTCCATGAGGTCAACTCTAACTACCTGGGCATCAACTAGGATTTCGTAATACATCATTCCATTCATGTCCATACCAACATCCCAATCATTCTCCCTGGCTATATCCTCAAAAAGCTCTGGTTCCGTTATTGTTGATTTGTTTATGATGAACATGTCTATGTCATGTACGTTCCAATCAATACCATAGAGAAGGGGTAACACGGCACTACCTATAAGCATGAACTCAATACTCCTCTTACTTAATTCAGAACCCACCTTTATTAATGCCTTCCTTATTAAATCCACGGTTCCTTTAGATTGATTACTCCTCATGCGTAGTCTTTAAATTACCATTTAAATTTAAGTATTTTGCCAAATATGTCTGGAGTATCGTTTAAGGCCGTGGGTATTAGATTCGACTACCTACATGCAGAACGCCTCCAATTAATACCACCGCAAACACAGGTTGCATTTAATGTGAACCTTGTCATTGGGCCTAATGCCGTGACCAGGGGTGATATTGTTGAGATACCCTTTTCATTAGCCGCAAGTTCCAACCCATCCATTGTCAACATATCAATTAGAGGTGCATTAATTATTCAGGGTGACCCAAAGCAACTTGAGGATATTGTGAAGTCCGTGAATTCAGGTAAGTCACCGCAAGTAATTCAGATGATGATTGGTCAATACGTATTCTTTGAGGTAAATCTATTACTCAAGGAACTGGGTATTCCACCGGCAATGCCCATAGTACCTCCACCTCAACAGCAGAGACAGGGTGAGGGAATGATGTATGCGTAGTCATTAACTATGTGCCTGCTGCATTGATTGAAATTTCCTAATTGCCTTAACGGTATACTGCAGTGGGTTTTTAACTCCACAACCCAAGTTGGTTGGGCACAATCCTAGACTATTCATTTCCTGGCAGGATGGAGGCATGTAGAACTTATGTCCACCCCTAAGGCCAGCAATATGCTCTACCTGGTACCTAGTCTTCTTCTCATCAAAATCCGCCACGGTTTTAAATAAATTAACCACATCATCAACACAATCCTCCATTGGCTTGCCCTCAAGGTCATGGCATCTCCTAAGCATGTAGGCTGCTATGGCAAACCTAGCTTGGTGGCTCGGATTACCACCAGTTTTAATTTCGTTAATTATTGAATCCATGCAGGGTGGTGTTAAACCAGTTATTTGGACCTTAACCTTAATAGTGGACCCAGGCTTATACTCCTTAAGTTCCTTCATTCCATTTAGCGCATCAACCAGTGGTCTTGTTTCATCAAGATTCTCAGCAGCTTTACTAATTAACTCAATGACCTTCTTCTCCACAGCCTCCTCCACGAGCCTAACCAAGTCTTTATACGTGATTAATACCCAACCCCTTAATAGGTATCTGTTAACGAGCTTCCAATATGGATCATTCTTAGGCATGTACCTCAAGTAATCCCAAATCCTGACACCCACGTCGAAGGCTAATGCCAGGTTCTCGTCATAAACTTCAAGGTCTCTCAGCCTTACGGCATTGATACCAAATTCCTTAGCAAGGTATATTACACAATCAGGGTCCTCAAGCAGTAATTTACTTGAAAATCTCTTGCTCTCTACATCGGCAAATCTTCTCCATAAGGACTTATCAAGATGCGCAGCTAGTACTACCGCTATGTAATGCGCCAGTAATTCATCCTCGCCAATATCTGGGTCATCTGTTATTGAGTTTTTCATTATTGCTTCGCTGAGTATTTCATAAGCACGCTGAAGCAATTGCTTACCCATTACTGAATCAGCCAAGTCATTAATGTATATCCCCCTTTCACTGGTTATTTCCCTAAATCTTGTGAGACCCTCCTTGCTAAATGGGTATTTCACGATAAAACCCACGTAATCATTAAAGCACCTAAGCACTTAATTCACCAAATTAATAATAACATGTGAGTATATAAAGAAATTTAAGTCAGTAATTCGGCGTATTATGAGATGCATTATCATTAATTTAATGATACTACATACTATGTAGTTTATCCATTATCAATGCCTTGCCCAGGTCGTGTATACTACTTATCTTTATGAAAAGTCCACCGCCAATCTTCGAAAGCCTCATTAACAGTTCATCATCACTATTCTCACCAATGGCTATGGTGGATATGGTCGTGCCATTTCTCCTAAGTCTAACAGCCTCCTTAACGCACATGCTTGAGTTAACGGTCCTACCATCAGTTACACAGATAACATGCTTAGAATTACTTTTAGACCTGGTCAATACTTCCCTGGACCTCTCAAGTGCATTTGCTAAATTCGTACCACCACCAGCATATACGTACTTAAGCATATAGTTCATCTGCTGCCAATACCTCCTAACCTGGTGCAACCCCCACAGTACATCAGCCCTGAAGTTAAAGAGTACCATTGCTAACCTATCATTGGTCTTTGAAAGGAATTGTATGTATTGGGAAACAGCATCCTTTGCAATCTCTATCTTGGGCATACCACTACTAAGCTCCCTCATGCTGCCTGATACGTCTAGGCATAGGACGATATCTATGGTCTTAACATTCGCGTACTCCTTAACCACAATGTCCTTATTAGTGAATAGTTTGTGCATCATTGTCTTTCTACTTAGGTTCATAGCCGTCTTTTGCAGATCAACGTCAAAGTAATTATCGCCAACCTTATACTCCCTGACACTGACTACGTATGTTGGGTATTTGTCAATGTCCGTAAACCTAACAATCTTTACCTGACCCATACTACTCATGGCATTTCTAACTACATTCCTCAAGGCTTCAAACATTCTCTCCCCATCCTTACTTCTCCTAAAATCTGTAGGCAATAATCCATAGTTTCTTAAGTATGGCTCCATTTTTCTAAGAACCTTGACCTTCTCCACAATGTTAACATAAGGATCTATAAACATATTTATTAATTGAGCTAGGTTTAGGAAGTTAACCGTTCCAACACCGCCATATAGTATTTCGTATATTGTTGATATTATTGAGTCAAGCTTGGCATCCTTATTACGTTCATCAATATTGGCAATTAATGACCTACTCATAGATAGATCCTGGTTCTCCTCAGCGCTATATTCAGCGCCAAATCCACTACCAACATTATTAGTGCCTCTTTCATAGTTCTCCTCCGTATTCTCACCCTCACTGGTCTCACCATTATTATTAACATTAAAGCCAGCCACTTGCTGCATGGATGGCTCTTCAGTCTCGCTCTGATTCTTCTCAATATCCTCGAAGGCCCTTTCAAAGGCCTCCTCAAGAACTCTCTTCTTATCATCGGGATTTGATGTTTCCACAGATAAATAGAGGTTCTCAATACCAACTCTAGTAATTGTCTCCTTAAATTTTTCATAATCAACACCACCCTCAATTAGTATCCTCATCATTATGTCATCGGCCGCCGCCTCAAAGCTCCTTATTGAACCTGGCCTAACGACCCTAGAATCCTCCTGCAAGTACTCATAAACCTTACTGAGTACTCTCGTTATCATTTGCGCCGGATCAGCATTTGTACTCAAGCCTTAACCCCATTATGAATATTGTATGCCATATTAAATAACTTACCCATTTAATTACTCATAATTGTTCATAGTGATGGTCATCTCCTTGAATATCTCCTATACATCATTATGGCTTCATCAAACTTACGTGCAAGGTAATCCCTCTTTTCCGTTTCATTGGCGAAGTTTCCACGCACCACATTAACCATATTACTAATGATCTCCTTCTTCAAATCATTTAATGATACCTCCCTACCATCTAGCCATGCCCTCGACATGGCAGTCGTTATTGCATATATTGCCGACCTAATGCTTGGCCCAACTTCTATATTACTATCTTGAGCAACTAGTGTCATGAATGTAGCAGTGACGTCAGTCAATGCATCAGGAGCTTTTAAACCAAGATGCTCCATGTATAGGCTACTCTTCCAGGAAAGGATTGACTTCAGAAGGTCCTTGTCAGGGTATGGTATCTCTACAACCTTCATCCTATCCGCCAACGCCTCACTGAGTTCATAAACGCCCGAGTACTCGGCAGGGTTTGACGTAGCTATTACTAGGAAGTCACTCCTTATCTTGAAGCCCCTGATGAATACGTAGTGCTCCTGGAGAACCTGTAACAAGGCTGCCTGGCTATATGGATTTAACCTATTTATTTCGTCAAGTATTAATATGCCACTGTGAGCCATAACCAAGGGGCCAGGTATATAAGCCAGTGGATGATCAAGACCAGCCTGTAGCGCCACTGCTATGTCGATGTCTCCTGTTAATTCTGTGGCTGTCATATGACTATGGCATGCAACCTCAATGTAAGGAGGCTCGGAGATATGGATTATATCCGCCAATGATTCAGCCAGTGATGTCTTCCCTATACCCACGGGTCCCATTATGAGCACATGCCTACCCACGGCAAGGCTACTTAGTACGTCCATTGCGATATCATTCAATCCCTTAAGCTCCCTCTCCAACTCCGTAAGTATCTTCTTAACGCCCTTAGTCCTTATAGCATCGGCGATCAACCTATTAACCTGGACTTCCTCCCTCTTAACTAAGTCTGATAGTCGCGGCAATAATGTCATCAAGTCCTTACCTGTTGCCATTCAGTACAAACGCACTTATTGAGCTTTAAATTTTTAGTGCTACATCGTTTTAACTAATTTGCCTATGCATGAGGAGAAAGGTATTAATATCCTTACTCAATAACGCCTTAGTCGTTTCGAAAAGGTGGTTTTGGTGAAGTATGGTTACTCGGATGAGGAAGACCTAAATGAGTATGAATTAAAGCGAGAAATAAGGGACCCTAAGCAGCGATGGATTGTTAGGATAATAAGGTCAATGAAGGATTACTATAAGAAATGCCCATACTACGACACAAGATCTGGCGACTGCTTCATATTATTCAATACTGAGAACAATAAATGCCCAAGGGAGGGTAGGTACGAGGGTTGCCCAATACTTGAGGCATTTCTTGCAAATAGATACGAAGAGCTTAAGAAGAAGGGTAGGCCAATACCGTATGACTTCAGGGATTTAGCTTTATATTAATAATAAAACAACATACCTTTATTGAATAATCAAGCTTAAATAATTACGTAAGTAATAATTATGCTGTGGATATCCAGACAGTTGGACCCAATGAATTCTTAAGTATTGACGGACCTGCAAGTATTAGGGTAATGAATGGTAGGTTATATGTATTGGGTGTTGAATATGGCTCAGGGGATTCATTTACTGTTATGAGGGGTAGAAGAATAATTGCTAAGTCATTGAATGATTCTAAGATTGATGTTGTGCTTGGTCCTGAGGGTAAGATTGAGAAGGTAGATGGAAACAACGAAGTCATTGATGTGTGGGATAGGGCATTATCCGCAATACCACTAAGGAACTCCACGATAATAATACTGGGCGCTATGGATGTTGGTAAAACGACCGTGACGACAATCCTAGTAAATAAGGGAGTGAGAGAGAACCTTAGGGTTGGTGTTATTGATGGTGATCCAGGACAAAACGATATTGGACCGCCAACGACAATCTCAGCATCAATAGCAACAAGTTTCATAACGCACTTAACACAGTTGAGGAATTTGAGGTCTGTATTCGTAAAGACAACAAGTATAGAACATGTATGGAATTACGTATTAGATTCAATTTCTAGATTAATCGATGACCTTAAACATAACTATAATGCCGATACCATAGTAATTAATACTGATGGATGGGTTTCTGACTCAACAGCCATAAAGTTTAAACTTGAAATAGTCAAGCGAGCTAATGCGAGCCACATCATCGTGATTAAACGTAATGATGAGGTTGACGAGCTACTCAAGGAATTATCCAGCCTAGCTAGAAATGTTATTGTAATACCATCACCACCAAACGCAAGAATTAGGGATAGGGATGATAGGAAGATAAGGAGAGAAATGGGTTATAGTAAGTATTTAATGCCTTCGAGAGAATTAAGCATAAATCTTAGGGAGAGACCTATCATAAATTTACCATTATTTAATGGGTTGAAGTATGATAACTATATTATAAGTCTCATTAGAAGAAGTCTTAACCTGCCAATACACTATATTGAACAGTGGGGTAATGCCGCAGTGGCCATCGGCAATGTTAAGGAATTCCAAGTTAGGAATCTTGGTGACGTAAACATAGCCATATTACCTGAGAATTGGGAGAGCGGATTATTAGTGGCATTGGAGGATAAGAATAACTATCTTTTGTCATTGGGTATATTACGAAAGATTTACTATAATACTGGTAAAGCAGTGGTATCAGTACATGAGTCGTTCAATAATGAAAATATGATTGATCATATTAGGCTTGGTATGATTAGAGTTAATGATAACTATGAGGAGATAGAGAAGGTCCTCTATATTGGTAAGGTTGAATCATTATTATCCTCACAAATTATACTTAAAAGATGACAATAGGATGGAGAATCATTGAAGGAGAAAGATATTTTAGGCAACGTTTTGCTAAATAATTATATGGTAAATAAGGTAGTTAAGAGGGATGGTTCTGAGGAGGACTTCATAATCGAAAAGATAATAGTTAGTATATTAAAAACAGGGGCGCCAATAGACGCTGCACGAAGAATAGCTAGAAAGATTGAATGTCAATTCATGGACGTGGATAAAGTAACAGCCAAGGACTTAACCAAGGCAATATTGATGGAGCTCAAGAAGGCTAATGAGGATTGGTATAGGAATTGGATAGTCTTTGATAGGGCCGTAAAGCGTAGGTTAACAGAAAAGGAGATAGAGTGAGAATTACCCTTACTTGAACATAAAATCATCTTTTACTTTTACCCCTGGTTTTCCTTTCCTCTCTTATCTTTGCTTCTTTTCCTTTTTCCTTCTCTCTCCTAATGGGCCTTAGACTATTCTCGTAAATCATATTAATCAAAACAATAAATATTGTTGCAATAATCATTATCATTAATGTCCAGGGAATTATACCGAGCGCTAATGGCCCTAATGCACCTGATGAGAATAATTGAGAAATGCTTATGGAGCTTGATGTAATGAATGTATAGCCATGCTTTATCAATATTACGAAGTAGGCAGCTAATCCTATCATTAGACCTGCGTAGGCCGCATTTACGTACTTAACAATATTCCCAAGATTCATTAGGTATACCGCGAATAAACGCTTTTAAAAGTGCTCTCTCCCTCATTAACCGTAAGGATGCGTAGGATTGTTTACCTGGGTAGGCACCTAATGCTTAAGTCGAAGTACCTGGATAAGTTAGATAACGGTAGGTTCACGACAATTAGGCTTGGTATAATTAGACCGAAGTATAGGGAGGTGTTTATTCATAGTGGTGGTATGGTTGTTGCAAGGGCGCGAATAGTGAACGTTCTTTATAAAAGGGTCTCTGAACTAACTGATGAGGATGCCGTGATTGATGGTTTTATTAGTAGAGATTCCTTAATTGATGAATTGAGGAAGATTTATGGCGATGTTTCAAGTAATGATTGGGTTACGATATTAATGCTTGAAGTTACTGATAGGATTGGCCGTAGGGATGATGGCTCAGTTGGGCTTGGTCCCATTGATATTGCTAGGCTTGCACTTAGGTATAATGTACCAATGAGTGAGGAGGAGAGGAAAATATTACAGGAATTAATTAATGAGGGTAGTATTCGTAAGGCTGCAATTAAGCTATTTGGTTCCTTTAGGGGCAGGGTAGTTATTAGGAGAGTTATTAGAAGGGCGCTTAAGCACTTAATTAGTATGGGTGTTATCACTGATTATTGAGCCATGCGTTCTATCCCTATCCTAACCTTTATATCCTCGATGTCCCAATCCATGGTAAATGCGTTTATCGGTACTTTGCCGATGATTATGTCAATGGCCCTAACCTCATTCATTACGTAATCCCTATATTCACTTATTGCGGACAGCAATTCGCTATTCCCTGTATTCACATAAACCCTTATCCTCTCATCAATCTTAAGGTTGGCCTTAGCCCTCATAGTCTGTATACGCCTAACAACCTCCCTCGCAAGAGCCTCATAATACAGTCTCTTATCTATGACCTTACTAAGGCATATCTCGTAACCCTTACCCTGCGCCCTAACATACTCGCTCTCATTACACTGACCTAACTCACTTACAAATTCTACCTCTTTAACATTAGCCAGATACTCAAGTAAATGCTTTATCTGCCTAAGCATGTCTAGATTACTGCCATCAACTTTAATTACTGCTCTAGCGAGGGGCCACCTTAACTTCACCTTTATTCTATTTCTCATTTCTGCAATATCTGAGAATATCATAAATAATGAATCAAAGGCACTCTCTAGTTTCTCATTTATGTATTTCTCATTTACCTGAGGCATTAATGTCAGGTGTACACTATCTACTTCATTTTTCTCAAACCTCCTTATGAATGAATTCCATAGGTATTCTGTTATGTGCGGTACCAATGCCGATCCCATTATTAATGCTCCCTTAATTACGTAATAAAGAATTGAATATGCAGCGTACTTATCCTCCCTACTCTCCTCAATCCAGACCCTACGCCTAATTAACCTAATATAGCCATGGCTTAAATCATCAACCACTAGACCAATCCATTCTCTAGCAGCCATGTGAAGCTCCATATTATCCATGTAATTGATGAATCTACGTAACCTACTATAGAACCTACTAAGTATCCATTTATCCTCGATCAATCCCTTATCAATCAACTCCTCAAGTCTATGCATGGCTGGGTCAAACTTATCAAGGGTCATGTAAGTATCTGCGAATTTAACAATATTCCATAGTATTGACAATGCACTCCTAGTTTCCATAATTTCATCTGGATCTACTGACATGGTATCCCAAGGAGAAGACTTAATTAGTAGGTATAGCCTTGTTGGGTCGGCACCCCACTTATTGAATAAATCCTCAGCCCAAACCACGTTGCCCTTGGACTTACTCATCTTCTGACCGTACTTATCGACCACATGACCGCTAATTAATATTGATTTATATGGAGCCTTATTCATCCAAAGAACCGAAGTTACTAATAATGAATAGAACCAACCCCTGGTCTGGTCTATCGCCTCTGTTACCCAGTCATAGGGGTATAACCTATTGAATAATTCCTTATTTCTAAGACCATCAACGCTGGCTATCCAGGCAACACCACTATCCATCCAAACATCAACAACAAAGGATTCCCTAACCCACTCCTTACAGTCCTCAGTCTCTATCCTTACCATGTCAATCCAAGGCCTGTGAACAAGCATCTCACTGGGCACATTAGGTATGAACTTGGCGTACTTCCTTAATTCATCCAGTGATCCTATGACCAAGACCTTACTTGGGTCATCCTTACAACGCCAGACAGGTAATGGCGTACCCCAGACCCTACTTCTCGATATTGTCCAATCCCTGGCGTTCGCAACCCAATTATCGAACCTATCCCTCAGGAAGTCTGGGTATATCTTCACCTTCCTAAGCTCCTCAACAAGCCTATCCCTATAAGCGGATACCCTAATGAACCATTGCCTATCGGACCTGTAAATCAGTGGTGTGCCACACCTCCAACAATGTGGGTATGCGTGAGTTATCGTACCATAATGAAGAAGTAAACCTCTCTCCTTCAAATCTCTAATCACTTCCTGGGAAACATCAAGCCAATATTTACCGCGGAATTCACCACCAGTCTCATTAAATATCCCATTAATTTCCACAGAATTTGTGATTGGCAAACCATACTTCTTAGCAACCTCAAAATCCTCAGGTCCATGAGCAGGAGCTATGTGTACAAGTCCAGTACCGTCCTCGAGAGTTACGAAATCAGCTAAAACAACATAGTGCGCCTTCTCAATGTGACCTGCATGTATTGGTACCTTATCCATATAAATGTGCCTATACCTAATCCCTGCTAATTCTGAACCCTTAACAACCCTGACAATTTCGTAATCCTTAATGCCGAACTTCTCCATCAACCTAGGTACAAGGGGCTCCGCAAGCCATAGGTACTCCGTATTATTATTGATAATAACCCTAACCAGCGCATAGTTGAAGTTTGGGTTAACTGCGACAGCCTCATTATCAACTAAGGTCCAGGGCGTCGTAGTCCAAATAACTAGGTAGGTATTGTTAGTGCCCTCCACTGGGAATTTAACAAATATCGATGGATCCTCTCTATCCTCATAACCCTGGTCAACCTCAGCATCACTGAGCGCAGTCTCACACCTTGGACAGAAGGGCAATACCCTATAATCCTCAAACAAAAGCCCCTTCTCCCAGGCATTCTTTAGGAAGGACCAAACATGCTCTATGTAGTAAGGCCTCCTAGTTTCATAGGCCCTATCAAGGTCGAGCCATAGACCAAGCCTCCTCGTACCAACCTCCCTCCACTTCTCAAGGTAGTAATCAACCAGTGAGTTACACTCAAGACTGAACTTCTCGTAACCAACCTTCTCAATATCCTTCTTAGTACTGAGCCCTAACTTCTTCTCAACCTCAATCTCCACGGGCAAGCCCTGCTCATCCCAGCCACCCTGAGCCCAAACCCTATAGCCAAGCAATCTGTGATATCTGAGAACAACGTCCTTATACGTCCTACCCCTAATATGACCAACGTGTGGAAAGCCATTAGTTGTTGGTGGGCCTTCAAGGAACGTGAACCATTTATCAGTATTTCCAGGACCTTCACGCCATCTTCCCTCGATATTTATATCATGCCAATACTGCCTAACTACTTCCTCAATCCTTTTTACATCGAACTGAACCTCCAGTGTGAATCGTGAATCAATAATGGACACCCACCACAAACTATGTTGAGTATTTAAAAATTTCACGCAATATTATTAATGTTAATGCGCCATTGATATTGCGGTCCATAGCACCACGTTATTTTCCATTTAAACTATTTTTAATGGCATTATTGAGATCATCAATAAGACCATTAAGCACCTTAAGGTCGGTATATGTATGCGGCCCCAGAGCATTCATATCAAGTGTTAATGGAGTCAATGCTATGTTGTTCTCCTTATGAACAACATACGTATCACTGTCAGGTTCAGGCTCTATTAGTGAACCAAAAAGCCAATAATACTTGTTTCCCCTGGGATCAATCCTTACATCAACCTTCTCAGAGAATTTTAACTTTGAAGCCCTAACAAGTTTAACCTTAACGTCCTTACTTACGGCCCTTGGAAAGTTTATGCTTATTACATCAACACCCCTGGGCATGCCATTTCTCAATATGAACATTGTTGATTCTCTAACTACAGCCCTCAAAATCGGTACTAACTCCTCATTGTTTTCAAGCTCATCACTACTTTCAACATCAACAGAATACGCTATTGCTGGAATACCAAGCAATGCTGCTTGGAATGCAGCGCCCAATGTACCTGAAGATAGTATGACTTGCATTGATGTATTATCACCAACATTTATACCGGAGAGAACAAGGTCAACATTACCTGTTATCTCAAGCGCCGCTAAATATATTGTATCTGATGGAGTACCCGATGTTGCATAAACCTCAAAACCACATAAATCCACTCTAGAAACCCTGAGAGGCTTATGCAGCGTTATGCCAAGTCCTGAGGCGGACTTTGGCGTTTCAGGGGCAACAACATAGACATCACCCAAATCCTTAACGTATTCATAAAGCATCCTAAGTCCTGGGCTGTATATACCATCATCGTTTGTTACGAGTATCCTAACCACAAGGTCCTTGATTTTAAAGGTTTATAAAGGGTTTCGTGCTCAGTAATCAAGGACTATAATAGGACTAAGTGGTGAATAAACCATGGATAAAGAAATAGTTGCACCGGGAGATGTTATAGGTGTCGCTGAGGAATATTTGCCTGGGGAGAATGTTGAAGTTGATACGGATGGTAAGTTGAGGGCTCAGGTTATGGGTATTGTAGTTAGGAATGAGCGGGACCATGTAGTTAGCGTTAAACCCTTAAGAAGCAGTAATTCATTATTAAGGGTAAATGATGTCGTTTATGGCAGAGTCATAGCAATACCAAATGATAGGGTTGTTATTGTGAAGATAATTGGTGTTGAGAATAATGGCGGCAAGATGGCGTTGAAGGATGATGTGACGGGCATAATACCGCCATCCCAATTACTAAATGGTAAGTCAAGTAACGCCAGTGAAATACTTGGAATTGGTGATATAATTAGAGCTAGAGTAATATCTAGGGATCCGCCATATACGTTAACCCTAAGGGATGCGCAACTTGGTGTTGTTTATGCAAGATGCCCTAGATGCGGTCATGAATTGAAATTAAAGGGCAATGATTTGTTGCAATGCCCCAATTGTGGTGCTGTGGTTAGGCGTAAGGTTAGCCTTATTGAATACTGGATATGAGATCAGCCGTAATACCACTCCTCATAATGTCAGGGGTCGAGGTGCTCATCATTAACACGCGAACATAATTAAGGTAGGTATTAAAAATTTCTTTAAGCAACGATGAAGCAGAGTGATGAAGACTGGTATTTCTGAATAATGAGGAGTGGCACCAGAGCTGATTTATTGGTAAAAATTTAATATCAAAATATTGTTATGTAATCGCGTGAAACTCTCAATAGATACTAAGCTCAGGGGTAAGGTCTTTGTTGGTGTAGGCATAGTCAGTAATGTAATTAATAATGATTACCCAAGCGAATTACTGGCTACCATTAACAATACTATTGAGGATGTTAGGGCTAAGTACAGTCTTGATAAGCTTAAGGATGACCCTATAATCAGGTTTTATAGGGATTTTTATTGGCATGAACTTGGTATAGACCCAACGAAGCAACGACCAGCCCAGGAGGCACTGCTTAGAAGGATTCTCAGGGGTGAGGACTTGCCAAGGATTAATCCAGTGGTTGATATTGGGAATGCAGCAAGCATAAAGTACTTAGTACCAATTGGGCTTTATGATATTGATAGTTTTAGTGGTAAGGATCTCATCATACGATATGCACGGGATGGAGAGACCTTTAATCCAATTGGTTCACCTAAAAGGACCCTAAGCAATAATCAAATTATACTATCGACAATAGATGGCTTAATACTACATGTTTATCCATATAGGGATTCTGAAATTACGAAGATAAGGACTGAAACAAAAAATGTATTAATAATTACCGCAGGTGTACCTGGCATTGATGATGAGAGACTCCTTGACTCCGTGCAATTCATAATCGACCTGACGACCAGGTATTTAGGAGGAGTTATCCATGCTAGACCTGTCGTAGTTAGGGATGAGGGGAATTTATCATTATGATAATCCTTAATTAGTAAATAGTTTTAACATTGTGTGGACATCCGTAAGGTTAAAGTCGTTAGATACAGCGAGAGGGCTTCTTATGATAGGGATGAACTCATGAAAATACTGAGTAGAAACTTCATATGTCATGTTGGATTTATAGATGAGGGTGAGCCATATGTAATACCAATGCTTTATGTTAATGATGACCAGTACATTTACATGCATGGATCACCTGATAGTAGATTGATTAAGATAATAGGTGGTGGATCACCAATAGTTATTGCTGTGACGGAAATCCATGGGATAGTCCTCTCAAGTGATCTATGTAATAACTCAATTAATTACGCATCAGTTATTGTATATGGTAGGGGGTCATTCGTTAATGAACCAGGTGAAAAACTTCGTGTATTTCAATTAATAATTAATAGGTTAGTACCTGGAAGAATAGGCGATACTGACTTACCGACAATTGATGAGTTGAATTCAGTGGCTGTTGTCAAGGTTAAGATTGAGGATTTCGCAATCAAGAAGAGGGAGGGAGGACCCAAAATTAGTAGCGATAAGCATTGGGAAGGCGTAATACCAATAGTAATTAATTATGGAAAACTAATAAGCATGAACAATAAACCAATACCAAGGTATTTAATGGACTTAGTCATGAACCATCAACAAATTACTTAAGTCTCACTCGCTCAAGGAATTCATCAATTAACTGACCTACTGTTGGCCCTTCAAGAACCTTAAGTCTCCATTTAGCCCTAACTATTGGCTTATCAATCTTAACAACATCCTCAATGTGAGCTGGAGTACCCATAATGACTACGTCAGCTGGTATCCTCCTTATGGTCTCCTCTAAATCCCTTATTTGCTCTGGAGTATAGCCTAGGCTTGGTAGTACTGACCCCATGTGCGTATACTTGGCGTAGGTCTCCTTTATTATGCCCACAGCGTACGGCTTTGGATCTACTATCTCAGCATTATACTTCTTGGCTGCTATGTACCCTGCCGCGTATGGTAAACCTCCATGAGTGACCGTTGGCGCATCCTCAATAACAATCACCCTCTTACCTGATACTTCATTCGGATTATCCAGGTAAACCTCAAGATCAGCCTGCGTAATTGATGCCCCTTGATTAACGGCTTTAATATTATTGATTATTGTCCTAACATTATCAGGAGTTGAATCAGACACCTTCGTTATTATTATTGAATTGGCCAACCTAGTATTTACCTCACCAGGGAAGCTGCCGACCTCATGCCCTGGTCTCCTGGCATCAGTAACCGTTATTAAGTAATCAGTGTAGTAGAATGGGAAATCGTTATTACCACCATCCCATAGTATTACGTCTGCCATGGTCTCTGCCTCATTGAGTATCATCTCATAATCAACACCAGCAAGTACGGGTACACCGATCTCAATATAATGTTCATACTCCTCCCTTTCCTCAAACGTTATTTTCATCAAGTCCTGCTTTGTCTTAAATATCTGAACAAGCATATCATCGGGATTCATATAAATCATGGGATGCCTTATTGACGCGACCCTTAGTCCTCTCCTAAGGAGTTCTACTGTTACCTCATGGGAAACCGTTGATTTACCAGCACCTGTTCTAGTAGCAACAACACCTATCATTGGCTTGGAGGACTTTATCATGGTATCCCTCGGACCAAGAATCCTAAAGCTTGCACCACTTGCTAAAATAATACTTATTATTTTACCGACATCATTATAAAGTAAATCACTATATGCTAAGATAACCTCATCAGCACCCAAGTCTCTAATTAACCGGTTTAAATCCTCGAGATCCTTAAGTCCAACTAGGGGTATACCGCCTGGTTGATAGAGATCTCCTGAACCCTTTATGTAACGCTTACCACCAATACCTGGTATCTGAACCTGGGCGACAGCAACAACCTTATACTCTGGGTTATGCCTGAAGTACATGTTGAATACATGTAGGTCTCGACCGCCCGCACCCAGTATTATTACCCTCCGCAACGAGTAATCACCATTCCTTTAGGCAATACCACTGCTATTTAACATTTACCTAATGTTCATTAAGCAAGGACAATTTCCTAGACCCTCAATAATACTTCTTGATAATGAAATTTCAGTACCATCATTGAACACGAACGTTACGAATGACTGCTCATTACGCACAGTAATTAATTCACTCCATGGGTAGAAAATATCAACGGGCTTTACATAGATCCCTTCTTCATAAATGACATAGTTATCCATACTTAATAACTGCGATCCCCATATGCTTAATAATTTCCTATTTATTATTCTATTGATGATTATGACTAGGATAAGAAGTGTAAGTATTATGATTGGTGCAAAAATCGGTTGAACGAATCTAATACCCACTACTGCAGCTATTGCCAAAGGTATGAATATAGCCACCTTAATTATCAAGCCTCTCATTCTAATTCCAATCCTCATTAACATAGAACAATTAAATTAGTGGTATTAAAATATAGCCTGCCATTAGGTTAGGGCAATTAAGCCTCAAGCCTCCTCACTAGGTAAGCCTTTTGTGGATTAGTTAATTGAAGCATTGTCAACAGGGCTGGGTTTAAATCCTTTGAACCCTTAATTATTAGGCTCCTTACGTAATCCAGTATTTTGGGGTCAAGCCTTACATACTCATCAACCCTATCAAGTAGGAAGGGGTAGCCTGTATCTGTTGTTTGGGACTCAAGATAAGTAACTATGTCGTCAATACTTATCTTATTACCTGGATTAAAGACCTCAAGCTTAACTGCAGGTGCGCCATTACGTGGCTTGTAAAACACCACGTATATCTCCCTAAGCATTCTTAACCCTGAATGACTAGACCCACTGAAAACCTGCTCAAGGTTCATTAAACCCTCATTAAGCCTTCTATTCATTAATTCCTTAATATTATCACAACCTGTGCCTTTGCACCTCTTTCTTAGCTCGCAATCACTATAGTTTATTTGAACCCATGATGGAAGAATATCACCATAACTACCCAACACCATGTACTCACCATTATTTAGGACTAGGCTTGCAATGAGCTTGTCATTCATTGGTAAGCACTCATTAGTCAGTATTGATAGGAACCTTGACCTAACCCTCTTAACAACACCAATTAATGGTACACCAGTCTTTAATGCTAAGTCCAGTAAATCGCCAATTATACTTGTTACGCGGGCAAGTACACCACCCTCAACAGGTAGATTATATGGCAACGGATGCATCGGTATTTCACCATCAAGAATAACCAGGTCAACCTCCTTCCTGCCCCGGGCCTTATTACGAAGAAGCCTAATCGCCAACTCCCTTTCCCTGACCTGAGCTCTCCTCGTAATTACTCTCTCAAACTCACCGACATCCTCAAAAACAACCTCACCAGTCATGTACCTATCATAAGAACCATTAAGATAACCAACATAGCCGTAAGAGAGGACTGTCATGACGCCGCCAACGAGCTCGAGAGGCGGCGTTGGGTAACTCGAGTCAATTGCGTAGGCATTGAAAGCCCTTGTTAATGAACCAATGCTCTTAATTAATCCTCTATCCTCAATAACCTTCCTCAAATCACGGACCAGGGCAAGTACCTGTGAATCAACGCCTTCATCAAGCATTTTCTTAACATCAGATTGTATGGAAAGTAGTAATGGAGGTTCAATCCAAAACTCAATGTCTCCAGGTCCATAATCACTGGGTAACATCTAGGAAATAAACACAGAGAGGTATATAAAGCACTAATGAGCAAGAGTGAGTGGGAGTTGTAACTATTTCCTGGGCATTATTATTCTCTCCCTACTTTATTAGTATTGTGAAAGTCCTGCCTTGAGGACTACTCATAGTCTTTAGTGTAAATGGCTGGTTTAATTCCGTTTATCTATCGGCCTCTGGTGGGAAGTAACCGAAGCTTCCGTATATGGCCGGTACATCTGCTAACCTATAGCCCTTTAGCGACTCCATGAATCCCCTGAGCAGTAGCCATGATGGTGTGACCATCCTTAACCTATACGGCACGTTGCTGTGCCCGTCAGATATTAATGTGAATAGTAGTAGTCCTCTCGAGGCTTCCGTCAATGTCGTTGCCTCGCCAGCGCTTGGTGTTAGTCCCACATGCGTCTTTGTTAGGAATGTCCTAATGTCCTTGGCTGCCTGCGGCCTATCCTTCGGCGGTATTCTCGATAGTAGTTTCTCACTAATTATTGGTGTGTCTGGTATGTTCTTAACCGCCTGCCTAATTATCTTAATACTCTGCCTAATCTCCTCAACCCTAACCAGGAACCTTGAGTATGAATCACCCTCATCAGCCACCGGTATATCCCACTCAAACTCATTATATACCTCATAGGGCTCTACCTTCCTAACATCATACTCAACACCAGATGCCCTAAGGAACGGACCAACTAAGCCGTACTTAATTGCCTCCTCCTTTGTTAGTACGCCAACCTCCTTAAGTCTATGTATCGTCACTGGATTCTTAACGAATATTGATCCCATATCATTCATCTTCCTCTCCAGGTAATTCGTCAATTCATAAACAAAGTTAAGGACCTCGGGCTTAACATCCCACCTAACACCACCAGGCACGGTATAACTAAGTGTTGTTCTCGCGCCCGTAATTCTTATGAAAGCCTCATTGATCACATCCCTGAGCCCAAAGGCCCACATATAGCCTGTACTATGACCAATGAACACGGCGAGTATTCCAGTATCGTATAGGTGTGTGGCTATCCTACTCAACTCAGCCAGTATTACCCTAATGTACTGGGCCCTCTTTGGCACGTCAAGGTCAGCCAATTTCTCCACTGCACGTGAATAACCAAGATCGAAATTAGCCGAGTCCTGAATAGTAGGCCTCTCGATAAGAGGTATGACGTGTATGTACAACCTAGTTTCAGCCAATTTCTCTACACCCCTATGAACATAACCTGGATCTGGTATTGCATCAATTACATAGTCACCCTTGAGCCTCAGTATTATCCTCATGTGACCACTACCTGGATGCTGAGGACCGATGAAGACTAGATACTCATCGCTCCTGTAGGCCTCCTCAACATATTCCTTTGGTATTGGTACGAAGTTCCTAGTGAACTCCTCAGGTACCTCCATTTGAACGGGTAGTTCTACATATCTCTCATCGTTACCCATGTCCATCACCCAGTGCTATCATCCATCTCCCGCTTATCTTCACCCGATTTTTCCTGGGCAGGTTTTACCTGTGGTGGTGTGATCTCTGCGGGCTTTGGTTGCGAAGCCTGCTGTGTGGGTTTTGGTTGGGCCGGTGCCTGGACTGGCTTTTGTGGCGCTGCTGGTTTTGGCTGTGGTGGCGCCATGGGTAGTCCTGGAAATTCCCTATCGATAATATAGAACTCCCTAACTGTTGGTACATCCTTCCTAAGTGGAAACTTAACTGGCGTATCTGGGTCCAGTAAGAAGTTCTTACCCATCCATGGATTACCCTCAAACCAGACACCAAAGAAATCATACATTTCACGCTCCATGTAATCCGCACTTGGCCAAACATCAATTAGGCTCAGTACCCTGGGATTATCCCTTGGGATTTCCGTTGTTAATGATACTAGTACCGGCATTAATTCCTTCTTGCTATAGCTTGAGATCCAATACTCGACATAGAACTTATTCTCGTGTGGCGCATCAATTACATTAACTGACTTTACATGATCAAAGCCTAGTTTTGATAATGATAATGCAGCATCCCTTAACTTATTGGGTTCCGTGTTAACACATATTCTATTAACGTCTGTTACAACGATCTTCTTGGCCGATTCCCTGAGTGCGGGCATTAATTGATTAGTTATTAATTCATAGCCGAAGGGCCACTCAACTTTCTTTTCCTGGCAAACCGGTATGTGCGGATTAGGGGTTATCCTATGTGGTGGGTTTGGTGCGGGTTGTTTTGTTGGTGTTGGTGTGAAGATCTTCGTTAAATCAATGGTCTTTGGCTTAACATTGGCCTTAGCCTCGCCTGTCTCTATTTTCCTTTGGACAATCCTAATCATTTGAATAACGGCTTCAGGTGTTGGTGGGCAACCGATGGCGTATGCATCAACTGGCACGATTTTATTAACCGGAACTGCATGATAACTATTCCAGAATACACCGCCCTCAGCGGCGCAGGAGCCCATGGCAATCACGTACTTGGGATCACTCATTTGCTCCCAAATGTATCTAAGGACCCTTGCCATTTTGAAGGATATCGTACCCTCAACAAGGATTAGGTTAGTCTGCCTTGGTGCATGCCATGGTAATGAACCAAGCCTTTCCGCGTCATATGTTGGGTTCCAGGTATGTGCCATCTCAACACCGCAACACGCCGTTACGAGGTGGACAGGCCATAGGGAATACTTCGTACCCCACTTCTTGTAGGGTTCTAAATATTTGTCAAGTGACATTCGCGTCACCTACCACTTGACCTTCTTATAAATTCTTTGGGATACGCAATTTTTAATGCGTATTTATAACCAACATAGATACTGGGTAGAGTTATTACTAGTATCGCTAGTATTATGTAGGTTATTGGTAGTGCCATGACAGTAGCTGATGACAAAATTAGTAGTATTACTATGATCGGCTCCATGCCTAGAAACATGATTAGAAAACCTACGTATTGTATTGGGAACACGTACCTGGCCTCACCAACCGGTGGGTTACCAGCCTCATATCTCTGAAGCTTCGATACATTTGGATTCCTAGTAGCAATCCTCTTTGCTATGTATATTATTGCAGCATCGGTTATTAGGGCTATCACCACGAGTACTATCAGTATTGCTAATGCATCAATGAATGCTGACATCGTGACCGAAAGAATTAGCAATGAGGCATTTTTAAGTAATAACCTCATTCAATGCATTTATCAAGTACCTTATTAAGTGCTAATGTTAATAATGCCGTACTACCCACATCCCTACTAATAACCTTAACTTGCTGCCCCAAATTCAATTCGCTCTGCATAAATGACTGATCGGAAGCCTGGACTATCATTAAAGTCCTACCCTTAATATTATCCATAGGATTACCCCTCGTACTCAGGAAGTAAATTGAGTCGGGTCGCAATAACTCAATGGCATCCTTAATATCTGGTAGCACTATTAATGTAGCCCCTGATTTAAGAACAAGCCTAAAGGCCTCAGGTATTCCCTGCTGTGCTGCTGTACCCACAGCCTTAGTTATGACTATCGTCTTTACACCAAAGCCAAGTGATACCTTTATTGCATCAAGAAGTTTCTGAACACTGGCTGGATTATGAATCACAGGGATTGTATCGCTGAGGATTTGTTGGCAATCCATCGTGGCCGTATCTTCCATCCCTATTTATAAAAATTATACCCAATTAAATTATTAAAGGCCTAATCAAGTATTTCCTCAATGAGTACACCACTAGTTAGTGAGCTCATGGACCATGCAATAGTTATCGCAAAACCTAAGGACATTGTTTCCAAGATAATTTCAGACATGAAGGATTATAAGGTTTGGGTTGTCCCCGTCATTAATGAGAACGGTAAATTAGTCGGTACCCTGAGCTATAGGGATTTACTCGAACGTAGGATTAGTCTCAAATCTAAGGTCTCAAGTGCAATGTCGCCACCATATTCAATAAACCAGGATTCAGACCTGATAAAAGCCATGGCAAAGATCCTTACATTGAAGGTTAGGGCCTTACCCGTTGTGGATTCTGGCATGAACCTTGTTGGTATTCTAACTAGGGAAAAAATACTAAGGTACTTAGTTAATGGTAAGTTGTTACCTCGAATTACCGTATCATCAATAATGTCTAAACCTGCGATTACTATTGACGCCAATGAAGCCGTGGCAAGGGCTAAATGGCTTATGATTAGGCATGGAATAACACGCCTACCAGTACTTGAGTCAAGTAAGCTCTACGGTATAGTTTCAATGCGCGACATAGTTGAGCGTTTATACTACGCATCAATACCACGGCGCAGTAGGAGGGGTGACGTTGTTGGCACCGAGGATGACATACTCGCAGCTCCTGCGAAGGCAATAGCAACTACGCCAGTAATAACCGTTAGCGAGAGTGATGATGTCTACACCGCGGTTAATTTAATGCTTGATAAGGGTATTTCTGGAATGCCCGTGATTTCTGGGGAATCCGTGGTTGGGGTCATCTCAAGTTATGACGTTATAAGGGCTGTTATTAGACCATATGAGGAGATACCTGTAGAGGCTAAGCTCGCTGAAATTGATGAAGATGTTAAGCCATTGGTTGAGAAGGTAATTTCAAATTACATTGCCAAGATAAATAGGATGACGAATGTGATAGACATGAAGATAAACATCAAGAAGTACGAGAAGGGAGGTGAAGAGAAGAGGAGTAAGTACTCCGTTCACATAATGCTTAAGGACAACGCTGACACGTACACCGTTAACGAAGTTGATTGGGACCCAGTCAACGCGGTTAGGTATGCCTTTGAGACATTGATTAAGAGAATTGAGAGGGAAATAAATAGAACAAGGGATATAAAAAGGAGAGGAAGACTACGCGGAGGACCTCCGGGTGAGTAAAAAACTAATGATGCAAGTGATGAACGCACCCTTTAATGACTGATGATTACTTCGCCAACGACTGATATAAAGGTAAATCACTGAAGTATTGAGAACATACAAAGACCTGATCCATTAATGAGAAGCATTAGATGTTATGTTATGGAAGATAGGCGGAAATGGTATTAACGGTATTGTTATGTTCCCGATATTTGTGTTCAGCATAACATATCCATAGGGTAATTCTGCATCGTTTGTTGGAAGCGTGTAGTTCACTGTACATATCGTTGATGCTGAAAATGAAGTTTCTAACCGACTAGATGGCATATTTACGATAAACAATGTAGAGAATGTACCTGATCTAGTCGGTAGAGAGAAACCAGTAAAGCTCATTGGATTTATAACTAAGGATTTACTTAAAATGCATGAGGTTAACAAAGAGCCATTATAGGCGTACATCTCATAACTAATAATCGTCATTGAACTTGATAATGGATCCATAACACGTAGAGAGAACAATGATCCCTGAGTTAGTCCGTAAAATGCAATACCCATTGGTTGTTTCATCGGAATGACCTCGATTATCGATACGTTGTATGTAACCCCAGGTAATCTTAAATTGGCTAGTTCATTGGTGAGTATTGTGATTGTTATGTTTATATTCGTTATGTTATTCATGGACGAATTAAATAAGTTAAGTATTACTGGTAGTGAGACTGTGGTTTTTGGTGGTATTATGAATGCCATCGGATATGCTAGGAATACCTGATATGGTATTGGTGGTTGTATGGTAATTATGTTAATTGTAATATTCATTAATTCATTTGTTGGGTTCGTTATGTTTAGATACAAAGCCACGAAACTATAATTCCCATATGTGGAAATATAAAGCATGGGTTTCGTCAATGACTCGTAATACTCCGATACGCTCCTTAACATGCCCGTTCTTAACGCATTAACTTCATTCTTTAATGAGATGACAATCATGCTCAGATAAGCACCAATAATCACAAGAATCACTGTCAAGACGACAATAACATAAATGCATAAATTGGACATAGTGGTTAGGTAAAAATACGACCTAGTTTTAAACATTGCTAAATTAAGAGTTGTTCCTTATGGTATAATAATTATTATTAACTAGTAAGTACTATAAGTGCTATTGGACTTATTGATATTATCTATTTTTGAAAACGGTATTTGAAGTGAAGCCTTGTGAAGCTAAAATTAGAAGCATCAAAAGTGAATAAAGTCAGCCGGTACGTGAATTCTTCACTCGATGTCAGTTCCGGGGGTTGTCATCACTTAGATATATGCTCAATGTATTATTTTTAAGCTAGAGCTAAAGCTTTTATTTTACTACCTATTCCACAGTGAATTCGTGATTAAAATAAGTATTGTTAAGGCTGAGGACAACTACCTAGAGGCTGTTGTCCAGGGTGAAACATACACGTTATTCGCGCCGTTGATTGAGTACTTACTCAAGAGACCTGATGTTGAGTATGCGATGTATGATGTAGACCATCCATTGACACAGAATGTTCGGTTTAGGATAAAGACCAAGGGAAAACCACCACTTGATGTTATTAAGGAGGCAGTAAATGAAATATTAAAGGACGTTGAGGAGCTAGAGAAGGGATTTTTAGGATCACCGTAAATGCCTCAGGGCGATTAAAATAATTAAGGGTGGTGGTCCATCATTGATCTATGTATTTGGCGAACCGCCTCAGTGGTTGATTGATGTAGTTAAAGAGTTAGATGAGGATATCGTTAGGGTTAATGATTGTAATGTGCCTCCACATAGTGTTATAATTTCTGTAAGTAATCCATGCATGGCTAAAGGCTCCGTCGTCATATCCCTACTACCCTATGGAGAAACAATACCTATTCAAAGGGGCACTGCAAGGGGCATATTATCAACCATAATAAATCTCGTTAAAAGAATTGGTAATACGAGGAGTATTGATGAGGCATTATCATTACTAGGCCTTGCTAAAACCGAGGTGGTTAGCACTATTGGTATGACCGAGGTAATTGTTAAGGACCGGGTAATCCCTGGTTCAATATATACAATCACAGTGCTAAATACTGGTGAAGGTAAATGCACAGTAGCGTTAGGTAGGGGTACTGCCAGAGGGACGCTGATTCTTGATTCATTAATAACTTTGTTATTAAGTAATGGTGGTGATATATACATTGCAAAGGGTGATTTAGTGCTTGAGCTTATGGCATTATCCATGATCTTCAACATTAACCTTACTTATTCTAATCCTCCTTATTAGATTAATGGCTGAGAGGATTGTTGCGGCACCATTTAATACTAGGAATATGAGGTTCCAATTAAGTGCTGAGTATGCCGTCAGTAGGGCGCTGCCTATTAAGTATGGTATTGTTAACCTAAGTGGTGGCACATCACCTAGTGCGAGCACCCAACCTACCGCAATGAATAGTAGTCCAAGTACCCCCACAATCATTGTTAGCATCCTACATGGTTAATTACTCGCATTTTTAAGGCATACATTATCGAGGTAATCATAGTAAAAAATAAATTCCTGTAGCATTCTATAATTAACAAAGATGAGAGGTCTGTTGATAACAATGCCTAGCGTTGTTGATGAGGTTAAGAAGTTAATTAATGATTACTCATCATTTAATGTAGTCACTGAGCTGAGCGATGATGTTAGTAATTACGATGTTATAGGTATTATTGGGACAGATAGGTTCATAATCATGAACCTTCATAAATTAAATTCATGGGAGGGCCCGGTCCTCACCGTGGGTTTTGGACTGAGCTTCCTGAATTCCGTGGACATCGCAAACCTGGATAAGGCCTTATCGACGATAGTGAGTGGTAGTTACGATGTTGAGGAGATACTCAGGCTTTCCGTGAACGTGAAAGGGAAGAAACTACCAAATGCAATAAATGAGGTCGCCATTTTCCCAGCTAAAAGCGCAATAACCCTTGAGTATAGCCTGTACGTGAATAATGAGTATCTATGGCATGATGTCGCCGATGGCCTAATAATATCAACGCCCACGGGCTCCACAGCATACGCAATGTCGGCAGGAGGCCCATTAATACACTCGAGAGCCCAGGTCTTTGAGATAGTGCCCGTTAATAGTACGAACCTAGCCCGCGTACCAGTAATTGTACCCAGCGATTCTGTAATTAGCATAAAGGACCTAATTTCCAGGTCCAGGATTGAGGTGATAATAGACGGCAGTATTAGGACCTACGTGAGTAATGAGACTAAGATAATGCCTGGAAAGCCACTTAAGCTTATTAGGGTTGGTAATGTCTCGAGTGCCATTGGCCGTTATGAGAAGAAGGTAAGCCTTCTAGCCAATATGGACCTACCACCAAGTGCCAAGTTCATACTTAAGATTCTTGAGTACGAGGGTCAGTTAACGCAGAGGGAGATTGTTGAGAAGACAATGTTACCCAGTAGGACTGTTAGGAACGCATTGAGTATTTTGATTAGGAAGGGATTAATTCAGAGGCAGGTAATTATTAGGGGTAATAAGGAGGTTATTGTTTATTCATTAAAATCTACTGAGCAATGAGTTCCTGTCTTAAGATCCTGACCATCGTACACCTAATACTCCTTACATCACCCTTACTTATGGCATTACTAAATAACACCAACTTAACGTGATTTCTCGCACTTATAACAATCCTGGGCCACATTATTAATTGCCCATAGGTGATGTATCTCCTTAATTCATGCCTCATCATACAATTAATACTTCATAGATTATATTAAAAAGCAGTTTGTAAGATGCAGAATCTGCATATTTTCCATAGAACAATATTATCATTATGAACCATAAATTTAATAAATTCTATAATAGTGATAGAATATTGATGGCTATTAATGATGAATCCAAGAAGGTGAACAATGAGGAACTCATTGAGGAAGGTCAGGATTTCATAAGGAGGATAATAGAACCATCGCCAGCCATTGTTAGGGTTCATTGTTATAATTGTAATTTCGATAGCGTGAAGATACCTAATGGTGTGGAGTTTAGGTTTAGGTTATTAATGCCTTTCATGGCAGCCGTGATTAGGTACAGACAATTCATTAAGGACCTACTACTGCTTGATTCAAAACCTGTAATAACCGCAATTTACCAATCAAAGGTTAAGGAAAAGAGAACCGAAAGACCCGTGGTCATTATTTACGGGGAAATAAACCCAACAAAGAGAATATGGAGGGTATTAAGCATTTATAACCTAATCCTTGATGATTATAAGGACTCCATCGTTAAACAATTCAATATAATAACGAAGAAGGAAATCTGGCATTACCACCAAAGCGTCTCATTAAACGGTAAGACACAACACATAGGTATAGTACTGGCCAACAAGGTATTGATTAGGTACCTAACAAGGTTCGGTGAGGATGGAGCCTCAGTGAAAATGGTATTACTAACACCCGACGGTATACAAACGAGGAGACTGCACGTTGACTCAGAGGAGGAGGTCACCGCTGAGGAGAGGTCCATTATTGGTGAATGACTAATAAAATTTAAATACTAATTAGCAATAACTTAATTTTATGACAAAGGGTAACTGGAAAACCATAAAAATTATGATAATGATGGCGATAATACTAACAATAACACTGACAGCAAATACCTTCTTATCACAACATGATTACACCCATGTACATAAACCCTTACCAAGACTGGCACCTGCCGCATCACTTGTTGGCGCCTTTACCTATGTATCTAACTTTGAGAACGTGAATGAACCACCCAGTTATTATGGGTGGATAAGCATTAATGGGCAAGCGCCAGTAATAGTTACGCAACCCAACTACTGGGGCGAACCTGCACTGGAGTCTACGGCCTTAAATGGCGAACCTCAGATTGATATTGTTAATCCATCATTAATAGTTAGGGGTGATCAATTCCTATCCTTCCAGGTGGCGATTTATTACGGTGATGGTGGTAGTGGATTCTTTGGTTTAGTGAATAGTAATTATGAACCAGTCGCCATAGTTGGTATTGCTAATGGTTATGTGTGGGCTGGCCCAAACCTAACGGACTTAAAGCCTGTGGTTCCCTTATTAAGCCTATCAAATGCGCTTTACCCACCTGGTTGGGTCTTCATAATGGTTAACGTATTCAATGCCAGCACACCGTATAATAAAACCGCTGGTTGGGTTATGCAGGTATTTGTTGATCAGACTGATGAACCCCCATTTGAGGTTTCTGTTCCTGATGCAGGTAATTACTACACGGCGGTCATAAACACCACCAGCGGGACTGTTTATTACACGGACATTATAGTCACAAGCCTCGAGATACCAATATACCTGCAGAAGTATAATAATATGGAGGGTTATGGGCAGGGATCAGGCCTACTCACTACCTTACTACCACCATTTTATAACTTAACTGCACTCGTACTACTTAGGTACTGGAACACGCCACAGGTTGGTATATTGAGCTTTCAAATAAATGCCATGAATTACTACGGAGCCACCAGGTCATCTTGTGTCGGCTTCTTCCAAATAGGGGTTGACCTTGACCCGAATGGTACGATTGCGCCTTGGTACGTACCCGGTAAAAATTGCTTTGCTCATTATTACTTTAACGAGACAACGATGAATCCCGCAGTATTGCCTGGCATACAAACACCCAATAACACATTACTAAGGTTAATGATTTATTACAATATGAGCACCAAGGAGATAATTTTTGAGATTTATGACTATAACACAGATCAACTCTGGGTACATGAGATACCATATAGTGGAACACCGTTCTACGCCACATATACACAACTCGAGTTCCAGTACGCATACACTAAGTACCCAATATATGATTATATATTTAATGGTACAATGTTCGACATACAGGTAACATTCCTAAACGAAACAACTAAGACGTTACCGGCAAACTACATGACACCATTCGAATTAAGCGCACCACCAACCTGGGATCTAACGTACTATAACGTCAATGCCTCTGGCTATAATCAATTCGCAAGGTAATCCCGTTAATTAAAGGGCAAATATTAAAAATCACATGAATTAATTATACCCTCGTGGCCAAGAACCTACCCAATTTATGGAATACTTTGAGCGTAATGGATGTTGGTGGCATCAAGGTTCGCTATTACTCATTGAAGGCACTTGAGAGAGAGGGCTTTGACATTGCCAGGTTCCCATACACGATTAAGGTCTTCATAGAGAACCTGCTCAGGAATTACGATGGGCAGGCAATTACTGAGGAAGATATTGAGAATTTACTGCATTGGAACCCGAAGAATCCAGGTACTAAGGAGGTCCCAATAAAGGTTGCCAGGGTCTTAATGCAGGACTACACGGGAGTACCTGCCCTAGTTGACTTAGCCGTGATGAGGGAGATAGTGGCTAAGTACGGTATTGACCCAAAGGTCATTAATCCGCAGGTACCGACGGACTTAATCATAGACCATAGCGTACAGGCCGACTACTGGGGTAGGCCTGACTCCGTTAGGCTAAACATTAAGCTTGAGGTTGAGAGGAATGCGGAGAGGTATGAGTTCCTTAAGTGGGCTCAGAACGCCTTCAGGAACTTCAGGGTCTTCCCACCGGGCACTGGCATCATACATCAAGTGCACCTTGAACATATCGCCAGGGTTGTGATGACGGAGGACCTTGAACATAACGAGAGACTTGCGTACTTCGATACCGTGGTCGGTATGGACTCCCACACAACAATGATTAATGGACTTGGCGTTGTTGGCTGGGGCGTTGGTGGCGTTGAGGCTGAGGCTGCACTCCTTGGTCAACCAATAGCTGTACTTCCACCACAGGTTGTTGGTGTTAATTTATATGGTAAACCAAGACCTGGTGTTACGGCGACGGACATAGTACTACACATAACTGAGACTCTTAGGAAGTACAATGTTGTTGATAGGTTCGTTGAATTCTTTGGTGAAGGTGTTAAGGAGTTACCAGTTCCTGATAGGGCCACCATAGCCAACATGGCCCCTGAGTATGGCGCAACTACCGGCTTGTTCCCAGTTGATGATCAAACATTGGCATATCTAAGGCTCACCGGAAGAGATGAATGGTTAATATCCCTAGTGGAGAAGTACTTCATGGAGCAAGGTGTATTTGGCGTATTAAAGGAAGGCGACATTGAGTATAGCCAGATAATTAGTATTGACTTGTCCACAATTGAACCTAATCTGGCTGGTCCATCACTACCATGGCAAAGAAGGTCGTTGAGCGATGTCCCTAAGAGCCTTGAATCTATTATTGAGGATAGGAACAAGAAGAAGAACACTAGTGGTAGGAGGAAAGTTGTTATAGAGATTGATGGAAAGAAGGTGGAGCTTGAAGATGGGTTTGTGGCCATAGCAGCAATAACAAGCTGCACAAACACAAGTAATCCATACCTATTAATAGCGGCTGGCTTAATCGCTAAGAGGGCTGTGGAACTAGGCATTTCGCCCCCACCCTACGTGAAGACCGTGCTCGCTCCAGGCTCTAGAGTCGTTGATGAATACCTAAGGAGAGCTGGTTTACTTCAATACCTAGAGAAGATTGGGTTCTATGTAACTGGCTTTGGATGCATGGTATGCATAGGCAACACAGGTCCATTACCCGAACCAGTACTAAGCGCGATTAGGAATAATGACTTGATAGCTGCCGCTATACTTTCAGGCAATAGAAACTTCGAAAATAGGGTACACCCAGATGTTAGGGCTAATTACCTAGCGTCACCACCAATGGTGGTGATCTACGCTCTTGCCGGCACAGTTAATAAGGACCTAACAAAGGATCCAGTAACATATACAAATGATGGCAAGCCAATATACCTAAGGGATCTGTGGCCTGGTGATGATGAGGTCAGGAGCTATGTGGAGAGGTACGTGACTCCAGATGAGTTTGTGGAGAAGTATACAAAGATCGGTGACTTAGTACCTGATGAGTGGAATACACTAAAGGCACCGAGCGGTGACCTATACCAATGGAATCCAAAGAACACCTACATAAGGAGACCACCATTCTTTGATGACTTTGAACCAAACAAGCTTGTTGAGGTTAAGGATATAATTGGCGCAAGGGCATTATTAATACTCGGCGATAGCATAACCACGGATCACATATCGCCAGCAGGCTCAATACCGGTGGACTCACCGGCTGGTAAATA
>ERZ1669250.208-NODE-208-length-30841-cov-4.644091_pt1 | contig 30841 bp, 25 predicted proteins | sample MGYA00579295_ERZ1669250 | MGnify/ENA primary metagenome ERZ1669250 (study PRJEB41166, sample SAMN08046056) | hot springs metagenome | biome: hot spring; feature: acid hot spring; material: thermophilic sediment; isolation source: thermophilic sediment from acid...
TACATTAAACCAAACAGCAATAAAGGCTGCTGTGCTAAACGATATTAGTGGAAAAGTTGTTACGCTTACTGGTTTATTTAACATAACAAATACAGGCGCTCAAATGGGAGAAACACCTGTTGTAGCACAAGTTTGGGTATATCCAAACATGACTACTAAATTTACCCTGTTATGGCCAACAAGTATTTCTAATGGGACAGCTGTTTATCCAGAGCCTTGCGCCCCATAAATTATAGTTTTTCTATTATCTTTTTTTTTTGATGTCATTCGAGCTGTGGCTTTCAATATTTTGCAAAATTAAAATGCTATAATTCTATAGAACTTAAAGAATTGCCTTACTTAACTAAACTACTGATTTAAATAAAATGGGGCCGCGGGGATTTGAACCCCGGACCACGAGGGCCCAAGCCTCGCATCCTACCAAGCTAGACGACGGCCCCTCCTCTTAAATAGGCACTTAGATATAAACTAATAAGTTTTATGGATAAAACTTAGTTATCTTATAAAGTATATCAAAAAAACTTTTAATAATTTAACCTAACTTGTTATGTTAATTTAAAAACGCCGGGGGTGGGATTTGAACCCACGCGTCCTTTTGGGACAACGGGTCTCGAGCCCGCCGCCTTAGACCGCTCGGCCACCCCGGCCCTATTTTTAATATGTAACTCGCTTTTAATATGAGTTCTGTTTCTTAAAATCTTTTAACTAATGCTTATTAGCCTATAAAACACTTTTAAAAATGAAAAATATGAAGGATGAATAGATTGAAAGTCGCTATAGTAGGCGCTGGATTTTCAGGTCTAATATTTTCTAATTATTTATTGGATGCAAACATAGATGTTGACTTATATGAAGAACATAGCAAAGTTGGGATACCCGAGCATTGTACAGGAATAATCTCTAGCTTAACCTCAAAACTTATTGGTGAAGTTTCTAAAAATAATATTATAAAAAAGTATACAAAATTAAAAATTACAAGTTTTTATAATTCTGTAGAAATATATACAAAAGATGATATAATAAAGCTTGATAGAGTTAAATTAGAAAATGATTTATTAAACCTGTTTATTAATAGAGGTGGTAATGCCTTTTTAAATAAAAAAATAAAAGAAATAAACTACAATAAAATACTAAATAAAAATTATGATGCAATATTGTTATCTGATGGTATAAATGGGTTCATACATAAAAAATATGGTCTTGGATTTCAAGGTAGGACAATATATGGGATTAATCAGGAATTCTGCATTAATAACGATGAAGATCTTTTTGAAGTTAGATTTGATAACAAAACATCTAACAATTTTTTCTCATGGTATGTCCCTTTAAGGGATAAAATAATTATTGGAACTGGAGCAGAAAATCCTCAAATGCTAATGAATGCTCAAAATAACGCTATTAAATCTTTCAATATTAAATCAAATCCTTGCCATACATATGGAGGTTTAATAATTTCTGGTATCAAAAAGGCAAACATAAGGAATGGAAATATAATAGCTATAGGAGATACTATAGGACTAACTAAACCTTTAACAGGAGGAGGCTTATTTCCAAATTCATTAGCTGCATATTTTTCTTATAGTCTAATCAAAAAAGGATATAACATACTTGACTCTATAGAATCTTCTATAAGCTTTGTTTTAAGCATGCTTAAAAAAACTAATAACTTATCTATGATACTTCATAAAAATCCTACGATAATTGAGGAAATTATTGAAATTTCTAAAAAATCAAATCTCTTAGAATCAATGAATCGAAAAATAGATTACGATTTCCATATTGATTTGATTAGGAATTCTTTAAAAGATAAGAATTCATATAAATTCTTATTGGGCTTTACATCAAGTTACCCAATATCCCTATTTAAATTGGGAATTGGCATATTAAAAGATTTAATATAGTTCTTGTTTAATCAAGTTTAAAATATTATTATATGCATCATTTAATTTTTCAGCTGTAATTTCTATGCCTATTACATTGTTATTTAACTGTGATTTCCCACCAACTTGATATCCTAAGGATCTTAATTTAATGGAGATTTTAGAAAAATCTATATCATTTCTTTTAGTTCTTATATAAATAGATGCATCATTGGTGCTATGAGCTAAGTAGCCAATCATAACTATTCTATCAGGATATTTTGAAGCAAGAGCGCGAGAAATTTTGCTTATCAACCTTCCATTGCCATCTATTAATGATGCATAGAAACCCTTTGATACTTCTTCTAACTTGTTATCGGCCCTCTTAATCAAATTATCAAGTTCTTCTTCCGCTTCTTCCCTTAGCGTTGTTAGAATGGGATTACTCATTAATGCTACACATGGATCTATGCCACCATATGCTAAGGATATAGGTAAATTCTTTATTATATCTATTTTTCCTAATGCTTCGGCCCCCCAAACTTGCATAGCACAATTTTTTGGTATATCATAATCTTTTTCTGGATCTAAACCTATTTCTTCCATATATTTCTTATATATTCTATTATTTTTTGCTTCCTTATCTAAATCCCCAACAATACTTGCCGAAATAAGCAATGGATCATAGCTACCAGTTAAAAGAGCTATTACATGAGCAGCGCTTGGCCATAGGCCCTCTGGATCTCCATCTTTAGCTGGATTATAATATATTACAGCTAAAGATCTTGGTATGTCATTTGTAGTATGATGATCAATGGAAATTACTGGCCTATTAGTCTTTGAGCTAATTTCCATTAATACTTTAGAAGATAAATTAAGATCTAATACAACTACTACATCATGGTTTTCAGCTCTACTTGCCAATATTTCAAGGTATTCTCTACTAAAAACGTATCTAAAAGGAGGAGATTCAAATTCTATTCCTTGACCAATATAGCTCGCAAGAGTTGATGCAGAAATTACTCCATCAGCATCCCAATGGTGTAAAATAATAGGATTACTATGAGAAATTAGCCTCATTAAAGGTTTTTCTTCTAGTTGCATTAACTGCACCCATCCTTACATAAGTCTAAAACAAAATCAGCGATTTTTTTAGAAATTTGACTTGCGTTTTCTATTTCCTGTCTAACTAACATTGTCTCCAAATTCGAAACTAACGATATGTAATTTGAACTATTCTTACCTTTATTTCTGCTCGATATAACAAAGCTTTCAAGCTCCATTAAACTATATGGATCTGCCGGTACATTAAATTTAATAAATGCTTTTCTTAATGCGTCATGAGCCCTCATGATTTTTCACTTTTACACTTCTCCACAGATTAAAAATTTTTTAAAAATATTAAAGTTAGAGTATTAAAAGCTTATGAGTTTATTAACATACTAATTAAAAAGTTTTAAATCCTTTATTTGTATATAAATTATGATGCACAAAGGTGTGTCCAATTTGATCGCAATTACTTTACTCCCGTACGCCATAGTAATAGGTTTACTAGTTGGAGTCTATTACGCATTTATGGCTTTAGGTCTTAATTTGGTATTTGGAGTAGTGAGGATGATAAATCTGTCTCATGGAGATATCGTAATGTTGGGATCCTATTTGGCATATTATTTATTAATATATTATAGTATAAAAGAAGGAATAAGCTTTATAATTGCGTTCCCAGTTTTTTTCTTATTAGGTGTTTTAATATATCTAGCATTTGTACCAAAACTTAAGTCTAGTAGCGACCCTGAAATGAATTCTTTTACAGCATTTTTTGGTTTATCATTGGCTATAGAAGCAATCTCATTTATGGTGTTCGGAAACTATTACCATGCAATACCTACTAGCGCTCTATTAGGGGGAGCATTTAACTTATTCGGATTTAAAACACCAAACGTTTATTTAGCTATAACATTACTATCAGCAATAATTCTTATTATAACTTATTTTTACTTAAACAAAACAATGCTAGGAAAAGCCACAAAGGCACTTATGCAGAATCAAGAGCAAGCAATAAGCTTTGGAATAAATCCTAAATGGGTAACACTAATAACTTTTGCTTATGGATTTGGAGTTGCAGGAATGGCCGGAGTAATAGGACCATATATTCTAGGAACAATATACCCTAGTATGGGAGACTTCATTACAATATTAGCTTTCACAATAGTAATAATAGGAGCTCTAGGTAATCCATTAAGCACAATAATAGGAGGTATAGTATTTGGAATTTTTTATCAACTACTACAAGTCTACTTATCTGGGCTCAGTTTAGCTATTACATTTTTAGCTTTACTTGCAATTATAGTCATTAAGCCTGGAGGAATTCTTGGAGGCGTTCAACGTGAAGTTTGATAAAAACTATCTTGCTGCGATTATAATATCGATTATAATGATTTTGGTAGCTTTTATAGGCCCAAAAATATACTCTAACGAAGCTTTCTTTTTCAATATTATTATTTTAACTACTGTAGCTCTGGGATTAAATATAATATATGGATTAACAGGATATTTACCATTTGGATACATGGTATTCTTCGGTATGGGAGCTTATGGAGTATATATTGGAATAAGATTAGGGTTAATGCCAATTGAAGCTTTTGTTTTTGGCTTCATATTGGACTTAGTTCTTGCATTAGTATTGCTACCTTTGTTTAGATTAAAATCACATTATTTTGCTATAGCTACTCTTGCTGCTTTTGAAGGTATATATTATTTAGTTCAATCTCCTGATCTCTCTAAATTTACCAATGGTGCCTTAGGAGCCTCTTTAGTAACCATATACAATCCCAATTTAACATATATTATAGCTACAGTTTTCTTAGTATTTGTTATATTACTAACATCTTGGATTAAATCAAGCAGATTTGGATTATCTCTAAGAGCTATAAGAGACAGCGTTATATCTGCCTATTTAGATGGAGTTAATGTACCTATAACAAGAGGTACTGCTTGGATAATAAGCGCAATGATAGCTAGCGTAGCTGGTGCTTTATATGGCTGGTATTCCTCATTTTTCTATCCTGAAACTGTTTTTGCACTAACTCTAGGTGTTTATATAATTGCTTTTGTTCTCTTCGGTGGTTTAGGAACAATAATTGGCCCTATAATAGGAACTGTAATTTTATACAGCATATATCAATATTTTAATATATCATATACATATTATGTTCAGCTATTCTTCGGAATATTGTTAATTTTACTAATATTATTTTTACCTGGAGGTATAGCCCAAATAATTAAAAAATTCTTTAAAAGGTCAATGCCTTAATTTTTATGCAACTTGGAAGAATGTCTTTTTAACTTCATTATTGTTTGCGATTTCTGAAGTTGTACCCATTAGTTTTATTATTCCCGACTCCAACACAATTACCCTATCAGCTATCTCTATAAATGATGGGTTTTGCTCAGCTATTAACATAGTAATACCTTTTTCTTTTAATAAGCCTGCATATTTTACAATTCTGGATACCATTAATGGAGAAAGACCTGATGATGGCTCATCCAATATTAAAAGTTTAGGCCTGGCCAACAATGCCATTGCCATAGATAGCATCTTCCTTTGACCGCCAGATAATGCTTGGGCCTTTATATTAAGAAAGGCCTTCAATTCGGGAAAGCTCTTTAAAACATCTTCTAGCTCTTTATTAAAATTAGACTTTGTATTTTTTGAATAAGCTATCTCCATATTTTCTTTTACTGTAAGATCTGGAAAAATTGCCTGCTCCATAATCATTGTTATACCAGACTTTGCTCTTCTATAAGCATCAAGATCAGTTATATCTTTATTATCAAATAATATTTTTCCAGAGAATATTTTTACAAAACCTGCTATTGATTTTAACAATGTCGTTTTACCAGCGCCATTTAAGCCTAGTATTAAAACGGATTCATTATTATTTACATCAAATGTGACGTCTTTGATGATCTTTAAATCTCCGTATCCTGAATAGATATGCTCAACTTTTAGCATATCTTTCACCTAAATAGATTTTTATTACTTCTTCATTATTAACCGCTTCTTCATATGTTCCTTCAAATAATTTTTTGCCTTCATTCATAACGACTACTGTATCAGAAACAGCTTTTACCATTTTCATTAAATGCCCTATATAGATTACTCCATAACCTTTCCTTCCAAGCTCTCTTATTTTAGACGCTATTTCCTCTTGCTCCGAAATACCTAAGCCTGCACCTATTTCATCGATCATAATGTATTTAGGTTTTACAGATAATGCTCTTGCAAAATCTAAAAGTTTTTGCTGTTCTGAGTTCAATTCTTTTGCTTTTTTTTCTGCCATATTATAAATACCAACGAATTTTAAACTTTCGATAGCATTAGAAATGGCTTCTTCTCCCTTCAATCCTGCTCCGAAATATGAACTTACCAAAACATTTTCTAAAACTGTTAAATTTGGATAAGGTCTTGGTATTTGATAAGTTCTTGATATTCCTGTTTTAATCCTTTTATGAGGTGGAAGTTTTAACAAACAATGATTATCAAGTCTAATTCTCCCACTATCTGGAGATAAAACTCCTGTAACTAGATTCACAACAGTCGTCTTTCCTGCACCATTAGGGCCTATAAGAGCTTTTACTTCACCTTTTTCTACTTCCATGCTAAAATTATCTACAGCTCTTAATTTTCCAAAAGTTTTTGTTAAAGATACTATCTCTAGCATTCTTCTTCACTTTCTGAATTTTTATTGTATCTGGAAAAGTATTTAATTGTTTATGTATTTCAGTATTATAAAATAGCTTCTATGATCATGCATATTAAAGTTATTTATATTATATTATGTGAAAAAGTTTTTATACTTAGCATTATAATTAAAATTTAGTAAAGAGAGGTGTATGTTATTTTGAATAAAACTAGGTATAGGTCTGTTTCTACAGGAGTCATAGTTGCAATAGTAGTTATAATAATAGTTGTTGTTATTGCAGGTGGATTAGCATATTATTATATGACTAAGAAAACTACTTCTACTACAACAACAAGTTCAACAACTACTTCAACAGTAGCAGCTCCGCCATATATTTTGATTGGTACATTATATGCTTCATCGGGAAGCTTCGCAACATCATCTATGCCAGAATATGAAGGCCTACAGCTATGGGCTAAATGGATAAATCAAAGTGGTGGAATATATGTTAAACAATATGGTAAGAAAATTCCGGTTAAAATTGTAGCATATGACGATCAAAGCAACCCATCAACAGCTCAATCGCTTTATCAACAACTTGTTACAGTAAATCATGTAAATGTGTTAGTTGCCGATTTCGGTTCAGTTTTAACTGCACCTGCAGTTTCATATGCAAATGCTAGCCATATACTGCTATGGGATGTAACAGGATCTTCTTATGCATTCTTTATAAATAATCCATATATAATTTTAACATCATTGCCTGTATCACCTTACTTTGTAACTTATGTAGCGCCTTTCTTGCACTCATTAAACATAACAAAAGTTGCAGTTATATATGCCTCTAATGATTTTAATGCATATCAGGACTATTTGATAGGTCATTTATTTAAACAATACGGGATAACAGCGATATTAAATGAAAGCTATCCAACTACTCTATCGGACTTTTCAAGTTATATTTCAAATCTAGAAACAATTAAACCACAAGCTGTAATAGAGTTCGGATATCCTACCGATGATATACCTTTCTTAAACCAAGTTGCATCATCTAAGGTCTGTTTTCCTATGATTTATACAAACTACCCAGGATTAATGCTACCTATAATGTTAAGTGGTGTTGGGGCCAATATGAATGGAACTTTCACTGGAGCATTTCCACCAATAGTTGTTTACAAACCTACTTATGGACCTAATTTAACTGAATTTGAAAAATTATGGAATAGTACATATCCTGGAGTAGCCGTTAATTATAATGTCTTAGCAGGGTTTAACGCTGGATTAATCATAGGATTAGCAATACAAGATGCAGGTACATTAAACCAAACAGCAATAAAGGCTGCTGTGCTAAACGATATTAGTGGAAAAGTTGTTACGCTTACTGGTTTATTTAACATAACAAATACAGGCGCTCAAATGGGAGAAACACCTGTTGTAGCACAAGTTTGGGTATATCCAAACATGACTACTAAATTTACCCTGTTATGGCCAACAAGTATTTCTAATGGGACAGCTGTTTATCCAGAGCCTTGCGCCCCATAAATTATAGTTTTTCTATTATCTTTTTTTTTTGATGTCATTCGAGCTGTGGCTTTCAATATTTTGCAAAATTAAAATGCTATAATTCTATAGAACTTAAAGAATTGCCTTACTTAACTAAACTACTGATTTAAATAAAATGGGGCCGCGGGGATTTGAACCCCGGACCACGAGGGCCCAAGCCTCGCATCCTACCAAGCTAGACGACGGCCCCTCCTCTTAAATAGGCACTTAGATATAAACTAATAAGTTTTATGGATAAAACTTAGTTATCTTATAAAGTATATCAAAAAAACTTTTAATAATTTAACCTAACTTGTTATGTTAATTTAAAAACGCCGGGGGTGGGATTTGAACCCACGCGTCCTTTTGGGACAACGGGTCTCGAGCCCGCCGCCTTAGACCGCTCGGCCACCCCGGCCCTATTTTTAATATGTAACTCGCTTTTAATATGAGTTCTGTTTCTTAAAATCTTTTAACTAATGCTTATTAGCCTATAAAACACTTTTAAAAATGAAAAATATGAAGGATGAATAGATTGAAAGTCGCTATAGTAGGCGCTGGATTTTCAGGTCTAATATTTTCTAATTATTTATTGGATGCAAACATAGATGTTGACTTATATGAAGAACATAGCAAAGTTGGGATACCCGAGCATTGTACAGGAATAATCTCTAGCTTAACCTCAAAACTTATTGGTGAAGTTTCTAAAAATAATATTATAAAAAAGTATACAAAATTAAAAATTACAAGTTTTTATAATTCTGTAGAAATATATACAAAAGATGATATAATAAAGCTTGATAGAGTTAAATTAGAAAATGATTTATTAAACCTGTTTATTAATAGAGGTGGTAATGCCTTTTTAAATAAAAAAATAAAAGAAATAAACTACAATAAAATACTAAATAAAAATTATGATGCAATATTGTTATCTGATGGTATAAATGGGTTCATACATAAAAAATATGGTCTTGGATTTCAAGGTAGGACAATATATGGGATTAATCAGGAATTCTGCATTAATAACGATGAAGATCTTTTTGAAGTTAGATTTGATAACAAAACATCTAACAATTTTTTCTCATGGTATGTCCCTTTAAGGGATAAAATAATTATTGGAACTGGAGCAGAAAATCCTCAAATGCTAATGAATGCTCAAAATAACGCTATTAAATCTTTCAATATTAAATCAAATCCTTGCCATACATATGGAGGTTTAATAATTTCTGGTATCAAAAAGGCAAACATAAGGAATGGAAATATAATAGCTATAGGAGATACTATAGGACTAACTAAACCTTTAACAGGAGGAGGCTTATTTCCAAATTCATTAGCTGCATATTTTTCTTATAGTCTAATCAAAAAAGGATATAACATACTTGACTCTATAGAATCTTCTATAAGCTTTGTTTTAAGCATGCTTAAAAAAACTAATAACTTATCTATGATACTTCATAAAAATCCTACGATAATTGAGGAAATTATTGAAATTTCTAAAAAATCAAATCTCTTAGAATCAATGAATCGAAAAATAGATTACGATTTCCATATTGATTTGATTAGGAATTCTTTAAAAGATAAGAATTCATATAAATTCTTATTGGGCTTTACATCAAGTTACCCAATATCCCTATTTAAATTGGGAATTGGCATATTAAAAGATTTAATATAGTTCTTGTTTAATCAAGTTTAAAATATTATTATATGCATCATTTAATTTTTCAGCTGTAATTTCTATGCCTATTACATTGTTATTTAACTGTGATTTCCCACCAACTTGATATCCTAAGGATCTTAATTTAATGGAGATTTTAGAAAAATCTATATCATTTCTTTTAGTTCTTATATAAATAGATGCATCATTGGTGCTATGAGCTAAGTAGCCAATCATAACTATTCTATCAGGATATTTTGAAGCAAGAGCGCGAGAAATTTTGCTTATCAACCTTCCATTGCCATCTATTAATGATGCATAGAAACCCTTTGATACTTCTTCTAACTTGTTATCGGCCCTCTTAATCAAATTATCAAGTTCTTCTTCCGCTTCTTCCCTTAGCGTTGTTAGAATGGGATTACTCATTAATGCTACACATGGATCTATGCCACCATATGCTAAGGATATAGGTAAATTCTTTATTATATCTATTTTTCCTAATGCTTCGGCCCCCCAAACTTGCATAGCACAATTTTTTGGTATATCATAATCTTTTTCTGGATCTAAACCTATTTCTTCCATATATTTCTTATATATTCTATTATTTTTTGCTTCCTTATCTAAATCCCCAACAATACTTGCCGAAATAAGCAATGGATCATAGCTACCAGTTAAAAGAGCTATTACATGAGCAGCGCTTGGCCATAGGCCCTCTGGATCTCCATCTTTAGCTGGATTATAATATATTACAGCTAAAGATCTTGGTATGTCATTTGTAGTATGATGATCAATGGAAATTACTGGCCTATTAGTCTTTGAGCTAATTTCCATTAATACTTTAGAAGATAAATTAAGATCTAATACAACTACTACATCATGGTTTTCAGCTCTACTTGCCAATATTTCAAGGTATTCTCTACTAAAAACGTATCTAAAAGGAGGAGATTCAAATTCTATTCCTTGACCAATATAGCTCGCAAGAGTTGATGCAGAAATTACTCCATCAGCATCCCAATGGTGTAAAATAATAGGATTACTATGAGAAATTAGCCTCATTAAAGGTTTTTCTTCTAGTTGCATTAACTGCACCCATCCTTACATAAGTCTAAAACAAAATCAGCGATTTTTTTAGAAATTTGACTTGCGTTTTCTATTTCCTGTCTAACTAACATTGTCTCCAAATTCGAAACTAACGATATGTAATTTGAACTATTCTTACCTTTATTTCTGCTCGATATAACAAAGCTTTCAAGCTCCATTAAACTATATGGATCTGCCGGTACATTAAATTTAATAAATGCTTTTCTTAATGCGTCATGAGCCCTCATGATTTTTCACTTTTACACTTCTCCACAGATTAAAAATTTTTTAAAAATATTAAAGTTAGAGTATTAAAAGCTTATGAGTTTATTAACATACTAATTAAAAAGTTTTAAATCCTTTATTTGTATATAAATTATGATGCACAAAGGTGTGTCCAATTTGATCGCAATTACTTTACTCCCGTACGCCATAGTAATAGGTTTACTAGTTGGAGTCTATTACGCATTTATGGCTTTAGGTCTTAATTTGGTATTTGGAGTAGTGAGGATGATAAATCTGTCTCATGGAGATATCGTAATGTTGGGATCCTATTTGGCATATTATTTATTAATATATTATAGTATAAAAGAAGGAATAAGCTTTATAATTGCGTTCCCAGTTTTTTTCTTATTAGGTGTTTTAATATATCTAGCATTTGTACCAAAACTTAAGTCTAGTAGCGACCCTGAAATGAATTCTTTTACAGCATTTTTTGGTTTATCATTGGCTATAGAAGCAATCTCATTTATGGTGTTCGGAAACTATTACCATGCAATACCTACTAGCGCTCTATTAGGGGGAGCATTTAACTTATTCGGATTTAAAACACCAAACGTTTATTTAGCTATAACATTACTATCAGCAATAATTCTTATTATAACTTATTTTTACTTAAACAAAACAATGCTAGGAAAAGCCACAAAGGCACTTATGCAGAATCAAGAGCAAGCAATAAGCTTTGGAATAAATCCTAAATGGGTAACACTAATAACTTTTGCTTATGGATTTGGAGTTGCAGGAATGGCCGGAGTAATAGGACCATATATTCTAGGAACAATATACCCTAGTATGGGAGACTTCATTACAATATTAGCTTTCACAATAGTAATAATAGGAGCTCTAGGTAATCCATTAAGCACAATAATAGGAGGTATAGTATTTGGAATTTTTTATCAACTACTACAAGTCTACTTATCTGGGCTCAGTTTAGCTATTACATTTTTAGCTTTACTTGCAATTATAGTCATTAAGCCTGGAGGAATTCTTGGAGGCGTTCAACGTGAAGTTTGATAAAAACTATCTTGCTGCGATTATAATATCGATTATAATGATTTTGGTAGCTTTTATAGGCCCAAAAATATACTCTAACGAAGCTTTCTTTTTCAATATTATTATTTTAACTACTGTAGCTCTGGGATTAAATATAATATATGGATTAACAGGATATTTACCATTTGGATACATGGTATTCTTCGGTATGGGAGCTTATGGAGTATATATTGGAATAAGATTAGGGTTAATGCCAATTGAAGCTTTTGTTTTTGGCTTCATATTGGACTTAGTTCTTGCATTAGTATTGCTACCTTTGTTTAGATTAAAATCACATTATTTTGCTATAGCTACTCTTGCTGCTTTTGAAGGTATATATTATTTAGTTCAATCTCCTGATCTCTCTAAATTTACCAATGGTGCCTTAGGAGCCTCTTTAGTAACCATATACAATCCCAATTTAACATATATTATAGCTACAGTTTTCTTAGTATTTGTTATATTACTAACATCTTGGATTAAATCAAGCAGATTTGGATTATCTCTAAGAGCTATAAGAGACAGCGTTATATCTGCCTATTTAGATGGAGTTAATGTACCTATAACAAGAGGTACTGCTTGGATAATAAGCGCAATGATAGCTAGCGTAGCTGGTGCTTTATATGGCTGGTATTCCTCATTTTTCTATCCTGAAACTGTTTTTGCACTAACTCTAGGTGTTTATATAATTGCTTTTGTTCTCTTCGGTGGTTTAGGAACAATAATTGGCCCTATAATAGGAACTGTAATTTTATACAGCATATATCAATATTTTAATATATCATATACATATTATGTTCAGCTATTCTTCGGAATATTGTTAATTTTACTAATATTATTTTTACCTGGAGGTATAGCCCAAATAATTAAAAAATTCTTTAAAAGGTCAATGCCTTAATTTTTATGCAACTTGGAAGAATGTCTTTTTAACTTCATTATTGTTTGCGATTTCTGAAGTTGTACCCATTAGTTTTATTATTCCCGACTCCAACACAATTACCCTATCAGCTATCTCTATAAATGATGGGTTTTGCTCAGCTATTAACATAGTAATACCTTTTTCTTTTAATAAGCCTGCATATTTTACAATTCTGGATACCATTAATGGAGAAAGACCTGATGATGGCTCATCCAATATTAAAAGTTTAGGCCTGGCCAACAATGCCATTGCCATAGATAGCATCTTCCTTTGACCGCCAGATAATGCTTGGGCCTTTATATTAAGAAAGGCCTTCAATTCGGGAAAGCTCTTTAAAACATCTTCTAGCTCTTTATTAAAATTAGACTTTGTATTTTTTGAATAAGCTATCTCCATATTTTCTTTTACTGTAAGATCTGGAAAAATTGCCTGCTCCATAATCATTGTTATACCAGACTTTGCTCTTCTATAAGCATCAAGATCAGTTATATCTTTATTATCAAATAATATTTTTCCAGAGAATATTTTTACAAAACCTGCTATTGATTTTAACAATGTCGTTTTACCAGCGCCATTTAAGCCTAGTATTAAAACGGATTCATTATTATTTACATCAAATGTGACGTCTTTGATGATCTTTAAATCTCCGTATCCTGAATAGATATGCTCAACTTTTAGCATATCTTTCACCTAAATAGATTTTTATTACTTCTTCATTATTAACCGCTTCTTCATATGTTCCTTCAAATAATTTTTTGCCTTCATTCATAACGACTACTGTATCAGAAACAGCTTTTACCATTTTCATTAAATGCCCTATATAGATTACTCCATAACCTTTCCTTCCAAGCTCTCTTATTTTAGACGCTATTTCCTCTTGCTCCGAAATACCTAAGCCTGCACCTATTTCATCGATCATAATGTATTTAGGTTTTACAGATAATGCTCTTGCAAAATCTAAAAGTTTTTGCTGTTCTGAGTTCAATTCTTTTGCTTTTTTTTCTGCCATATTATAAATACCAACGAATTTTAAACTTTCGATAGCATTAGAAATGGCTTCTTCTCCCTTCAATCCTGCTCCGAAATATGAACTTACCAAAACATTTTCTAAAACTGTTAAATTTGGATAAGGTCTTGGTATTTGATAAGTTCTTGATATTCCTGTTTTAATCCTTTTATGAGGTGGAAGTTTTAACAAACAATGATTATCAAGTCTAATTCTCCCACTATCTGGAGATAAAACTCCTGTAACTAGATTCACAACAGTCGTCTTTCCTGCACCATTAGGGCCTATAAGAGCTTTTACTTCACCTTTTTCTACTTCCATGCTAAAATTATCTACAGCTCTTAATTTTCCAAAAGTTTTTGTTAAAGATACTATCTCTAGCATTCTTCTTCACTTTCTGAATTTTTATTGTATCTGGAAAAGTATTTAATTGTTTATGTATTTCAGTATTATAAAATAGCTTCTATGATCATGCATATTAAAGTTATTTATATTATATTATGTGAAAAAGTTTTTATACTTAGCATTATAATTAAAATTTAGTAAAGAGAGGTGTATGTTATTTTGAATAAAACTAGGTATAGGTCTGTTTCTACAGGAGTCATAGTTGCAATAGTAGTTATAATAATAGTTGTTGTTATTGCAGGTGGATTAGCATATTATTATATGACTAAGAAAACTACTTCTACTACAACAACAAGTTCAACAACTACTTCAACAGTAGCAGCTCCGCCATATATTTTGATTGGTACATTATATGCTTCATCGGGAAGCTTCGCAACATCATCTATGCCAGAATATGAAGGCCTACAGCTATGGGCTAAATGGATAAATCAAAGTGGTGGAATATATGTTAAACAATATGGTAAGAAAATTCCGGTTAAAATTGTAGCATATGACGATCAAAGCAACCCATCAACAGCTCAATCGCTTTATCAACAACTTGTTACAGTAAATCATGTAAATGTGTTAGTTGCCGATTTCGGTTCAGTTTTAACTGCACCTGCAGTTTCATATGCAAATGCTAGCCATATACTGCTATGGGATGTAACAGGATCTTCTTATGCATTCTTTATAAATAATCCATATATAATTTTAACATCATTGCCTGTATCACCTTACTTTGTAACTTATGTAGCGCCTTTCTTGCACTCATTAAACATAACAAAAGTTGCAGTTATATATGCCTCTAATGATTTTAATGCATATCAGGATTATTTCTTAGGCACATTCTTCAAGCAATATGGAATTACAGCAGTAGTAAATGAAAGTTTTCCCACCTCCACTTCTGACTTTTCAACATATATAGCAACTATAAAGGCTGCTAATCCTCAAGCAGTTATTGAACTTGGTTATCCAACTGATGATATTCCCTTCCTAAATCAAGTTGCAGAGTCAGGCACTTATTTCCCAATGGTTTTAACCAATTTCCCAGGACAACTTTTGCCTATTTTCTTGAGCTCAGTTGGTAAAAACATGAACGGTACCTTTACATTAGCTTATCCTCCTTTGGTAAGTTACACACCAAACTATGGACCTAACTTAACTGAATTTGAAGAATTATGGAATAGTACTTATCCAGGTACTCCACCTAACTTTTTATCAATAGCAGGGTTTAACGCTGGATTAATCATAGGATTAGCAATACAAGATGCAGGTACATTAAACCAAACAGCAATAAAGGCTGCTGTGCTAAACGATATTAGTGGAAAAATAACTACAATAGATGGACTTTTCAATGTAACACAATTTGGCATGCAGGTAGGAGAAAACCCATTACCATCACAAGTATGGGTATATCCGAATGGCACGGCAAAAGTTGTATTATTATGGCCACCTAATGAAGCTACTGGAAAAGCAGTTTATCCTGCACCCGCTCCGTAAAATATACATTTTTTATATTCTTAAATCCTTTTTTTATATTCGGGATGGTATTTGGTTTCATTAAAAGCGTTTATTGAAATAATAAGAAAGTTATTAGATGAAGGAATTAAGTTTACAATAATAGGAGATACTGTGATTTTATTAAATACAAAGAGCGAGGATGTTGGAGAAGATATTGATATCTTCGTGGAGTCTCCAAGTATATTAGAAAATGAAAATTTCTACGAAGAGATCGTAGAAAGAAATAATTGGTTATATGGACATACTTGGCTAAACACACCAAGAATAACAGCCATCATAAATAACGAAGAAGTCAATTTAGACCTTTATGACAATTTATATGACTTTTATATACCAGAATCTTTTATAAAAAATGCTCAAAGAATCGATATAAATGGACTAAGAATTAGAGCAATAAATATTGAACAATATCTAGTCTTAAAATCTTATTCAGGTAAAGAAGAAGATATGCTAAAACTAAAAGAAATATTAGTTATTTTAAAAAGAAACAAAATCAAAATAGATGAAAATAAAATAGTGGAAGCTGCTAGAGAATTAGGAGAAGAAAGTACAATAATAAGGAGGCTTAAAGAAATAGGATATTTGAGGTGAAAAATATGAGATTACTTAAAATAATTGCTACTGTAGGCCCGTCAAACTATGATTACAATGTAATAAGAAAAATGATTGCAACTGGAACTGATGCTTTCAGAATAAATATGAGCCATGGCGACCAAAAACAATGGGAAGATTTTATAAATTTGATTAATAAAGCATCCAATGAACTTGGCATAACAGTAACTAAAATTGCAGATTTAGAAGGACCCAGAGTAAGGTTAGGAAATTTTGATCCAATAAAAGTACAACAGGGACAAAACTTAGTATTAAAATATGAAAATTCAAAAGTTGATGGAATTCCCATAGACAATAAAGTCTTCTTTTCATCTATCGAGCAAGGAGACAAAGTACTAATAGATGATGGAAAAGTATCTGTTGAGATAGAAACAGTTGAAAAGGATTCAGCTGAAGTTAGAGTTATAGAAGGAGATGTTCTTGAGCCAAGAAAAGGTGTCGTAATTGCTGGCAAAGAATTTGATATGCCACCTATAACAGACAAAGACGTAAATGATATGAAATTTATTGCATCTAAAGATTTTGATTATGTTATGGTAAGTTTCGTAAGAAATTCTAAACATATTGATATCATACGAGAAACTCTTAAAAAACAAGGTGCTGATAATATTGGATTATTAGCAAAAATCGAAACACCAAGTGGAGTAAAAAACATTGATGAAATAAGTGAATCAGCGGATGGTATAGTTGTTGCTAGAGGAGATTTAGGAATGCATTTTCCATTAGAATTATTACCTATGATTCAAAAAAGGATAATAGAAAGTGCAAGAAAAAAGCTAAAACCTGTTATATTAGCCACAGAAATATTTATGAGTATGGTTGAAAGACCTGTTCCATCTAGAGGGGAAATATCTGACGTTTACAAAGCACTTGAGGAAGGAGTAGATGGATTTCTGGTAACTTCAGAGACTTCTATAGGAAAATATCCAGTTCAAGTTATAATATGGCTAAGCAGGGTTATACAAGAAGCACAGAAGCATATTATACCAAATAAGATAGATATATCAGATATATCAGAAGCAAAAATTGCTAAAGGAGTTGTTGATTTAGCAAACGATATAGGAGCTGAAATTTTATCATACGCAACAACAATAGACATGTCAAGATTAATATCTGGTTTTAGACCTTCAAAACCAATTTATACTGGAGCACCTTCAGAATCTATAGCAAAAAAACTAAACATATTCTGGGGAGTTAAGCCTATAATAGTTGGATTATCAAACAATGAAGAAGAAGGATTAAATTTAACTGAAAATTATTTGAAAAAAGAAGGCATTATAGGGACAGGAGATACAGTTATAGAAGCTGCTAGAAGCATTGACCAAAATTCATTTATAGTAAAAGTTAAGCAATTATTATAATCCATAGTAATATTTATCTTCATTCTTAACAATTATTTTTTTAGATAATAGCCTTTCAAACGCTAGGTCCCAATAATATCCCAAATCTTCGTTACTTATGCCATACCATTCTGAAAATATTTTTTTAAGCTCCTCGTAATTTAATCCATTTTTTGCTCTTACATCTTCTTTAAATATTCTTTCGATGAATTCCATAACATCTTCCAATCTTGTCCATGGATATTGGAACCAAGACCAATCCTTAACCTCAATTAAATAATAGTCTGGTTTATACTTTGCAACAGTGCTTATCCATTGAAGAGACGCAGTCCTTGCATCCTTGGGATTCCAACTCTCTTTAATAAAATCCTTTGCAAGCTTAAGGGTTTCACCGGTATCAACTATATCATCAACTATTAAGATATTTTTGTCTTCAGCATCAATTTTGAATGGATGCCTTAATATAGCCTTCTGAGTAACTTTAGCTGCCTCAACCCAGTGTTGACTTTGCACACTCAAAAGATCACTTATACCTAGAAAATCACATAATAATCTAGCGGGAACATAACCGCCTCTTGCAACAGCTACCACAATATCTGGTTTATAGCCTGAACCTTCAATAATTTTGCTTAGGTTGAAAGTCCAATCCACTATTTCAGACCAACCGACTAATTTGACTGGTACTTTAGGCAATTATTATCCCCAATAAATTTATACGTCAAACATTAAAAGTCTGTTGTTTTCTAAATTTAATAAATTATAACTATATTTTTTAATATAATTTTAACTTACCAGTTATTTTATCTACAATTTCTTCTGGAGCTGGTCCTATGCATACAGCCGTAATAGTGCCAGGAGGAAGTTGGGTTCTGCCTGCATCGCTAATTATAGAGCAAGGTAAGCCTAATTCCAAGGCTTGTCTATAGATTTCTTCTATTTCTTCTCTTGTATTAACCCTTAATACTACCTTCATTTGACCTCCTTTTTTCCATAAATCAAGCCATTCCTTCCAATCTCTTCTATTAGATTCCAAAACTTGAAAAACAGCATCACAGCTTGCATGAGATGCTTGAGCAGCTGCCTTACCATGGCCCATTTTTAAATCCTTCCTTAAAACTATTGATTGTTTGTAACCCAATTTTTACACCTAAATTAGTTTATTAGAGATTAAAGATATAAGTAGCATCGAATATAGTCCTGCCGTAATAGGGTCAGTGTTAAATTCTATAACCTCGTTATCTAAATAACCCATTTTTAGCATTAATATAAGGTCTTTAAAGTCTGAGGAATCCACACTTGATGTTAACAAGTATTTCCTATATTTTATCTTATTGCTTAATAACTCTATAGGTAAAATAAAAATACAGTTTTGAATAATATTATAACAATAAATTGCTCCTGCCTCTGTTGATGGAGTGTAAAACATAACAAATTCTTCATTCAAATTTTTCATTTTTTCAGTAGAAGAGCCATATTTATTAATAAGCCAATCATAAGAATTTTCCAAATCATCAATTTCCCTTTTAATTCTCTCATATCTATCTCCTAAATCTTCAGGAATCCATAACAATGAAGCTATACTATTTACAATCACAGGCGTTTTTGAATTGACTAGTATTCTATTAACATTAAGATATTCAAGTCTTTCCTCTAAAGTATCTTCCATCTTTGGAGAAATAAAATTAACTTCTAAATTCATTAACCTTGAAACCTCAGCTGCATGCACAGACCTAGAATCCTTTGAATTAGATGAAAACACTATTACACTATTAAAATGCTCATAATAAGGTAAAGAATATTCAACAGATTCTGTAGGAGTTAATAATGTAGCTTTTTTACCAGAAGATAACAAGCTGATATACAAAATTTTCCCTGCGGATCTAGACATATAATCAGATATAATTAGTATATTATCATTTATACTAGGTTTTTTCAAGGATTTTGCAACTTCTATAGCCTTTCCTAGATCCCTTTTTAAATCATTGTATTGCATGTTCTAACGCCTTACAGCAGCTACAATGATTTTCATCTGGATCTTCTTTTAATTTTGGCACAACATCGTAAAGTATTTTTCTGGCACCTTCAATATTTTGTGTCATAACTTTTTCAACTTCAGCCGCTGTAACAGGTTTTTCAGCCCATACATCATAATCTGTAACCATAGCTAATGTTGAATAACACATTTGTGCTTCACAAGCAAGGTTTATTTCTGGGACAAGCGTCATGCCTATTATATCTGCCTTAAATACTTCCTTCCAAACTCTGCTTTCAGCTCTTGTTGAGAATCTTGGACCTTCTATACATATATATGTTCCGCCTAAATGTGATCTATAATTTAGAGATTTAGATGATTCAAAAATTTTTTTACTTAGATCATCACAAAACGGATCAGCCATACTTACATGCACTGTTATAGGACCATCAAAAAATGTATATTTCCTTAACTTCGTCATATCAATAAATTGATTCGGAATTACAAAATCACCTGGCTTCATATTTTCATTTAAGCTTCCAACAGCTGAAACACTAATTACATATTTTGCACCTATTGATTTTAGAGCCCATATGTTAGCTCTATAATTAACCATATGTGGTGGAAATCTATGACCTTTTCCATGTCTCGGTAAAAACGCAACACTAACACCTTTTATATACCCTATTGTTATATTATCGCTTGGCTCTCCATATGGTGTATATACTTTTACTTCTTTAGCATCCTCAATTATATCTGCTTGATATAATCCTGATCCACCAATTATTGCTACATGAGCCTTAACATCTTTTGGAATTGAAAGTTGAACCGTCATCATATATCGCCATATTATTAATACAGGAATAGGTTTTAATTTTTGTATAAATCTAGTTGATGTGGTGAGAATTATGGTAAGATTTGCTTTAATAATAACTAGTGATAGCGTTTATTATGGGAAGAAAAAAGATGAAATAACGCCTATTGTTGAGAAGATAATTAGAGAAAGTGGTCATGATCTTAAATTTAAAACAATAGTTAGAAATGATGAAGAAGAAATATTAAAATCATTAAATAATGCTATAAAGTTTTCTGATATAATACTAATGACTGGAGGAACAGGCATATCTCCCAAAGATATAACGGTCGATACTGTAAAACAATTAGCTAGAGATGTTTTACCTGGTTTTGGAGAACTTCATAGATCAAAAAGTATAAACGAAATTGGGTATAGAGCTATATTAAGTAGGGCTAATGCATTCATTGTAAACAAAAGCTTAGTGGCTATAAGCCCAGGCAATCCATCTGCAGTTAAAATATCTTTAGAAATTTTGTTGCCTATAGCAAATCATATAGTGGAACAACTTAACGGAATTCCACACAATACATAGAAAAATAAAATTTTGGCATTGAATAATTATTTTTGCAAATAATACTATTAATTTTTAATAAAAAATGCAAACATCTGTTTTCAAAAATTCTTATTAATCCTTAATACAAATCGTAATGTGAATAAAAATGCAAAATAGATATATGAAAGACATATATTTGTTAGCTTTAGTTAGATCAATAAGGAGTTTTAGCTTTGGTTATATAGCTTTTTTATTACCTTTATATTTGAAATTTATTGGTTTTTCGACAACACTTGTCGGTTTTTACGCATTAGCAGCAACTATAAGTAGCAGTATACTTGTTTTAATTAGCGGTTATTTAGGAGATTTATACAGCAGAAAAAAGACCTTAATAATTATGTCCTTTCTTCCTGCTATAGCTTACATTATTCTAATCATTTCTCATAATATTATAATTGCCTTTTTATCTTCAATGTTCGGGCTTTCACTTAGCCCTATGGGTGGTGGAGCAGGGGGAGGACCGGTAGCTCCATTACAAACAGCTATGGTTGCTAGTAGAACCAATAAAGAAGAAAGAACGAAAATTTATTCATATTTAACTATGATAGCTATTATAATGGCAATGTCAGGAAGTTTTTTATCCAGTTACATTATAAAAGCATTCCCAAAAAATTACTATTATTATTTATTCGATATTGCTATTGCATTATCTTTGTTTTCAATAATATTATTGTTCTTTATATCCGAGAAACCAGATAAATTTAACTACAAAGCAGATTTCATGCCAAAAAAATCTGCTAAAAACATAAGCAAAGTAGCAATAGCCGGCTTATTTGGAAGTTTGGGTCTTGGTATAGTATTGCCTTTATTGCCTTTATATTTTAAGCATATAGGAGCTAATGATTATGAAATATCAATAATCTATGACCTTTCATATATGGCTACTTCTATAGCCCTCTTATTATCAAATAAACTACAGCATATTTTTGGCTACATAAAAAGCATTTTAATTTTAAGATCTGTAGGATCTTTGCCTTTGTTCTTAATACCATTAATCCATTCAATAGTTATTGATGCGGGAATCTATATTTTAAGAACAGCATTTTATCAGGCCGCTTTGCCAATAAGGCAAAATGTCAGCATGGAATTGTATTCTCCAGAAGAAAGATCTAGAGGTAGCAGCATAACAGGTATAGCTAGGAGGTTACCATATGGCGCTGCCACCACAATTGGATCAATATTATTTCAAATCGGTATGTACTTTATTGCTTTTTTCGCTGCATCCATAATTTCTTTCCTTGACCCCATTCTTTATTATTTATTCTTCAAAGAAATTGATAATAAAAACAAATTAATTCTAAATTAATCTTAACTAGTAATTGCTTCAAAACGTAATTCTTCTTTTTTTACTGGACTTGATGTAGGAAATTGTGTTCTATCAGCATAATTATATGAATAATATTCTGGCTTTAGCCTCTCTACTATCAATTTATATGCTTTCTCAGGGTTTGTATGGTTCCCACAAGTATAAACGTCTACAGTTGCATATCTGTATTCTTTCCACGTGTGAACAACTATATGGCTCTCATTAACAAGTGCCATAACTGATACTCCACCTTTAATTCCTGGTATTTTCCAGCTCATTAACTGAATTAGAGTAGCGTTTGCAGCTTTAACTGCATCAAGAACTGTTTGCCTTATTAACTCTTCATCATCAGCTATTTCAGGTTTTAATCCATATAAACTACCGTAAACGTGCTTTCCAACAATGAAGTCCACACCACTACGTGACTCTTCATTCACTTCTAAGTTCATGCCCTCCTATTTTTCTATTGTAACTTGCAAAAAAGAGCCTTATTAAGCTATTCGTGCTTTACACTAATTTATTCTATTAACAGATCTCTTAATTGTTATAATATTCTGTATTACTAAAATTTTTTGGTAAAAGGCATCAAAATAATAAAACTATTAAAACTAAAAATATAAATTAATTAAAATTTATAGTAATCCTTTTAAACATTTTTATCCAACATAAAATTTAAGGCGATCTGGTATGCCAGATATAGACGATCCAGAATTAAAGGAAATATTATCAAGAAAAGCAATAGAAATAATTAAAGAGTCGTCTAAAAAAAATGAAGAAATTGTAACAGAACCTGTAGAATTGAATGACAGTAATTTTGAAGAATTCATATCAAAAAATAAAGCAGTTGTCGTTGATTTTTGGGCTCCTTGGTGTGCGCCATGCCATATACTTTCTCCTATGCTTGAAGATTTATCTACAAAGTATACTGATATTAGATTCGCAAAAGTAAATGCAGACGAGTCTCCAGTAACAGCTAGCAAATATTATATAATGAGCCTACCGACAACCATGTTATTCTTTAATGGAGAAGCTGTTGATAGAATAATAGGAGTTGTTCCTTACGAGGTTCTTGAGGAGAGAATAAAATGGTTGCAAGCAAAGTTGTATTGATTGGTATTGATGCATTAAGTTATGGAGAATTTATGAAGTGCAGACCAAAAACTTTATTGTATTTATTAGATAATTCATTTAGAGGTGTAGTTGAAAACAATCCGCCCCAAAGTCCTATATCGTCTTGGCTTTCAATACTTAGTTTAAAAAAAGTCGATTCAAACAAATTTGATAGTAATATTTCTGATTTGTCTTTAGTAAAGCTAATAAATCCAATATTAATTAATATACCTATTATGAATCCAACTTACGGTATTTTTAATATTAAATTGGATCAAAATGTTCCTTATCAAGAAGAAATAGATGGCGTCATGAATGAAATACTAGAAAACTTAAATGAAGGGCCAATAATTGCCGGAATCACAGCTTTGGAAAGAATTAATGATAGAGTATGCGATATATATAATTACATAGATAGAATGCTATTAAATGTATTAAGAAACACTGAAGAATTTATTGTATTTTCACCCTATGGCATGCCAAAGAAGAATTTCTATGAACCATATGGAGTATACTTATCATCTCGGCCAAGACCCAATGAACACGATACAGTTAAACTATGGGAAATAGGCCAAATATTTGCCGACATAGTTAAAGGAAATAATAGACAAGAGGATTTCTAATTTAAAGTCTTATTTTTGTCGTAAAAAATTAAATAATACCATAATTATTTGAAACCAGTCATCAATGATCTCGCAGCCAGTATTACCGGGTCCCAACTTCTTGATATTGCAGGCATATACGCATGTTCTAAATAAAATAAATCATATAAGGTGTTTGATTTCATTATAGCTAAGGCTATCATATCAATTCTGCCTAAAACCTCTTCACCACCTATTATTTGAGCCCCTATAATTTTTTGTGATACTTCATCTGCAATTAGCTTTATGATAATGTCTTTCCCTCCAGGATAATATCTAGCTCTTGTTTTAGATCTTACTATAGTTGACATTGTCTTAAAACCATTTTTTATAGCTTCACTTTCAGTTAATCCTGTTTTTGCAATAAAATAATCATTATATTTTGTTATGGCAGTTCCAACAAGACCTGGAAACTTATAATATACGCCTCCTATATGATTGCCTGCAGTAAAACCCATTTTGCCTGCAACAGGCGCAAATGGTTGCCAATCAGGTTTTCCTGTTATAATGTTTTTTGATTCAGCTACATCTCCAACTGCATATACATCTTTCATATAGGTCCTCATATATTCATCGGTCTTTATGGCTTTTGTTTCTCCAATAAAATTGTTTTCCTTGACTAATCCTGTGTTGGGCATTACTCCTATTGCTACTATTGTTCCATCGACTTCGTATCTGTTTTTATTAGTTATAACTATTCTTCCTCCTTCATTTATTTCTAAGGTTTCTTCATTTAGCTTTACTAATAGATCTTTAGAAACCATATTGTTAATGTAATACGCCATATCTTCATCAAGTATTTTATTTAATAAGTATGAATGCTTATGAATTAATATAACTTGTTTTTTATTTTTTGCTAATGCTTCCGCCATCTCTATTCCTAAAATACCTCCACCTATTATAGCTATTTTGTTTAATTTCATTATTTTATCTCTAACATCTCTTGCGAACGCAGGGTGATGTACATAGAAAATCCTAGATTCATTATCATAATTAATTTTTTTAGGCTTTGAACCAGTTGCTAATACCAAGTAATCATATTCATATTTGTAAACCTTACCCTCGTTTACAGTATAAATTATTCTATTATCAAAATCTATATCAGTTACCTCATGGTTAATCTTTACATTCACGTTCCTTTCCTTTTCAAATTCCTCTGCTTTGTATGCTGCTAGTAAACTCTCATCATCAAATAACCCTTCAATATAATATGGCAATCCACACGGCGCATGACTTATTAGGTTTGTTTTCTCAAAAACTTTGATATTCATAGAAGGTTTTCTTCTTCTAGCCCATGATGCTGTAGTCATCCCTGCGTCTCCTCCTCCAATTATTATTAGCGTTTCTTGTTTCATACCTCATCCCAAAATTAATTAAAGAAGGAGAAAAATAAAGTATAATATTAATAAAGTTTCAAACAATTTTTATTATCCTTTCTAATAATATTTAATAATATGTAAATTGATAAACGAAAGGCAAGCCTTGCCCTTTTAAGGTTAGGTAATATTTTAAGTTATTAAATGCTTTAAACTATTGTGGAAACAATAGAGAGCATGAGTAAGCCCATAATGGGCTATTAAACATGGTCCGTGTCTCCGCACAGATAAATATACCTGAGTCCCTAGAACTGGGAACACAGGTTAAATCTCGGTGATGAGGGATGATAGGCTGAAGACCCAGCCAGTGATTACAGCTGGACTAATAGAGCGGGGTTTTATATCATACACTCACTAGCTATGAAGTCATGAAGATGAAGGCAGTAAACCATAAGCCTGTAAACCCCTAAGGGAATTCTTGCTCTTTACGGATCGGAGGAGGTCGATTCCAGCCCAAATGGTAGCATAGTTTATCCAATTTCATGTCTTCTCTATTAAAGGCAACTGAGCTATATCTAAATTATAAATCCAGATAAAATTACACATTTTCTTTTTATAATCATCTAAATTTAATTCCGTGTGTATTACCTCACACATATAATGCCTTCCTTAATCGCTTTTGTTTTGATTTAAAATTTTTAGAGAAAAAAATTTTAGCTTGTTTTCGATTAGTGTTTAATTTGTGGGTGGAATTAGCATGGCACAACTTAAAAGAGAATCTTTAGGTTTTTTAGGACTTGTGTTTTTAAGTATAGCGGCTATCTTTCCTGGAAGTATATATATTGTTAGCTCAACAACTTCATTAACTTATGCAGGAATAACAGCTCCTCTCACTTTTATTATTGGTACATTAATGATGCTAACAAACGTTGTTGCAGTTTATATTTTCTCTACAAAAATCGCTAGCGCAGGCGGATTTTATAAATTTGTTGAGAGTGCATTTGGAAAATCACCAATCTCCTCTACAACTGGTTTAATTCAATTTTTAGGCCAATTATGTCCAGTTATTATATCAGCAACAGTTTTTGGATGGCTAATACCAGTTACTGCAAGTTCTCTTTTTAATGTGACTTTGCCATATTATATCCCATTTTTAGCAAGTCTTGCAGTTATAGTATTTGTTTTTGTAGTAAGTTACCTTGGAATTCACTTATCAAGAGATTTTGCTGTTGCATCAGGTATAGTTCAAATTATAGCTATATTGGCAGTTTCATTATATGTTATATTTAAATCACCTTATAACACGATACAAGTATTTAATATAAAGCTTTCCCCAAGTGGCCTTTCAGGCTTTTTCCTTGGAACTATTGTAGGTCCATACACTGCATATATAGGATATTCTTCAGTTGTTCATTTCGGAGAAGAAGCAAAATTACCCAAAGAAACTATTAAGAAAGCTATATTAGTTTCACTTATATCATTAGCAGTATTTGAAACATTAGTAATGTACGCGATTACAATTGGTGTTCCTCCATCAGATTTAAGTAATTTGGCAAGTTCATTTGCACCTGCCCTCGTTGTAACATCAAAATATCTTGGCATCTATATAGCACTTGCTGTCTTAATAATTGCTCTATTTGGACAAATAACATCTCCATTAGTATTTGGAAATGCTGCCGAAAGAGTATTATTTTCTTTGTCTAGAGACGGAATTTTACCGAAATTTCTCTACAAAGTTCATGAAAAATACGGTTCTCCATCAAATGCTAGTATTGTGGTGTTTTTAGTAGCACTTTCAGCTTCATTAATTACTCAAGTAATAATGGTTTATTATTATGGTGTTTTGCAAGGTTTCTTTTACACAGTAGTGTTTTGGGCTTTAATAATGACGGTTATGAATCTTGGATACCATGCTATAGTAAATCAATCGCTCGCATTTTTAACAAAAAAATTAAAAGATTTATCTATATTAAAACATTTAATAGTTCCAACTATTGGCACCATACTTTCTATAATTGCATGGTATTATTCCTTCTTAGGCATTGGATCACCACTTATTTACACCATACCATTTATCATAATATGGGTAATAGCTTCAATAATATACTCTATTTACATATTTAAGAAAAAAATTTGATTATTTCTATTTGTTAAATTTTAAAATAGTTTTTTCTATAGCTCTCGTACCGAATTCAAAATCATCATCATCGATTAAAACAGGAGGTGTTATTTTAAGAACCTTTCCCTCTCCTACTAAGTTACAAACAACCCCCTGTCTAATCAACTCTTCTCTGAATATTTGATTGAAGCCATTCTTTATGGATCTTTCATCAAATTCAATACCTAAGACAAAACCTGAACCTCTTATTTCCTTAAAATAATTGGGTAGAGGAGAAAATAACTTCTTAACTTTCTCAGAAAGTGTTAAAACCCTATTTAACATTTGTTCATCTATTAAATCTAAAAGTTTCAGAGCTATACTGGATGCCTTAGCATTTCCTGATAATGTGCCTAAAACCCCTGTTTCTGATAGATCATCTCTATTTGTACATATAGCACCTAAAGGTATTTCTCCAGCTATACCTTTACCAAATACTATAACATCTGGTTCAATGCCCAATTCTCTTGAATAAACAAAATATCCAGTTCTTCCATAGCCAGTATATGCCTCATCTGCTATCAATGTTAGATTATATCTGCTTTTTAATTCCTTTATAAAAGAAACCAAATTTTTTCTTATAGGTCTTACACCAGCGTGAACTTGAATAGGTTCGAAAATTAAAGCTCCTTGATCAAGATTTAAAAGCTTCGATGATTTTTCTATTACAGAACTTATAGTTTCAATCTCATCCGTACTATCCTTAATTGGAAAAGGTAGGTGAACTATCTTGTTTTCTAAATCGATACCTTTTTCAAATGAAACCTTTCTGGTTAAATATGTTAAACCATGATAAGCCCCCTCAAAGGAAATTATTGCACTCTTTTTTTCACTTGCTAATGCAATATCACATGCTTCTGTTGCAGAAGATGTTAAAAATACATTCTTTTTTTGTGTTATTATTGATAACTTTTTTCTTAGCTCAAACGATTCATCTGTTTCAAATATATTAGAACTAACTCCTCCAATATTTTCATTACCAAAAAAATATCCGGTTATTGCTGCAGACCCTGAAAAATCAACTACCTCTCTTCCATTTATTTTTAATTTAAATCTCGAAATAGCCTTTGCTTTAAGTCTATTCATTTATTTTCCCTTTTTAAACACCAAAAGGCATTAAAATGCCATTTAATTTGGCAATCTTACCATTTATCATAACAAAGTCAACATGATTTGGTTCCAATTCATTTACATCATTTAATGGATTACCTTTGATGGCTATTATATCAGCTATATAGTTTTCCTTTAATATGCCAGCATTTATCCCTAAGCAAGTTGCTGCATTTACAGTTGCAGCTTTTAGAGCATCTAAGTTACCTATATATTTTGACAAATGGACTATCTCTAAATAATTTAATCCATGAGGTTCTTCAGAAATACCAACAAGATCTGTTCCAGCAACAATATTTAATTTCTTTTCTTTAGCAATCTCCATATCTTCATTAAAGTGCCTTTCTATAAGCTTCTTTCTCTCTTCACTACCTTTATTTTTAGACAATGCATAAGCTGTTAAAGTGGGTACATAACACATATTCTTTTCCTTAATTTCTTCCGCAAGTTTTTCAGTGAGACCGAGACCATGTTCAATAGAATCAACACCTGCCTTTATTACGTTACTTATGGCTTCTTCTCCATAAGCATGGGCTGCAACTTTAAGTCCTGCTTCATGAGATTCATCAACAATAGCCGATAATTCTTCAACAGTTAATTCTCTTTTTATTTTACCTCCTCCTGCAAAACTTCCAGATGCATATACTTTTATTACATCAGCACCGTCTCTTATACATAATCTTACAGCCTTCCTACACTCCCATGGAGAATCGCAGTAATAAGAATATGAAAGCCTATTTGCGATATCTATTGGTAATATTCTTGGATCATCATCCCCACCTGTTTGAGCAATTGAATATGAAGCCGAGAAAACTCTAGGGCCTAAAAGCTCTCCATTTTTGAATGCCCTAGAAAGAGCTATTGACGTTTTATCTCCCAACGACCTAACAGTTGTGAATCCAGAGCTTAATAACCTGAAAGCATCCAATGTAGATCTAAGCATAGCGGTCTGAGGATTTACTGTAACCCAATCCATCAAATCATGAGAAGTACCACCAAAAAAATGAAGGTGTGCATCTATTAAACCTGGCATTATAGTTAAACCACTGAAATCAAAGACCTTGTCATCTTTTTTTATCTCGATGGAGCCTTTCTCACCAACTTTTTCTATCATACTCCCAGTTATTTTTATTTCTCCATTTTCTACCATATCATAGCCAGTAAATAGCTTTCCTTTCAGAATAATCGAGCCCACTTTTTTCACCCTCTATAACTCACTATTTAATTTTAGCCAAAAATATTTTTCTATCGGAAAAGTATAACCAACAATTTTCAAACCTAACAGATAAATAAAAATTATGTTTTAAATAGCAACCAGTATTAACTAAAAAATTAACCTTTAATCCACCAATAGAAAACAGAGTCTCCCCCATCTATGGGATTTTCTTCATAACTTATTTGATTATTAAATCCATGCATATATGGCTTTATAATCCATATTAAAGTTGGTTGATAAGTATAGACGTAGAGATAAAGATTTATAGCTATTTGTTCAGCCTCTTTATAGTATTCTTGGGCTGCAGTTACATTTCCTATAAAAGCTTCTTTATCTGCTTTTAATATTAAGTTATCCATTTTGTTATATTGTTGTGACTCATTAGCAAATATTTGTGCCAATTGCAAATTACCTTGTGAAGCAAAGTATTTACTCAAATTCTCAAAATAAGAAACGTTCCATCCATTAGGTGCTGGGTAAACTCCTGTCTCTAAATATAGGGCATCAGTAAAGTCGTTTGCAAGAGGATAATCAGCATACCATGCATCATTATAAATAGGCATTGGATTTTGCCCTGGAACACCATAAGCGCCTATCGTAGGCCCTGGCATATACAAAGGTGTTGCAGTTATGTATGGATCCATTTCATGTAATGCCTGTGCCCACATTTCTGCTGCTGTGAAATCAACA
>ERZ1669250.209-NODE-209-length-30831-cov-7.801209_pt1 | contig 30831 bp, 32 predicted proteins | sample MGYA00579295_ERZ1669250 | MGnify/ENA primary metagenome ERZ1669250 (study PRJEB41166, sample SAMN08046056) | hot springs metagenome | biome: hot spring; feature: acid hot spring; material: thermophilic sediment; isolation source: thermophilic sediment from acid...
TTAACCTGGAAACCATGACTTGCAAGGGCTTCCACCAAGATTTTACTACATTAACCGTGAATTTTTAAATCTGTTAAAATCAGTATTCTTATTTAAGTTAACCAACATATTGTAAATAATCATGGTTTAATTTAACGAAGAACAATCATGAGGGATTACCTTTACATATCATAGGGCTTAAATATACTACCTTAATACATAAAAACCACGACCCATTAGGGTCAAATATATGGTGTCCATTAAGGTTAAGATTAGGAGTAGCGACAGGTATGATGGTGTCTTAAATGCTCCCCATAGGGCTTTTCTAAGGTCAATTGGCTTAACGGATGAGGATATTGCTAAGCCCTTAATGGCTGTAGCAGTAGCTTGGAGTGAGGCTGGCCCATGTAATATACATACTCTTCAATTGGCATCATATGTTAAGGAAGGTGTTAAGGCTGGTGGTGGTGCACCGTTGACTGTACCAACAATAGTGGTTAATGATAACATTGGGATGGGTACAGAAGGCATGAGGTATAGCCTAGTCAGTAGGGATGTCATAGCTGATACGATTGAAGCTCAGGTTAATGCTCATGCCTTTGATGGGTTTGTTGGCATTGGGGGGTGTGATAAGACGACTCCTGGGATATTGATGGCTATGGCTAGGTTAAACCTACCCTCAGTATACCTTTACGGTGGATCCGCTGAACCAGGCTTCTACGGTGGTAGGAAATTAACAATTGAGGACGTTCATGAGGCTGTGGGTGCCTTCATAGCCGGTAAGATCACTGAGGATGAGTTATATAGTATTGAGTTAAATGCGCATCCAACCTACGGTACATGTGCAGGCATGTTCACCGCCAACACAATGGCGGCATTAACGGAGGCTCTGGGTGTTGCCTTACCGGGGAGCGCAACTCCCCCTGCAACCTCAGCTAGGAGGATTATTTACGCCCGTGAAACTGGCTTAGCACTAATGAAGGTTGCTGAGTTGGGGATTAAGCCAAGGGATATAATGACTTATGAAGCCTTTGAGAACGCTATAACAGTCTTAATGGCGGTAGGAGGGTCAACTAACGCCATACTTCACCTGTTGGCGATAGCTTATGAAGCTGGAGTAAAGTTAACACTAGATGACTTCGATAGGATATCTAGGAAGGTACCCTACATAGCCGCACTCAGGCCTGGTGGCGATTATGTGCCGGCTGAGTTGGATCAAGTGGGTGGGTTACCATTAATTATGAGTAAGCTACTGAAGGCTGGTTTACTTAATGGTAAAGTAATTACAGTGACTGGTAAAACCCTTGAGGAGAATTTGAAGAGCTTCAAGTTACCTAACGTTGAGCATAGTCATATAGTTAAGGATCCGTCAACACCCATTAAGCCGTGGGGTGGCATAAGGATACTTAAAGGTTCACTAGCCCCTGAGGGTGCAGTCGTTAAGGTTGCTGCAACTAACATAATGAAGTTTGAGGGTAAGGCTAAGCCATTCAATGGTGAAGTTGAAGCATTCCAGGCGATAAGGAGGGGTGAGATTAAGCCTGGTGACGTCGTAATAATAAGGTATGAGGGACCTAAGGGTGGACCTGGTATGCCTGAAATGTTGAGGGTTACTGCGGCAATAGTTGGAGCAGGATTAGGGCAGGATGTTGCACTAGTTACTGATGGGAGGTTCAGTGGGGCAACTAGGGGATTAATGATTGGGCATGTTGCTCCAGAGGCAGCTGTAGGTGGCCCAATAGCCATTGTTGAGGAGGGTGACACGGTACTAATAGATGTTGAGAATGGGAGACTTGACTTGAAGCTCCCTGAGGAAGAAATTAAGAGGAGACTAAGCAGGTGGCAGCCTCCGACGCCAAGGTACAACAGTGGGTTACTGGCTAAGTACGCCTCACTAGTATCATCAGCATCAATGGGTGCAGTAACGTTACCTAGGATTCAATAATGTTATTGAATAATTTAAAAGGCGTATAGTAGGGTTATTAATTATGGGTAACGGTAAGCTAAGTGGCAAGGTAGCTATAGTAACAGGGGGAGCTAGGGGTATTGGGGCTGCTGTAGCCTATAAGTTAGGGTTGGAGGGTGCTAAGGTGGTGATTGTTGATGTTCATGAGGAGGCAGGTAAATGGAGGGAAGGATGGCTTAAGAGTAATGGTGTGGATGCAGTGTTTGTTAAGGCTGATGTATCTGTTGAAGTTGATGTTAAGAACATGGTTAATGAAGCCGTCAGGAGGTTTGGTGGAATTGACGTGTTAATTAATAATGCTGGAATAGGCTTCGGTGGTAAGTCAATATTTGAGCAAACATTGGATGAGTGGAATAAGGTAATATCAACTAACCTAACTGGTGTATGGTTATGTTCTAAGTATGCTGGGCAGGAAATGGCGAAGCGTGGTGGTGGAGTCATAGTTAATGTTGCATCCACTAGGGCTTTCCAATCAGAACCTAACACTGAACCATACTCAGCATCAAAGGGTGGGATAGTCGCGTTAACTCACTCTCTAGCCATTAGCCTATCGAAGTATAAGATTAGGGTAGTTTCAATAGCGCCAGGTTGGATAGATACCTCAGAGTGGCAGTATCCACCAAGGAAGCCATCATTAAACCCCCTTGATCATGCACAACACCCAGCAGGTAGGGTTGGTAACCCAATGGATGTGGCTAACCTCATAGCCTTCCTAGTATCAGATGACGCATCATGGATAACTGGAGTAAACTTCACGATTGATGGAGGAATGACTGTGAAGATGATTTACATGGACCCTGATGTAATAGGAAATTCAATAGGAACCATGGTTCAGGACCCTGAATTAGGCGAATTAATAATGAAGGCACTAATGAGTGGTGAAGGTAAGTTAATGGAATTGAAGAGGATGATTAAGGCATTACTTAGTTCATAGTCAAGGATTGATTTACCGGCGGAAAGTATATTAAGTGAATTAATGTTGCTTAACTATGGCTGGATTCAAGGGCTATGTGGTCAGTAAGACTCTGGTAATGGATCCCTTTGGTGGAAAGATGTTTAAAATTGATATTGTTGAGGAGAGGGAGAATCCTGGATTAGTGGCGGCGAGTTCAGGTGAATCATCAGCCTTAAGTAGGGACATGCTGGAAATGATGCAGAACGTCTTTAGATCAATACCAATGTTGAGTCAAATGCTTGGTGGAAAGGTGCCAATACCTAGGGTAACGTTAATGCTAACTGAAGAGGAGATGGATGAGTTAGGTGGGAAGATGGATGTCGGTGAGTACGTTTACGTTAAGATACAGGGCGGGAAAATATCAATTGAGAAGGAGCAGTAATGCCCTTATGGTAAAGTTTTTAAACTAATAGTATGTAGGTTTAATGATGGCTCAGGCTCAACAGGCTGCTGCACAGCAGAGGATACCATTAGGGAAGTGGGCCTTTAAGAAGTGGCTAACTGTTTATGCGCCGGCTTTCCTAGGGGGTCAGGCTATAGTTGAGATTCCGGTTGATGAACCTTCTAGGGCCATAGGCAGGAATGTTGAGACGACGCTGTATGATTTAACGAAGGATTTATCTCACATTAACGTTAAGTTGAGGTTTAGGGTTAGTGGTGTTGATGGTGATAGAGCCTTTACTCAGTTCAATGGAATGGAATTAACGAGGGACTACGTTAGGAATCTTGTCAGGAGAGGCTCAAGTAAGGTGATGGTTATTAAGGATGTAACCACTAAAGATGGTGGTAAATTAAGAATGGAGGTTTTAGCTATAACCACATACAGGTGCACTAGGACTCATAAGCACTTAATAAGGAAATCAATAATGGATAGGTTAGATAGGATAAGCCAGGAGACTGACTTTGATTCACTAATTAGGGATTCAATAATGGGTAAGGTGCAGGTGGATTTATTTAATGTAGCTAAGAAAGTGTACCCACTTAGGAAGGTTGAAGTTGTTAAGATTAAGGTGCTTGAATATCCGAAGAAACCTGAAGCGAAGCCTCCAATGGAGGCTATTAAGGTGGCTCAAGAGGTTACTCAGCAGCAACAGCAGAGTTCATGAAGGAGGGTTCACTTCTACTTAGTTCCCGCAGTGTTTTCCTGCTCCTATTATGATTAACTTCGTTGCGAGATCTTAATTTACCTTAATTCTGGGGATTGAGGTTTTAAGTTGCATCATAATTCGCACTTGGTTATGCTCCCTGTTCATCATTAGTAATACTGATTATTACGTATGTTTAAACCATGAATGTTCATTAAGACGCAGTATTGCCGCATAAGTGGTGTAGCATTAAGCATATTGGGTTAGATTAAGCGGGTTGCAGTAAAGTTTTAATAATAATCCTTCGGACGGTGAATGATGGCTAGTAGTTCAGTTGGGCAGCAGAAGTATGTTAGGGTTAAGCCATATCCAGAGTGGAAAGTTAAGGCGCTTGAGGAGCTTGAGGAATTAATAAAGAAACATAGTGTAATACTGGTATTTGAGTTAAAGGGTTTGTCAGCATCAATGCTTCATCAATATAGGAGGGTTTTAAGGGGGCATGGTGTTGTTAAGGTTTTTAGGAATAAACTGCTTTTGATAGCCTTAAGGAGGGTTTATGGTGATTCAATTAACCCTGATATTGAAAAGTACTTAAGTGGCGAGAACGGCTTCATATTCACTAATGAGAATCCATTTGATCTTTATAGAATTATTGTAGATAACTCAGTTAGAAGATACGCTAAGCCTGGTGATGTGCTTCAGACTGATATTATAGTTCCAGCTGGTAATACTGGTATTAATCCAGGTCCTGTATTAAGTAGGTTCAGTAAGCTTAAGATACCGACCCAGATTAGGGATGGTAAAATATGGGTTGCAAGGGACACTCAAGTTGCTAAACCTGGTGATACAGTTACCCCTGAGTTAGCTGATCTACTTAGGCTAATTAATGTTAAGCCTGTTTATGAGTCACTTAGGGTTAAGGCAGCATTATTAAACGCTAAATACATTATTAAGGGTGAAGAATTGGCGATAGATGTTAAGACCTACGAGGATATGTTTAAGCAGGCAGCATCATGGGCGCTTAACCTCGCCGTCAATTCCACACTATTAATACCGGAGACTATAAGCATATTAATCAGTAGGGCTGTGATTGAGGCACGTAACCTAGCAGTAAACGCCAACATACCTACTGCTGAATCAATAGGCCTAATACTAGCTAAGGCTCAATCCCAGGCTAATGCGCTGGCAGCAGTTCTAACAAATAAGGCGCCTGAATTAAGCAAATGACGCATGTAGTATCAGGTTAATTCTACATTTAATTGCATTAATAATATTCTTATCGTATTTAGCTAGCGTCATTAACCTAGCTAAATCAATCGCATACACTCTATCATAATCCACTAAGTTGCATGCATTGCTCATCAAGTAGCTTAAGGCCTCATTAATATTATCTTCATTAACCATATTAAGGATTATAGTTAAGGTTCCCTTAAGTTCCCTACTTATTCTTGGCCTTAAGTAAAGTAGGTAATTGTTCAATAATGGCTCATTTAATGCATCAACCTCACCCCTTAGTATTCGGTTTACAGTATCGCTTACTATGCTGCCACATTGCTTATTACCAATACTGGATAATGCTGTCTTCAGTGCTTCATTAACCTCAACGCCATTGCACATTAAATTAAGTAAGCTTTCCAAGACATTGAATAGTTCATTACTGCACTGCACTTGTATGCTTCTGATGCTTAATTTAAAGATTACCTACAATTTATTAAGTTTGAGTTAGCTAATGGTTACTTCACCTCAGCTACCATTATTCCTGAAGCTATGGATTCATCAACAGTTATTTGCTTGTCATTAATCTTAATGGTTACGTTTCCCTTCCTTCTCCTTATAACCGTTAACCTATCATTAATGTTTAACTTGTGTTGAATTAGGAAACTTAATACATTTTTTGACTCAGCCACATTAGTTATAATCACATTACCTGGATAGGACCTAGATAACCTCACTCCCTCAGGTTTACCAGTTATTGGGTTACCATGTGGGCATGTTGTGGGTTTACCAAGCATAGTGTATATACGGTCAATCACTGCGTCATTAACATGCTCCAGTTCATGAGCGTATACGTGGATCTCAAGTATGTTGAAGCCCAATACACCTAGGAATATTTCGAGAATCCTGTGTTTACTAAGCATTTTACTAGCAATTTCATTACCACTATCGGTGAGTGAATATATACCTCTGCTTAATTTAACAACATAACCCTCATTCTCTAAGTGCTCTATTACCTTATGCGCGGTCGCAGGGGTTACGCCAAGTTCATTAGCTATTAATGTTAATGTTGCTTCCCCATGGAAGTCATTGAATACTTTAATTGCCATTAAGTAATCTTCCATAGCCACCTTAGTGCTCCTGCTCTCCCTAATACCCTCCATCACGGTAGCTTAATTTTATACCCTATAAAAATAATGCCCTAAGTTTTTAACCTAAGTAGAAAACACCCTAAATCTTAAAAAGCGCCCTATGCATGATGATTATGCATTATGATATTGCACTGATTAATGAGGATGTGGGTTACTTGATTAAATACTGTGAAAACGTTTAATTACCCCACTACGTCTTTCGGGTGTGGTGTATACGTTGGTCGCCTTAGGCATACTTCAAGCGCTTCAAGTAAGCCCCATGGGTAGTCAAAGTACTCAACAATATCTACTATATAATATTATTCTTCTAATACTTTGGTTCGGGGTCTTTCCATGGTTTTACGAGACATTCCAACTATGGAGGTATCAATCACAGGTCAGTAGTTTCCTAAATAAGCTAAGACTCTCAATGAATAATAATATTACGCAGGTATTAGACTTCATATCAAGTAAGGTTAATGAGGATAAACGGCTAATAGAGGGTAGGATAAGGGACTTGATGGAAATGGTCATAATAGAACCAACCAGTATGGAGCCTGAGGGCTTAGTTAGGAAGTATAAGGCACTTATTAACTCCTATAATGATAGACTTGAGAAGGATGTCTCAAGGCTCATACCTGCTATAAGTAGTAGCAAGCCTATTATTCAGAACTTCACTAATGTTGTTGATGTATTAAGGGAGTTGAACTTCATATATAAGGTCATTGACCATTATTATAGGTTAGCCATGAAGTACAAGAGTTACTACCTGCTTATTCAATTGGCTGCGATATTACCATTACTGAAGGAGGAGATTGATGCATTAAATGGTTCAGTACCAGTTTTCCTAAAGGGGCAGCCAATTGGGGATTCAGCGGGCCCATTAACAGTCTTCAGATTTAAGAACCTATGCAGTGATTTGAAGCCAGTAAGTGATTCAGTTAAGGACACTTACATAGCATCATGCAACTTTAAGGGTAGGAAAATATACTTGGTTAAGGCCGAGGGACCTGGTGGAACAGTGGGGCATTTAGATGATGCGATAAGGTATATTTACGAGAACATTAATGCTAGGCCAAGGTTAATGATAACCATTGATGCTGCCTTAAAGCTGGAAGGCGAGGAAAGTGGTTCAATAGCGGAGGGGCTTGGTGTAGCAATGGGTGGTATTGGGGTTGAGAAGTTTAACATAGAGTCGATTGCAACCAAGTACGATACACCTATTTACGCAATTTTAGTGAAAATGAGCATGCCTGAGGCACTTAACGCAATGACGAAGGTCATAGATGAGGCTGTTAATAAGGTTGTTGAGAGGCTGGGTAAGGTGATTGACTCCTACTCAGAGCCTAATGATGAGGTCATAATAGTGGGTGTTGGTAACACAATTGGGGTTGCTCAGTGACCATTAATGTTGGTTAACATTGACTTATACACTATAATAATCCCCATACTAGTAACCGTTGCGCTTGCAGTGGCGTTGTTTTACGTTGTGGCAAGGGACTTAAGGAACATTACGTCAGCAGTGGTTGCTCGAAGAATGAGTGAGTACACTACTCTTAGATGCCCAACATGCGGTTACATTAAAGTTAGGGAGTTTAGACCTGGTGACTACGTTGGTAAGGTCGAAGAGGAGAAGTGCCCTAATGATGGGTCAAACTTAATGATAGTAGGCATCGGTAAGGAGACTTTGAGCAATCAGTAGACATACGCCACTAAAATGCCTCCAACTCTGTTTTCCCTAGCCTCCAAGTGGGATATAACGCCTTTAGATGTTGACAGTATTAATATGCCTACTTGCCTAGCTGGTAGGTACTTCTCCTCCCATTTCTGTAATTCATTAACCTTAACGTGGAATCTGGGCTTAATGGCACTAATATCATTTATCTTACCCAGTAATTGAACAACATACTTCCCACCCCTACCATCGTAGACGTATTCAAATTCACCAACGTAACCATACCTCTGCATGACTCTTAGTACATTACCGATCAGCTTTGATGATGGCCAAATAATAACCTGCCTATCACCCCTTGACTCCGCGTTCTTTATGCTCATTAGTGCGTTAGATAAGACATCTAGCATGACCATAGATCCTCAGCCCTAGCCCTCTATATAAGCGTTTCCGTACTATACATTCGACTTAAACCCCCATTGCCTAACACTCAAGCATGCTCAATGATTTAACCAATTCATTGAAACTGCTGTATGATGCAACCACTTCATCACCACATATTACTTCTATCCTCTCCACTGGGTATGTATCAATTACCACTTGTGGTGGCTTCTGGAATGCCCTACTCCACGGTATCTTTAATCCTTCAACATTAATTGCCTTAATTTCTCCATCAATCATTATGAGGTTCTTAATACCCTTAAACCTCACTAGTACCTTAATTCCCTTAGTTCTTGAGGCGTCTATCACTTGTTCAAGATCCCTTAGGTTCACCACCCTGCCTCACCTTCAGCCACCCTGCATCCCTCTGGGTAGGCTCTATTGTGAATGCCCTATAGTAAGTTAACGTCCCCTCTGAGCTTAATAGTGCTAGGATTAGCCTCATCCTATTCTTCTCCGCGTAATCAGTTAATTCAAGTAATTCAGTAGTCTTAATTCCTTTACCTTCATCAAGGATTTTAATCATGTACTGGGGGTTAGATGAGAGTGCGTTCTTTTTCTTATCCCAAACAAGCATATCTATTTTACCATCCCTAACAGGCTTAACGTATAAGCCCCTATTCCTTAAATCCAGGTAAACCACGAATCTCTCTAAGTCACCTGAGTGAAGCACGTCAGTTATTGAGGCTTGCTTCCCATCAACGTAAACCTTAAAGTCACCAACGTATATTAAGTAAGCTAACTCTATTGGGTCTATTTTATCTGGGTCAAGAGGCTTCTTATCACTTAACAGTAACCTAGATAAGTCATCCTCTATAGCGTAAAAATCCCCCACGCTCTTGACCTTAAGAATCTTAACGCTCTTCATTGCAAGCAGTAGGCTATCTATTAAGCCGGTTAAAAACATTTTTAATGGTCAGCGAAACCCAGTATAAATTGTCTAAGGGTAGGCATTGTTAATTTGTAATTGAAAGTTCCATTATTTATGGTTAATGGCTTAATATGGAGTGCGTTTTACCGCATTCCCTAAGATGGAGGTAAATTACCTAACACAATGATGCCGCGACCAAGTGTAGGAACCAGCGACCCCTGAAGGGGAATCCACGCCCTCTAAGACAAGGAGGATACCTTAAGCAGTATCTCCTCTTGATTCATTAATGCTTAATACCAGCTAATGCGGTGAGTGACTAATGAATGTGGCCATAGTTTACGATACCTTAAGTAGATGGGGTGGTCAGGAGCTAGTAACATATGCAATGGCTAAGGCTCTTCATGAAAGTGGATTTACAGTAGATATTGTTCTACTTTTCAATGGGGGAATAGACCGTAGGATTAGCGATATACCAGCACGTAGGATAGTAAGCGTGTTTGAGCATGATCCTAATTTACCCGTACGTGGATTAACTAGGAATATTATAACAGGTCTAATGAGCTTAGGATATGATCTAACAATAAACACTGTTTACCACGTTATGTTTTGGCCATTTGATATAGGTTACTTGAATAATCCAGGAACATACATGCCACCCTATAGGCTCAGGAGGAGGATTTTCCTAGAATTTAACAGAATCACATTACCTATCCTAGGGCCTAGGTTACTTCTAGCTAATTCAAAGTGGACCCTTAATCAATTACCCTATAGGCCAAAGCTAAGTGGCGTGCTTTATCCTCCAGTAATACCGCATGAATGTGGTTCAGTGCGTAAAGAGGACATGGTGATTACCGTAGGTAGGATAGCTACTGATAAGAGAATTACAGACGCCGTTAAAATAATGGAAGCTGTCTATGCACATTATCCTAAGGCTACGTTCTACATCATTGGACTACCTTACAATCAAGAATACTTTAGGTGCATTAGGAAGCAGGCTAAGCATATCGAATTCATACTTGATGCCAGTGAGGAAACTAAGTGGGATTACTTATGTAGAGCCAAGGTATTACTCCACACTGCATTTAATGAGCATTTCGGCCTTGTTGCAGCTGAGGCCCAGTATGCTGGGGTAGTGCCTGTTGTGCATAAGTCGGGTGGCTTATGGAGTGACATAGTTGAGTACGGTGAATTTGGGTTAGGGTACTTAAGCAGTAATGAGGCTGTTGAATCAATAATTAGGCTGCTGAGTAATGAGGAGTTGTTTAATGCCTACAGTATGAGGGTTAGGGAGCATTCAGTATTATTCACCTATAAGGCATTTAAAAGTAGGCTAATAAGCTACGTTAAGTCATTAATTTAACCTAAGTCCTGATGATTACCCTCTTAATCACAATAGGCAAGCTGTAAGGTACTTTAAGGATTAATAATTCACTCTATTTGGGAAATGAGGAGTGAGTTAGCCTTCAGCGAGGTATTATTAGGATTACGAGTAAGGGTTTGCGGTTTAAGCATACGTATTAAGGATCCGTTCAGTTAAATTTTTAAAGAGTAGATTAATGGCTTCTATTGATGAGCATAATAAAGAACCCTACTGAGAGTGCATTGAAGAAGCCTCACCTAAACCTAGCTATAATAGGGCATGTGGATCATGGTAAGTCAACATTAACAGGTAGGTTGCTGCTTGAAACAGGATATGTTGATGAGAAGGCCTTCGCTGAACTTGAGGCTGAGGCTAAGAAGTTAGGCAAGGAGGACTTCAAGTATGCTTGGATAATGGATAGGCTTAAGGAGGAGAGGGAGAGGGGTGTCACCATTGAGGCCATGCATGTGGGTTTCGAGACCCCCAAATACTTCTTCACAATAATAGACCTACCTGGTCATAGGGACTTCGTGAAGAATATGATCGTAGGTGCAAGCCAGGCTGATGCCGCTCTACTAGTTGTCTCAGCAAGGCCAGGTGAGTTTGAGTCTGGTGTTGGTCCACAGGGGCAGACAAGGGAGCATCTGTTTCTGGCTTGGACACTTGGTATAAGGAATTTAATAGTTGCTGTTAATAAGATGGATGTTGTTAACTATGATCAAAAGAGGTACGAGCAAATAAGAGGTGAGTTAACTAAGATACTTAAGATACTTAGGTATGATGTTAATAAGGTACCCTTCATACCGGTGAGTGCAGTTAGGGGTGATAACATTAAGGCTAAGAGCAGTAACATGCCTTGGTATAATGGCCCAGTTCTATTAGAGGCCCTTGACTCAATTGAACCACCGCAGAGGCCAATTGATAAGCCACTTAGGTTACCTATACAGGATGTGTTCTCAATAACTGGTGCTGGCACTGTAATAACTGGTAGGGTTGAATCAGGCGTAGTTAAGGTAGGCGACACAATTGTAGCATTACCACCAGCCAAGGTCGGTGATGTGAGGAGTATTGAGACCCACCATATGAAGCTTGAGGAGGCTAAGGCAGGCGATAACGTGGGTATTAACGTTAGGGGTTTCGAGAGGCAGGATTTAAAGAGAGGTGACGTAGTCGGTCATTTAAGTAATCCACCAACCGTTGCCGAGGAGATAGTGGCCAGAATAGCTGTCTTAGAGCACCCAACCACAATAGGCATAGGGTACACCCCAGTCATGCATGTGCACACTGCTACCGTGCCAACCCAAATAATCGAATTAATATCAAGGTTAGATCCAGCCACTGGGCAAACAGTTGAGCAGAAGCCTCAATTCATAAAGAGGGGTGATGTAGCAATGGTTAGGCTTAAGCCGCTTAAGCCGGTGGTTGTTGAAAGGTTCTCAGACCTACCTGCCTTAGGTAGATTCTCACTTAGAGACATGGGCAGGACTGTGGCGGCTGGGCAAATAATAGAGATTAAGCCTGCTAAAGTTGAGATAAAGAGGTAATGAGTAGTATTCATTATTGTAGGGTGTTTTTTAAATTAAATAACTTAAATTATGACTTCTAACTTTCCCATGCCTAGATTAATTATAGTCATCATAAATGGGTAACTATAAAAATACAGGTATTTAACACCAGCTGGTGATTAGTGAGTAGGGGTGCTTCTGAGAGTGTGATGAATTGAACCCGGCATGACCCTTACTGTAAAGTATGTTTTAACTACTAAGTGACAATGAATTTAACTACTGGGTTAATTTAATTATCCTATCATACTTGATTTCCCAATTAACCCTAGCCATCTTGGAGATTTCATCTAATCTTTTCATCACATCGCTACTTAATGTAACATTAACGCTCCCTACATTATCCTCAAGTTGAGTTATACTTGTGGCACCTATTATTGGTACTATGGTAACCCCCATCTCCTCTGATTTCTTCAAAATCCACGCTAATGCTAATTGAGCGTCAGTGACCCCTAATTCCTTTGCTATTTCATGGAACTCCCTCATTGCTTTCAGCGTCTCTGGAGTTAAGTACCTCCACCGTATTTCATCAACGTAACTTGCCCTAGACATCTCAGGTATGCCGTTAAGATACTTGCCTGTTAACACCCCCTGAGCAAGAGGTATATAGGCCATTATGCCTAAACCGTACTTACTGGCCAACGGTACTTTATCCTTCTCTATGTCGCGTTCAATTAAGTTATAAGGCTCCTGCATGGCTATGAAAGGTAAGTGAATGCTCCTAGAGTACTCAACAATATACCGTATGTCATCAGGGTGGAAGTAACTTTCCCCAACATAGTGAACAAGGCCCTGGCTAACTAAGTCCTTTAATGTGTCCAAGGTTTCCTCAATTGGTGTAGATGGATCAGGCCTATGCATTAAGTATAAGTCTACGTAGCTTGTCCCTAGTCTCCTTAATGATTCCTTAATCTGCCACCTAATGTGCTTCCTAGACAACCCCTCCCCATTAGGCCAAGGAGCCATCCGTCCCCTAACCTTAGTAGTTATAACTAATGATTCCCTATCATAACCTCTTATTGCCTTACCCAGTATTCTCTCAGCATTACCAGCATGGATAGGGTCCGGTCCCTGCATAGTTCCATGATATATATTGGCTGTGTCTATGAAGTTGATTCCTAAGTCAATAGCCCTCTTAATTATCCTAATAGCCTCCTCCTCATCAACCTTATAGACACCATACTCATCCTTAACCCTAGAAGGAGGGAGATGCCATAAACCAAGGCATATTTCAGACACCTTTATTCCACTGTTACCGAACCTAACGTACTTCATACTTTAGCCCCTTACTTAAACCTTAATTAATTTAGTGTCCTCGAAACGCATAATAATTAGCTTAACTGGGCTTAGGTTATGGATGAGAGAGTGCTAGTGGGTGTGGTGATTGCAGTATTGGCTGTATCAGTATGCGTATTGGCTCAGGGTAACTATGAGAATTATACTAAGATAATTGAAGTTAACTACACTAGCCCAGTGGAGGTAGGGCAACCCACTAATATAACGGTGATAGTTGAGTATGCTCCTCCATGCCTTATAACAAGCCCTAACTCATGCATGTCAACAATAATGGTAGTATTAAGTAATGGATCCTTAACGCTTGGAAGTTTACCAATAAGTACTGCACCAGGTATACTTAGGTTCACGTTTCTTGTATCCTTACCCCATGTTGGTGTTAATAGGTTGAACGTAAGCCTTTACTATCTACTTAATGGATCCTGGGTACTTGTTGATGAAAGGACTGTGAACATAACTGTTGAGCCTCAGTTACGTACTAGTTCATATACCGTAACGGTATCGAATACGTCGTCATTAATCCCAAGACTAATTAACAAGACAATCACCGTAACTGAAACCTCAATTATAACTGAAACAGTAACCACGGTTAGTACAGTGAGTAGTGTCATTTACTCAACATCGTATAGCACCCTATTAACCACAGTTACGGCAACGGTTACAGTCAATAAAGTTAGCATTGTAGGCTATAATGCAGAGTTAATTAACCTATCACTGATTTTATCAATAGTATCACTGATTCTAACGGCAGCTGCACTGCTTGTACTTACTAGATATTTAATAGTTAGAAAGTAAGCTACCTAATTAACTTTATCATTTGTGCTTAGCGTTCATTATTCATTAATGTTCATAAGCCCATTAAAGTTACTATCTAAGCCATTCTAAGGCATATTAATCCATACTAATGGGCTTACTGATGGTGACCTAGATTAGGATAGCTGTGAACTATTAGTTAAAGGTTAAAAACACAGGGCAACTAGGTTTTCAGTATGTTTAGTCCACAGATGGCTGGATATGATCGGGCTATAACGATATTTAGCCCAGAGGGTGAATTATACCAGGTTAGGTATGCTGGTGAGGCAGTTAAGAGGGGGTGGGCTACTGTTGGCTTAAAATGTTCTGATGGTGTTGTACTTGCTGCTGAAAAAAGGAAACTGGGGCCATTAATAGATCTTAATTCAATAGAGAAGGTGTATATGATTGATACCCATATTGGTGCTGCTTCAGCAGGATTACTCTCAGACGCTAGGATCCTGATAGATTACGCTAGGGAACAGGCCCAAGTATATAGGCTTCTCTATGATGAGCAGGCTGATGTCGAGTACATAACTAAGAGGATTAGTGACCTGGAGCAAGCCTACACTCAACATGGTGGTGTTAGACCCTTCGGTATAGCATTAATAATAGGGGGTGTTGATAAGAATGGTCCAAGGCTTTACCAAACAGACCCAAGTGGAATATACTTTGGCTACTACGCAACAGCATTAGGAAGTGGCTCATCTTTAATACTTGAATACCTTGAGAAGAACTATAAATATGAGATGGATATTAATTCATGCGTTAAGTTAACCATTAAGTCACTAAGCCTAGTGGCAGAGAGCCTTGAGTCTGACAGATTTGAAATTGGAGTTATTGATGCTAAGACCAAGTCCTTCAGGAAACTAACCGCTGAGGAACTGAAGAAGTTAATTGAGGAGGCTAAGAACGAGGGGCTGCCTCAGAGACCAAGCGCGTAATCTTATTAAAGTAATTAGGAATTAAGGCTAAGTAACAATGACTAATAGGAGTCATTTTAAAGAACTAGTGGATAAGGCATTAGATAGGTTAAGTGAATTAGATACCTTAGTTAAGATTAATTCAGATAAGGTGGTGATATTGGGTGACCTACACGGTGACTTAGATTCCCTAGAGAAGGTGATTAACGATTACCCACCCGGCGACTGGTTCTACATAGGTTTAGGGGATTATGTTGATAGGGGGGAATATCAGGTTGAGACCCTTGAGGGTGTCCTCAAGTTATTCCTGCAGGGAAGCATGATACCGTTAAGGGGTAATCATGAATCATATGTTATGAATGAGGTCTATGGTTTCATGGATGAAGCATTACCACTACTTGGCCAAGGCTTATTGAATACGATAATGCATGAATTATTCCCAGCATTACCTTACGCGGCTTTATTGAATGATAAGATACTTCTCCTACATGGTGGTTTAGCTAAGGGCCTAGAAACCATTAATGATATACTTAAGTTAAGTAAACATGATGATGAGCCAAGTAACCCAATGGCCTTTCAAATTCTTTGGAATGACCCAAGTGATGAGGTTAAGGGATTTGTAGATAGCCCTAGGGGAATTGGCGCCTACCTATTTGGTCCTGATGTTACAAGGGATTTCATTAAAAGGAATAACATTAACCTCATAGTGAGGGGCCATAGTTACATAACTGAGGGATACTGGAAGTTCCATGATGGCAAAGTAATCTCATTATTCACATCATCATCAGGCCCTTATAGTTTAAGTAAACCGAAGGTAATGTTACTATCAGGGAACATACTTAAGGTAATTGATGTTAATAGTAAGAAGGTTACTGATACTATTACCTTATAGTTAAGTATAATAGCTAGAAGTTGTTCTCAATTTCAGTAATCCACCTTGAAGCGTCCTTAGCGTAGTAGGTTATTATCACGTTGGCGCCAGCCCTCCTAATAGCTATTAATGACTCTAGCACAGCCATCTTCTCATTAAGCCAACCATTTAATGCAGCGGCCTTAATCATTGAGTATTCACCACTCACTTGATAGGCGGCTAAGGGTACTTCAGGAAAGTTTTGCTTAACTAGCCTGATTACGTCAAGGTAAGGCATTGCTGGCTTAACCATAACTATGTCAGCCCCCTCCTCAAGATCCATTGAAACCTCCTTAATAGCCTCATAAGCGTTCCTGGGATCCATCTGGTAACTGCGTCTATCACCAAACTTAGGTGCACTATCAGCAGCCTCCCTGAAGGGGCCATAGAACGTGCTTGCGTACTTGGAGCTATAGCTCATTATCACTACGTCACTGAACCCATTATTGTCAAGTGCCTCCCTTATAGCCTTAACCTGCCCGTCCATCATACCTGAAGGGGCTACTACATCAGCCCCAGCTTCAGCGTAGTTGACTGCAATCTTAGCGTAAATGCCTATTGTAGCATCATTATCAACAACGTATTTAGGCTGCTTAGCGTATTGAAGTTCAGGCGGATCCTTAAATTCAACTACACCACAGTGCCCATGCTCAGTATAGTCGCATAGGCATACATCAGTCATGAGTATTATTGAGTCGCCAAAGGTATCCTTAAGCATTTTTAACGCCATGGGTACTGGTCCCTTCTTATCGTATGCTAAGGAGCCTACGGCATCCTTATGCTTAGTTACACCAAATAGTAAAAATGCCCTAACCCCAGATTCCACAGCATCGTCAACTGCCTTAATTAGCTCGTCCCCAATAGGATACCTGTACTGCCCAGGCATTGAGTTTATCTGCTCAATAGGTCCCTCATCCTTAATGAACAATGGCCAAACAAGATTACTGGAGGATAATGAGGTCTCAGAAACCATGTTCCTAATAATTCTACTACTCCTAAGCCTCCTTGGTCTTGTAGTTGGGAACCTATAGTACATTAAGTCATGGGACTGAGCCCTGGGATAAATACCTTTTTCACTTAAGGATCTCCATCTGCTTTACCATCAATTACAAAGAGTATGCCCCTAAGTGGAATTAATTCCTCAATTACATTGTTTAATTTCAACAGTAGTGCACAAAAAGAGCCTTAACTTAATATTCCGGGGTGTTTCATGTGAAGTTAATATCATGGAATGTTAATGGTGTTAGGAGCCTATCAAGGAAGGGTGCGTTAAGGGTGATTAACGACTTCGACGTTGCCTTACTTCAGGAAATCAAATCAAGCGACTTACCTTTAGACTTACTATCTATGGGTTTCGAGATTTATGGATTCCCAGCGGTGAGGAAAGGATACAGTGGAGTGTTAACATTAAGTAGAGTTAAGCCTATTAATGTGATTAAGGGAATTGGGGTAAGGGACTTTGATGATGAGGGTAGGGTTATATCAATTGAGCTCTCTGACTTCTACTTAATTAACGCATACTTCCCAAGGGCTGGTGATAACCTTAATAGGCTCCCATTTAAGTTAGCTTTCAATAGGAGTATTGAGAGTTTCGTATTAAACTTAAGACAAAGGAAACCAGTAATCATTTGCGGTGACTTTAACGCAGTATATGCTAGGCAGGACTCAAGCTTCTGGAATGAGAATCAACCAGGCTTATCACCACCAGAGAGACAGTGGTTAAGTGAATTCATTAGGAAGGGATTCATTGATACATTTAGGTTAATCCACCCTAATGAGGTTAAGTACTCGTGGAGGAGTTATAGGAATAAAAGTATGGCAATGAGGATAGATTACTGTTTTGTTTCAAGTGAATTAATTGAGAGGGTTATTGATGCGGATATCCTCAATATTGAGGGCTCCGACCATTATCCAATTCTTCTAGTGGTTAAGTAACCTAGGTGCTATTTCATTTAATGATTTTAAACATGCCCTAATCCAGAGTAAGACTTAAAACATTAGACTTAGAGCTAGGGTTGATGCCTATTCAGTATAAACCACCTGAGGATGGGGAACCAATAGTGATAAGGAATGCCGTGTTTGAAAAGGTTCCAAATAAGCCTATAGTCCTCTACATACTTGGTGATGGAATAGGACCAGAGATAGTTAGTGTAGCCATGGAGGTTGCTAATAAGGCGGTTGAACTAGCCTACGGTTCATCAAGACAAATAAAGTGGATGGAGGTTTACGCCGGTGAGAAGGCTGAGAAGCTTACCGGTAGTAGGTTACCTCAAGAGACCATTGATGCCCTTCAGAAGTATAGGGTAGTGTTAAAGGGCCCGCTGGAAACCCCAGTTGGCGGTGGTTGGAGGTCTATAAACGTGGCGATTAGGCTCCTACTGGATACCTACGCCAATGTTAGGCCTATTAAGTATGTTCAGGGTATTGAATCACCATTGAAGAATCCTGAGAGGATTGATTGGGTTATAGTCAGGGAGAACACTGATGACTTATATAAGGGGCTTGAGTGGACTTGGGATAGCCCTGAAGCGGCTAAGTTAAGGAAGTTCCTTAGGGAGGAACTTAAGGTTGAGGTTGATGAGGACTGCGGAATTGGTATTAAGCCGATAAGCCGTTGGAGGACCCAGAGGGTTGCCAGGTTTGCCTTTAGGTTTGCGTTAAATAATAAGAGGAGGTCAGTAACCATAATGCATAAGGGTAATGTAATGAAGTACACGGAGGGTGCTTTCAGGGAATGGGCCTATGAAGTCGCCTTAAAGGAGTTCAGAGATTACATTATAACTGAGGATGAGGCCAATAAGCTTTACGGTGGTAAGGTACCAGCTGGAAAGATACTTGTGAATGATAGGATGGCTGATAACATGTTTGCCCAACTTGTCACTAGACCTGAATCCTATGACGTGGTCCTAGCCCCAAACGTTAATGGTGATTACATAAGTGAACTAGCAGCATCATTAATGGGTAATGTTGGTATGATTGGGGCTGCTAATGTCGGTGACACAGCAGTAATGGTTGAGGCAATGCATGGAACAGCACCCAAGTACGCGGGTAAGAATGTTGCTAACCCAACCAGTGAAATCAGGGCTATTGAACTTCTCCTAAGGTTCATGAATTGGAGTGAAGCAGCTAACTTACTTGATAAGGCTATTACTGAGGCTATAAGGCAGAAAAAGGTTACACAAGATATAGCCAGGTACATGGGTGTTACACCACTTGGCACTAAGGAGTATGGAAAGGCATTAATGGAGATCATGGAAACCATTAAGTAGGCGCTATTAATCCTATCTTATTAATAGGTTAAAATAGATTTAGTTACATGATTTAAACAGTTAATTCATCACTTAACCTACTCCACTCGTTTAAAATCACTGCAATTAAATTCTCCTTAATATTACCAAGTATCTTAGATAATTCATGAAGCGAATTCAAGTCATTGTTTATGTATAATAAACTTAGCTTATACATGTAGTCGTAAATCAGGGGACCTAGTGCCTTAATGAGTTCAATACTGTGACCACTTAATATATCATCAGATATCGCTGGGTTAAATGCCAGATAGTTAACTTGAGCATCATCGAGAAAGCCATGGTCGTAAATGTAGATTCTCGCCAGTTCAGCCAACACTGCATTATAGTAACTAGACTTAGATGGTAAACTAGTTATTATGTTACTTAGTGCATTCTTCAGTAGCTGAGGGTTCATAGCCAGTACTCTCCTTGATACATTAAATACTAGGTGTATGGGGTAATTAACCTTATATCTATTAATAAGGGAACTAATGAAGATTACAGCCATTGCGTCGCTTTTACTGGTTATATTCAAATACTCTACAAGTGCATTGGGTAATGCGGACATGTAAAGCATTAGCGAATTAATAGTACTTCTCCTTATCAAGCCCTGCGCCCTCTTGTATAAGTAATGCCTAACCATCCCCCTAGTTATCTTTATGGTATGTTTCAATGAATAGATCATTTTACTGTAGGGTAAGTTACTATGGTTAGTGACCCTACTATACCATTCGGCAATATCATCCTTATACGTATACTCATAATTCTTAATCAAATTAACTGTGTTTTCAGCCTTCTTAACCACATAGACTGGATTTATTATTGAAATTAAGGAAACACGCCTTAAATCACCAATAATATTGCCCACTTCCTCCTCACTTATAGCGTTAAGCAGATTATTAATGAGTGCTTTCTTGAAGGGTTCATCATTAATCAATGATGCTAATGATATTGAAGAATTGATGTAACGATTAGCTAGTAGACTTGAACCTATGTATAAGTCAAGGAATAGTGATGGAGCGTGCATATATAACGTTACCTGTGAAGGATTGTCACTCCCCATAGTTACTCCACACTTATATGTTTATAACATTTATTTAATATAGGGTACATTATTTAGTAGCATTACCCTACATAGTTTAGGAATAAGCAATGTAGAATAACTACTCTTTAATGATTGAGTTGATTTACGATATAGTTAGTGAAATTGAAAATGAATTAGTGATACCTATAATGAGCGATGTTTTCAAAGTTATAAGCGTCATTGGGGGCTTGGCGCTATGGCTAATGGTAGTAAGTGTGTTGATTAAGGCTATTGAGAGTAAACTAGGCCCAACAGGGTGGGCTAGGGCAGCTGCATTATGGGATTTATTCAGTAATTTCAAATGGTTCATAGTAACCATAGTAGGCTTGTATGTAACAGTTTACTCACTTGCATTGATAGCTAATTACGTGAGTGGATCAAGTATAGTTAATCCAGCTAGCTTTGCAAGTGAATTACTCTATAAGGTATTCTTCAGTCCATTTATTGAAATTTGGAAAAGCATAGCACCATGATTAATGTAATTCTACTAATGATGCCTATTGAAGCATCATTAATAATAACCTATAGAATACGGAGAATAGGGTATAAGCTTATTTTTAATGACATAATTTTATTCATAGGTATAGTATCATTATCCCTTGCGATTATTGATTTATTTAATAGAAGTAACCTAAATACCATAATTAGGCTAGAGGAGTATTGGAATTCAGTTATTAATGCAGTAGCCGAAGTTATGATCGTTAGGAGTATTGCATTAATGGTTTTGAATATTTTAGGCCTATTCATATATAATGTTGGCATTGGCTACATTTTAAGCAATATTGGGTTAAACCTAGTTTTTGGAAGGTTGATTGACTTAGCCTCAGAAGTACTATACATTACGTTCTCATATTCTCAACTAATGTATATAATGTATCACATGGTTCATGTTATATGGATCATCGCTAAGGTGTATGAACCAGTGATCATATTACTTGCGCCACTCGTAATGATTAAGAGCACTAGACCATTAATAGTACCGTTAATAGCAGTAGGCTTATCCCTAATGATGGTACCAGTATATGCTTCAACTCACTTAAGTTACAGTAACGTGAATATAATTAACCTAATTACATTCATAAATAGAACCCTTAATTTAGTGAACTACAGTAATGTCATTCACGTATACTTGATTAATTCTCCATATACCTTAACTACAGGGAGCATATGCGGCGTAGGTTTCATATCGTATGGTGAATCAATAATAATTGGGAATCAGTTGGGATGTTCAATAATCTTGAACTCTACGTATGTAGATTGGATTAAGGTTCCTGCAGTAAGTTCAGTGAGTATTAGTAATGAGTCAGCAATTCCAGTAATATACATTAACGTATATCCAATGGTTAATGAGTTAATTGTTAACGGTGAGGTAAGGGCACTTTGGCATTGGGTAAAGAAGCCGTCGTCTTGGTTAATCACTAAGAATGATGATGCCTTAACACTGTGTTTTAACCAAACAATTACCAATAAATCAATGATGATACTCTGGGCGTATGCAAGTAATGTTAGAATTCACTTAGAGGAGCCAAGTAACTGTAGTGAGGAAGTGTTAAGCATTAATGGTAACGTTATTAGCAGTGAATTAATCATGAGGTTTAATGAGTTTGAGAAGTATACATTAGACTACTATAACTCATCACTTGTCTATGATGAGGTTTGGTTAAGGAATAAAAGTTTATTCAACCCCATAAGCCCTAATCCACCAAGTGATTTAAGACAATACTTAGTTAACGTGACCTGTATTGGTAATGGAACAGTAAGAGGTAATATTACTATTATTGGCTCCAAATTAAGCACATGGGGCTATGAGGGTAATCTAATAGCGTATACAGGTAACCTATATGCATACTTTAAAAGCATGTATAATGAGCTTCATGGTTCATTATTAAGGAAATTCACGGTAATTCCAAGCGCATTAGCATGGCTAATGTACCCACTATCAGTAGTGGGGTTACTTGAAGCACTGTTAATGCTTGTAGGTGAATCAACCCCGCTCAATATTCCTATAATGAGACTAATTAGTGAGCTGAGGAACCTCATATTTCTAGTCAGTAATCAATCCCCAAGATCACTGATGTCTAATTTAATTAGGGTTAGGCGAGGCAAGAATCAGACCCTAGACTTACGTGGCATCATTAATGAGAATTACCACAATTATCTAACTAATAGACAGGGGATGCGTAGGTTATTATCCTTCTACAGTAAGCCAAGGTACCTAAACTACTTAAGTAACCATGGCTTATTCGGCATTTACCTCAAGGCAAGAAGTAATCCTTACGTATCAGGCTTGCTGAGGGAAGTATCAGGTAATAGGCGTGGTCTAGGGTTAATAAGTAGGGTTAGAATAAGATACTTGTTAGCTAGGCCCCTTGGTTCAATTCAATTAGTCGAAGGCATACTGCTTGGGGATAAGTGGAGCCAATGGGTTGAGGTGAGGGAATTCTTGGTGAGAAGACTTATTAGAAATGAAATACTTACCTTTGAGCTTTACGAGAGGGGATTATTAAGCCGAAGGGAAGTGCAGAGGAGGGTTAGGTACTGGTTCTTTAGGAGTATAGTGGAGTACCGGGGTAGGTTAAGGATGATTAGCAGTATGGGGAATGCACTTACGGCACTAACTTACTTAACTCATGGTCATTCTAAGAATATTATACCTAGATTATTGAAAGTGAGTGGTGAAGTAAAATTAGGTAGTGGACTTAGGGTTAATAAGAGTGATAATTTAATGGTGTTTACCCTATTGTCATTAGCCATGAATCCTGACGCTGAAGCAATAGTGGCGTTGGTTAAGTCTGGGTTAGTAAGCGTTGATAAGAGTAGGTTAGTAGCATTAATGAGTTTTTATAGGGAATTAACATCGCCATGGGTTATCAATCATGTTAAGAGCATTGTTAATTCTTTGCAGAAATTGAAAGTATCTACGGAAACCTATAGAATAATAATGGGGAAATTAAGGAAAATGCTTATTGAGCAAGAGAATTTAACTAAGCAATACGTAAGATTAAGTGCCGAGAAAATAAGGCTTAAGTACGGTAACTTAAATGGATCAACTCCACTGAGAGGTTTAGTTAATGCTAGGAACATAAGCAACCTGGCGGTCTACCTATTAAGAGATTCAACGAACGTATCCTCAGTATTCATGAATTATCTAAGGAATCTAAGTGCAGGGACGATTAATGTTAAACGCAGAAGCATATTAATGAATATTATTGTAGAGTATGCATTTAGTAGGGGTAACGTAGACTTAGCTTTAGTTGCCGCAAGCCTAGGGCTGCATCCTGCAACTTTAATTAAGGAAATGCTGATGATCCTTGACCCATCAACAGCTACTAACGCTGTTAATAATACCATTAAGCGAGGGATCTTGGATGAGAACCTAAGGAGGGAACTAACAGTAGCTATAACGCTTAATCCCAATTCCTCACCATATAGGAGACTCTATGAACGTTACTTAATAAGAATGAGTAGATTCTACTCGGGTATCGCTAACACTAATGATGAAGCATGGTTAAGCGGCTTAATGAATCAACTTGATTACATGACTACATTGTTTATTGACTTGTATATTAAGAAAAGTATTGGTAATGCAAATTTCAAGATGGCTTTAAGGCTAAGCAAGGCTAACGCGGTGAGGGATATAATGAAGTTAAGCATTAGTGATAAGTCTGCTTATTCAATACTGTTAAGTACTATTAGGATTAGGAGAAGCATCAGTTTCACTAGGGGTAAGTATTTAAGAGGTATTAAGCGTAGTTAAACTGGTGATGAGCAACGGATAAGGCCTATTGGTGGGCCTTACCTAGGCTGAGGACCTAATTGATGATGGTCCATAGCGCTGATGATTGTGCTCATTATTGTTCTCTTGAACTACATGAATCAGTAATACTTAAAATTAAGTACTAACGGATAATGAAAGTTATGAGTATGGGTAAGGATAATGCGGCATCACCTCATATGGAGCATGAAAAGAAGGGGCCAAGTAAGGTTAACTTCTTTATAATTACTGTAAGTACGTCAAGGTATGAGTTAATGAAGGCTGGCAAGCAGTATAAGGATGAGTCAGGCGACTTAGCTTCATTAAAGATAACTAACTCTGGTCACTCAGTTGTAGGGAGGCTACTAGTTAGTGATGATGAACGCATGATTAAGGGTTCATTAAATGAGTTACTTCATAGGGATGATGTAGATGTTGTAGTTTTAATAGGTGGTACAGGCTTGGCTAAGAGTGATGTAACTATTGAGACTGTTAGGCCATTATTCAGTAAGGAGATTGAGGGTTTCGGGGAATTATTTAGATTCATTAGTTACCAGAAAATAGGGGCATCAGCCATGTTAAGTAGGGCAACAGCAGGAATAATCAACAATAAACTGGTTGTCTGCCTACCTGGATCACCTGATGCTGTTGAAACTGGGCTTAACCTAATTATTGATCAAGTATCCCACATACTCTACGTAGCGCGTTTAAGTAGCTAAGTAAACTACTATGAGGCGGCATCAACTGCATGAATCAGCGAGTATTCTATATTCTATAAGAAATAAAGCAGGAACAGTGTTTATTAATCATTGGTTATCTTACGTGAGGTGATTCATTATAATAATTCATGCCATATGGAATAACGGTTTTAAACGTGTAGTAGTTGGATTCACAATGCCTAGGTTACCTGCCCGTGTTAAGAGAATTATGATAATAATGGGTGTAGTAGCCATTATAACTGCAGGAGTATTACTATATTTATCTCACATGTACCTATCATTATCTAACAGGCATAATGCAACAACATTGTGTCTAGAGTTCATAAATAATTTAACTGGAGTTAGCCAAGCCAATGAATCAACTATAGTTAGCATGGTTAGGAACTACACTAAGATGTATCATGTATCAATGAGGGTAAGCGCGTATGCCTTAAATGGAACCTTAGTATTCTCATATGGTTCATACGTACCACCAGTACTTAATGGGGGTCAATCATCCCCATCAATTATTAGTAGCAGTAAGGTAACAATAATTAATTATGGTGTATGCCAGTACTATGGTAATGGCCTCATATGGGAGGTTCAAATTGGGGCGCTGCCTGAATCATTATACTTATTCATAACTGGTCTAGTTTTAATTTTCATAGGCTTAGCACTAGTAGCCATTGGTGCTTAATTAAGGTGCAAGGTGACTATAACCCTAAGCCCTTCAGTAGCCTTAACGTAGAAAGGTTTAATATCCAGTAATACTGGTGAGTTTAATGCTGAATCTAGCATTAATAATATTGACTTTAGGATTACTAAAGGCGCCTGTAATCTACTTATACAGTGGGGGTAACTACCTATTAGCGGTCGTAGTGAACTTTACTTCAACAAGCCAGTACTCGCAAGTTTACTTAGTTAATAATTCAGGTTGGTTTAATGTTAATGCAATACCTAATGATGGACGTGGAGTATTGGTAACCAATACGTATCAGTATGGTGACGAATTGTATTTACTGGGCTTCAGTAGTAGTGGTCCATTACTGGTTCGACTTAGGCTTGGGAATAACTATGTAACGGAAGTAGCAAACTTATCAAGTTATCTACCAGCCAGTCTACAGCCCTACGCCTTAACCATATTGAATGATACAATATATGTGTTTGGGATAATTAATGGGTATGCATCCGCATTCCTAATAAATTTAAGTGAAGGAAGCATCACTAATTTAACAAGCCTATTCAAGGGTGTTTGGGCATCATCAACACCTGTGTCAGCCACGGTGATGAAGAGTAATTCCCTGCTCATTTTAGCCATGTCAAGTAGCCTAACACCACTTCTAGGCTTACTTAGTGGTAATAGTATTAGAACAATAAGTACACCCCAGATTAAGGGTTTACCTCTTGGTTTATTTCAATTTAATAATGAAGCCTTAATACCAATAATGGTTATTAAGCAGCAGTCACCAACAATATCAGTAACGTATTTCTCTGGGATGAGTAATGCCTACACAATGGGTAGCACGCTACTCTACTACAATAATGGTACATTATTCAACTACACTGATTGCATAAACCCGAACGCAGTTATATTTGACGTTTATTGGATTAACACCACCACCGCCTTACTTGGGGGAGGTATTGTTAACGGTGCCACTTGGGAACCATACCTATCAGTGCTTAATATTAATCAGTGTAGGTCAACTATAATACCAGTAGGCTTAAGTGGCGCAGTTTTCGCGGTACTGGGTAACTGGATAGGGGGTGGATTAAACGTGGTTTATAATATTACAACACTGTTAGGTGAACCATTCATAACGAAGATTAATTACACAATGGGGGTCAACACACCCACATCTCAAGTAATACCCAGTTTTCACATAAGCCCTGTGAAAGAGGGGATTATATCAATTAGTGAAGTAATAATGGTAATACTGTTCGCTGTTGGGTTAGCTATATTAACACTACTATTGTTCAGAACTAAAGCCATTTGAAGGTAGTGAGCTTTATAAGTTAACTAATTACAGGCCCGTGTGGCTAGAGTACCATTATTTATCGAATTCAGTGATAAGAGGGTATTGGTTATTGGCGGCGGCTATGTTGGCACAAGGAGAGCTCTTAAGTTCTCTGAAGCAGGCGCCTACGTGACTGTAATAGCGCTTAAGCCATCAAGTGAGCTTATTAGAGCTAATTCAACAAGTAATATTGATTTAATCATAGCTGATGCAGGCATGTTCAACTACAGTAGGGTGATAGGAGTAATTAATCTATTGGTTTACGCTATACCAACCAATACTGAGCTTAAGAATAGGCTTAGGAGAATGATTAAGGATAGGCGTGTGCTCTTTAATGACGCAACCAACGCCAATGAAACAGAAGTAGTGGTCCCCTTTGAGGGTGAGGTTAATGGAATAAGATTCGCAGTAACAACAGAAGGCAAAAGTGGTGTTGCAGCATCAATAGTTAGGGATTACCTGCAGGCTGAGTTGGCTAAGAGTGAGCTTCATCCATTAATAAACGCATGGTATGAGGTTAAGCAGTTAATAAAGAAGAGGGTTAATGATCCACATATTAGGATGAGCATATACTTTGAGCTTAAGTATGATGAGAATTTTATTGAACTAGCTAGGAGGGGGGACATGAGTAATGTGGTTAAGTACGTTAATGAGGTGATTAAGCATCATGGGTATTGATGACTACTTAAGCAAGATAAAGGCCTTAACGCTTAACCATAAGAGGGTTAATACGATTACGTTGTCTGAAACATACCTAAACAGTGATGAGGTTTATGGTAAATTAATGAACTACTATAATGAGGTCTTCCTACTTCAGACATGTAATAGAGTTGAGATTTACGTTTATGGTGATGATTATTCAGTTGCAGAAGACGTTTATAGGGTTAAGGGCACTGTTAACTATGTAGATAGATTAGTAGGAATGAATGCAGTACGGCACATTTTCAGGGTTGCAGCAGGTCTTGAATCAGCAGCGGTGGGTGAGTCGGAAATACTGGGCCAGGTTGAGGATGCGTTCAATGATGCTAGAAGGAGGGGGGCGCTGGGTGGTTTACTGGGATTCACTATTGAGAGGGCTATTAGGACTGGGAAAGAGATCAGGGGTAGGTTTCCTGAGATTTCAATAGGGTTAGCGAGCGTTGGTTCATTGGTAGCTGAGTACGTGCATAGGTTTAGGGGACTTAACTCTAAGGTTATCGTGGTTGGTGCAGGTTCTATTGGATCCGACATAGTTAGGAGACTTGCCGAAAAGGGCTTTAGGAACGTAACAGTAGTTAACAGAACCCTTGATAAGGCTAAGGCCGTGGCTTTAAGGTACAATTTCAAGTACGCATCCCTTGACTCATTGAGGAGCATTATGGGGGAAAGCGATGTAGTGGTTTTCGCCACGTCCACGATGAAGCCTCTATTGAGTAAGAGGGATGCTGAGGAATTAAGCGGTAAGCCAATAATAATTGATATTGGAATACCTAGGAATGTTGACCCTGAAATCCCTAATGTGGTTTCAATAGATGAATTAAAGAATCTTGAGAGTGAGGTTAGGGAAAGCAAGAGGAGGGCATTAGATGAGGCAAGTAAATTAATTGAACATAGACTAATTGAGTATAGGAGGCTCTTTGCGAGGAGGATTATAGAAGGTATGATAGGTGAATTAACTAAATGGGGGTTAAGCATTGGGGAAGGTGAGGTTAAGAGGGCTGTTAAGGCTGGTTTAATAAGGAATGATGAGGATGGTGCAGCGTTAGCTGTTAAATCAACCGTTAAGAAGGTAATGTTACCTCTCATTACGTACTTGAAGGAACTTGCTGAGGAGGATAGGTTTGATGAAGCATTAACAATAATAAGTGGGATCAGGGCTAAGCTTAATGGGGATGGTAAACAAGCTTGAGGCAGGGATAGATGAGGCTGGACGAGGTCCAGTAATAGGGCCAATGGTAATAGCAATAGTAGGTTGGAGTAACTCAGAGGCTGAGGGTATAGGAGTTAAGGATTCTAAGCAATTAACCCCAAGTGGAAGAAGCAGGCTATATAGGCTAATAGTAAGTAAGGCACCATGTGTTAGGCATATTGTTGTTGAACCGGGTGAAATAGATGAATACGTCAATAGGGGGTTGCTGAATGAACTTGAGGCTAATAAGATGAGTGAACTCATAAAATCATGCAGTGGTATCACCAGGGTTTACGTGGATTCACCTGACCCTGACCCGAATAGGTTTAAGGGATTCATTAATGTTAAGGGCGTTGAGTTAATAGTACTTAACCATGCTGATGAGACAATACCATTAGTATCAGCAGCCAGCATAGTAGCGAAGGTAATTAGGGACACTATAATAAATAAACTTAAGGAAACTTACGGGGATTTCGGAAGTGGTTACCCAAGTGATCCAAGGACTATAAGCGCTTTAAGGAAGTGGATTAATAATGGTACCTTACCTCCAATAGTTAGGAGAAGCTGGAGGACGGTTAGAAGAATGTCTAACATGAGATTATTTTAAATAATGCCTTAAAATTTAAGGTAACTCCGCAAGTAACCTAAATCCTGGGGAACCTTAGGAAGTAGGCTAATAGTGATGCCGTTACTGGAATCGCTAAGTTATCTTCACCACTGTATGATTCAACAACACCAAGGGCTATACCCACTAGGTAAAGCCATGTGAAGTAACTAAGCCCCACTAATAAGCCCACCACCAGTGAGAAAACTAAAGCCCCCATCACAATACCTTCAATTGTAGTACTACTGTAGGGCATCTTAGTTCTCCCAATGAGGGAGCCGAACAATGCGCTGAATGTGTCATAGAACATTAGCGCCAGCACTCCATAGTAGGCGTAAGTATTAAACAGCACGTAGGATGCATAAACACCAACCATACCCATTACAACCCCTAGGTAACCCCATTTCCTCTCATAATCCCTCTCAACACTCTTAATGAATTCACTGAACGTGTACTCAAGCTTATCCATTGACGCTATTAACTCCCTGACACTGGTCATGTTAAGCATTTCGGCAACTCTCAGTATGTTTAACCTAACGTTATTCCTAGCGTCCTCAAGGGTATCTCTAATAACTACTGATATTAAAGGCCTCTTAACCTGGTATATGTATAGGAATGATGAGCCTATTAAAAGTACTGTGTAGTACGCTTCAATGTATGCTTGCTCAAGTCCAACCACTAACGGTACTATTAGTAGAATAGACAATAGTAGGTGAATAAGCTTCCTGTATAGTAACGCCTTAACCCTGTTAATTCTGCTCAAGTTCTGTACCAATTAAAATCACCTCAATTGGTTCACTATCTCTGGCTTTATTAATAAGATCCCTATCTAAGTCCCTTGCTGCCTTATTAGCAAGAAGCATAACAGTAGCATTATCAATATACCCACTCCTCCTAACTATGATCCTCCTCTCATCGGTTAATCTTAACCCCCTTAACCCTAATCCAACAATAACGTCAATACTTGAACCAGCCACAATAATCATTAAGACTAATGAGTAATCATTAGTTATCACGCTCTTAAGGTCATTGTCTAGGTCTAAGGCAGCCTTATCGGCGCAGCAAGCAATTATACAATCACCCCTCTTAGTAATGTAATTATCCTTAGTTACTTCAATTGTATTCCTATGGGTAGCCTTCACATTACCATGACCTCTAGCCCAAACTACATCAATCACCATCCTACCTGCCACTGGCTACCTGGGAAAAAGTTTTTAAATAACCTATCTCATTTAATGACCGTGAAGGGACGTATAATAGTAATTGTACTCCTTATGCTTGCAGAGGTTACGTTATTGGCTTACTCATTGACTATGGTTAGGTTTGGTTCTGTTAATGCTTACTTGG
>ERZ1669250.210-NODE-210-length-30419-cov-5.336056_pt1 | contig 30419 bp, 27 predicted proteins | sample MGYA00579295_ERZ1669250 | MGnify/ENA primary metagenome ERZ1669250 (study PRJEB41166, sample SAMN08046056) | hot springs metagenome | biome: hot spring; feature: acid hot spring; material: thermophilic sediment; isolation source: thermophilic sediment from acid...
TACCTACCTATGTGTACGTAGGGTGAAACCCTGAGATCACAGAGTCACCCTGTTGGCCGAGTTCCGCAGACTCCTGTAGACCGACTCCGCCGCAAAGAGATCCTCCAGCGCAGTTCCGACTCCCTTGTAGAGAACTGTTCCGATGGGCGAGCTCAAATTCCCGCTCCTCGCCCTTCTCAGGAGCTCTGCAAGCGTCAATATTCTTTCACGCGCAGTGTCCATCGATTCCAGGGCGTTTCTTATCTCCGCCGACTCCGAGAGAGCCGCCTCGGTGTCCACCACTATCATGGAGCTACGCCTGACTGTCTCACGATCAACCTCGGTCGAGTTGACGTCGAGCCATCCTATGGATATTATCAGCCTATGCCTTCCATCCGCTAAAATATCTCCGTGGAACACGGGGCTCCGGGACGTGGTGGTGGCCACCACCAGGTCCGAGGAGATCACCAGATAGTCCGGATCCTCGGCCACAGAGGCCTCCAAGGACATATCACGGCGCAGGGCGCTCGCCAGTGCCTCCGCGCGAGCACCGTCCACGTCGTACGTCAGCGCCCTTACTATCCGGGACCCTAGGGCACTCCGGAGAGCTGCGGCGTGCGCCCTGGCCTGCAGCCCTGATCCGATGAATCCAACAGTCAAGGATCCCCCGCGTAATAGGTGCTTGGCGGCCACAGCGCTAGTCGCTCCAGTCCTGTAGGCTGTAAGAAGGGAACCATCAACGGCTGCGACGGGAACTCCAGTAGAGCTCTCAGCTAGGAGCACTATCGAGCTGGCCGTGGGCAGCCCGAGACCAGTGTTTCCAGGATATATTCCGATGTACTTGACGATCGAATAAGCCGCATCGTGGGCGGTCATGACCAGCATGGTACCTCTTCCGGTATCAGCTATAATCCGGGGCTCCGCGCGAGCGTCGTCCCTCAGGAACCCCTCCTCGATCGCCTCCACGATCCTTCCAATATCCACCTCCCGGGACAACGTATCCCTTGATATCATAGCTAGCTCCATCGCGTATTCATGCTTGCCACCCACGAATAAAGTACATCACGCTCCATGCTTGCGCGATTTAGATCTGACCCGCGCTGGTGATTCTAGGAGATATACCTCCAGATAGTATTCGTTTCTATTCAAAGGTAATGGTGCTTGGTTACACTCATAGGCGTCTGAGGACGATTCCGATTTTCCACGCATCACTAACTATATGGACCAGTTGGATTATAGATAGGAATATATAGCGAGTGATCCGCTGATGGCTTATGTCGCAGCAGGAGGAGAGGAGGCTGCAGTTGACGGGTGGCTCCACATACATAGTCTCGCTTCCGAAGTGGTGGATAAACAGCACTGGGCTTAGAAAGGGCGATGTGGTTATGCTGATACCGCAACCCGGGGGCGGCCTACTGGTCTCGCCCATCTCGGGGGCATACAAGGAGAGGCGGATAGGAGTGCTCGAGGCAGCGCCACTCGAGGAACACGATGATGTGGTCAGGAAGTTCTTGGCAATGTATCTTGCAGGCTATGATGCGATAGAGGTGCGCTTCAAGGGGGAGATGGTCGAGCTCCGGTCATATTTGAAGGGGGTGATAAGGCGCAAGCTGATAGGCGTTGAGGTGATAGAAGAGTCCCAGGACTCAATGGTGGCCCGCTGCCTTCTGCGCTACTCGGAGCTCCCCCTGAAGTCAATAATCGAGCGCATGCGCATACTCTCATCGCTCATGATGCAGGACGCCCTCAGGGCAATAATTGAGGGCGATCTATCCCTCGCGCAGGACGTCGCATCCAGGGATGACGACATAGATAGGCTGTACTTTCTATCAATTCGTCAGCTCAAGGCAGCTATATCAAATCCCGCTGTCGCGGGCGAGATAGGGCTCAGGAGCCTGAGGGAGGCCTTGGGCTACCGGCTCATATCTAAGAGCCTGGAGAGAATAGCGGATCACGCGACCAGTATGGCGCAGGTGTCTCCGCTCATAGGTAAGTTTCCACAGCAGCTTTCGGGCGAGCTCTCCGAGTTCGGCGCAATATCGCTTAACGTAGTGGAGGACGCCGTCAGAGCTCTGGTCTCCATGGATGAGCGCACGGCGTTGCGTGCGATCTCCCTCGCGCAGGACGTCGTGAAATACGAGGAGAGGTTGACCAAGGAGGTTTTCGACCTCGGCGCCACCGCAATCGTCGTGGCCGGGATAAAGCTCATGCTCGAGTCGGTCAGGAGAATTGCGGAGTACGGATCTGACATTGCGGAGGTCGTGATCAATATGATATCTGACAGGTCGATGGAGGAACCCTCCGGCGACCGATTTACATCCATGTAGAAACTTCAATAACGTAGTGTCCTCGGCGCGCTTATCGCATGTACCTTTGCATATTTTCTGATTTTATTTAATTATAACGGGAGATCTCATGGCTGAATTTCGCGTACAATGTTTATTATAGCCTATTCCTAACTCAGTCCGGTGTCAGCTTGTCCGGACACAGGCGCCTTCTGGATCTGAGAGAGGGCGACTCCCTGTTTCTCCTTGGCAACGAGGCGGTGGCCAGGGGGCTGCTCGAGGCCGGCGTCGGGTTTGCGGCTACCTATCCCGGGACCCCCTCCAGCGAGGTGGGTGAAGTCCTGAACGACATCGCGCAGGAGGCCGGGATGTACTTCGAGTTCTCGGTCAATGAGAAGGTTGCGCTGGAGGGTGCTGCGGCCGCCTCCATGTCCGGGGTTCGTTCATTCGCGTTCATGAAGCACGTCGGGATGAACGTTGCCTCGGATGCGTTCATGAGCTTGGGCTACACAGGCGTCCGCGGAGGGCTCGTCGTGATGTCCGCGGACGATCCATCCATGTACTCGTCGCAGAACGAGCAGGACAACAGGCACTACGCGGAGATGGCCTGGGTACCGCTGGTGGAGCCCTCGAATCCCCAAGAGGCGAAGGACTTCCTAGTGCATGCCTTCGAGCTCTCGGAGCGTCGCGGCGTCCCCGTGCTCTTCAGGACCACGACCAGGGTGAGCCACATGAGGGGCGTCGTGCGCGCTGGGCCCAGGAGACAGTCCAGCGCGAAGGGATCCTTCAAGAAGGATCCGTGGCACCTCTCACTGCTCCCCGCGGTCGCACGCCGGTTGAAGGACGAACTGCTCAGCAAGTACGAGGTGCTCAGGAAGGACGCGGACTCCTCGCCGCTTAACGTGATCATCGGCGGAGGGAGCGAGGTAGGCGCGATCACCTCCAGTGCTGCGTACAACTCGCTCATGGACGCACTGCCCGATCTGGAGGTAAAGGTGGACGTGCTGAAGCTGGGCATGTCCAATCCGTTCCCCGAGGGGCTTGTGGGATCGTTCATCAGCAGCCACAAGACCGTGCTGATCGTCGAGGAGCTGGATCCCTTCCTGGAGCTCAGGACGAGGGCCTTGGCGCAGATGCTCGGGATAGGCACTCGCGTCATCGGCAAGATGGACGGGTACTTCCCATCTGCGTACGAGTATACACCGAGCATCGTCAGGCGCTCCATTGCGCGTGCCCTAGGAATCCGCGTTGCGGACACTGAGCCAGTGGATCTAGGCGTTGAACTTCCCCCGAGGCCGCCCGTCATGTGCCCCGGCTGTCCTCACAGGGCAACATACTACGCGGTGGCGCTCGCCCTCAGGCAACTCAAGCTCAAGGCCACCATTTTCCCGAACGACATAGGATGCTACGGGATGGGCTTCTATAAGCCGTTCGAGATGGGGGACATGACCCTCTGCATGGGATCCTCGATAGGCACTGCGAACGGCTTCTCACAGGTGACCGATCAACCGGTCATAGCATTCATAGGGGATTCCACATTCTTCCATGCCGGGCTACCCGCGCTCGTGAACGCGGTCCACAACAACCGTCACTTCCTCTTGGTGATAATGGACAACAGTACGACTGCGATGACGGGGTTCGAGCCTCCACCCAACGTCCCATACGAGGCTGGGGGAAGGCCCGCCACTCCAATATCCATAGAAAACGTTGCATCGGCGATCGGCGTCAAATACGTCAAGGTCGTCGATCCGTACGACCTGAGGGGGACGCTGGCTGCGGTCAAGGAGGCCCTGGGCTACAGCGGCGTCTCCGTGGTAATAGCTAGGAGGGAGTGCGCGCTGCTGCGCGACGCGGAGATTCGCAGGAGCGGGGAGAAGATACCAGTCTACGAGGTGGATCAGGAGAAGTGCGCGGGATGCCTCAACTGTGTTCAGGACTTCTCCTGCCCCTCATTCTACGCGAACGATAAGGGCCTCGCGGAGATAGATGCGGAGCTCTGCGATGGATGCGGGGTCTGCGTTCAGAGGCTCGTGTGTCCGCCGGCCGCCATACACGAATCGAAGGAGGGGAGGGATTGACCCAGAGTTCGATTGGAAGTAGGGAAAGACTGAACATAGTGATAACTGGAGTGGGCGGACAAGGCAACGTCACCGCGGGCATCATAATGGGGGAGGCCGTCCGCTTGGCAGGACTGAACGCCGTAATGTCGGAGATCCACGGGCTTGCGCAGAGGGGCGGAGTTGTCTCGGTTGACTTTAGAATAGGTGATGTCTATGGTCCCATAATACCGGATGGGCAGGTGGATCTGGTGCTTGGGTTCGAGCTTCTCGAATCCTACAGGGCTCTTTCCCGCGCCCGTCCCGGAACCACAATGATAACCAGCACGGAGAGAATAGTGCCGTCCAGCGTCAACGTCGGCGATGCCAAATATCCGGATCTGGCGGTGCTCAGGGAACGCGCTCTCTCCCGCGGGATCAGGATCTACGAGGTGGATGCACCTTCAATAGCCCTCGCCATAGGATCGAAACTCTCCTCGAACATGATAATGGTGGGCGCGGCCTACGGCGCTGGCTTCCTCCCCGTGCACATTGATAACATAAAGGACGCGATAAGATTGCACTTCAGGGAGTCCCTGTGGGACGTGAACTTCAGGGCTGTAGAGGCCGGCGCGCAGGAGATCCGTCGCGTGGCATCGACGATGTAGTGCTGTTCATCTACCTCAAGCACTGCCCTCTGCTTTGCTCTGTCCCGCCCCTGCGGGACTTTCCATCTCGCTGGCAGTCGCCGTTGCCGCCTCGGATCCCTTCCGGAGCTCCGAGTAGAATTCCCTGAACGCCTTATCCGTGGAGCTCGTTATCCAGTGCATCAATGCGTGCCTCTCGAAGCGCTCGCTCCTCACGCGTTGACCGCATATAGCGCACGTCACGTATTCTGGTCCATGTCTTCCTGTCAACTAACCCTTCACCACCCCCAGAGGCCTCAGCCGAACTGCCTTTTTAGCTAATCCCGCGAAGTGGGTGGCATCTGCCACGGCGTCGACGTCCTTGTAAGCATCCGGTGCCTCCTCCACCACCGTCTCCTTGCTCGATGCCTTGATCAGTATGCCTCCGCTCTCGAGTTCCTCCACCAGATCTCCATAACGATGCCTTCTCTTAGCGGCCGCCCTACTCATGAAGCGCCCCGCACCGTGCGCGGCGCTGCCGAAGCTCCTATCCATGCTGGTCCGGAGGCCCACCATCACCCAACTGCCGGTTCCCATGCTGCCAGGTATCAGGACGGGTTGTCCCACATCCCTGTAGTCAGGCGGTACCTGCTCCGAGCCGGGCGGAAATGAGCGCGTCGCACCCTTCCTGTGCACGTAGACCTTCCTGTGCACACCTTCAATCTCATGTTCTTCCAGCTTCACTATATTATGCGCCACATCGTAGACAAGCTCCAGCCCGAGCGACTCCGAATCTCTTCCGTAGACCTTCTCGAACGCCTCCCTGACCCAGTGCGTTATCATCTGTCTGTTGGCCCACGCGAAGTTCGCTGCGCTGGCCATTGCACCTAGGTAGTCCTGGACCTCCTTGGCGCTGACGGGGCCGTACGCCAGCTCCCTGTCAGGTAGCTTGATGCCCTCCCTGGCCATCACGCGCTCCATTATCCTCAGGTAATCACTGCACACCTGATGACCGTATCCCCTGCTCCCCGTGTGTATGAGCACCATCACCTGTCCCGGTTCCCTTATCCCCATGGCGCGTGCCGCCCGTTCATCCTCAATGCGATCCACGACCTCAAGCTCTAGGAAGTGATTGCCGCTCCCCAGGGTGCCCAGCTGCTCAGCCCCCCTCTTCTTGGCGATGTCGCTCACCTTGCCCGGATCTGCCCATGGAATCCTACCTCCCTCCTCCGCGTGTTCCAGGTCCCGCTCCCATCCATATCCATGCTCCACTGCCCATCTCATACCCAGTCTGGCTACGTCGTCAAGCTCATGCGTTGATACGCGGATTATTCCCTCGCTCCCGACGCCGCTCGGCACAAGTTTGTATATCTGGTCCAGTAGCTCCCTCAGCCTCGGCTTCACATCCTCTACGGTGAGATTTGTCCTGAGCAACCTGACTCCGCAGTTTATATCGTATCCTACCCCACCTGGGCTCACGGCGCCCTCCTCAGCATCCACGGCCGCCACTCCCCCAACCGGGAATCCATAGCCCTCATGTGCATCAGGCAGGACTATTGCCCACTTCTGTATACCCATCATAGTGCTGACGTTCACCGCCTGCAGGAGAGTCCTATCGCCGCGCATTTTCTCTAGGAGCGCTTCTGACGCATAGATGCGCACTGGAACCTTCATGTCCTCCCTGGTATCCTTGGGTATCTCCCACGTGTAGGGGTCTATCATCCTAGGTCTCAGCTCTCCGGACAATCTGGAGAATGATCCCGTGGACCCTCTTTATAGTTCTTTATCAGACCTTTGTGGCTACGAAATCCCATGGCCGGTCGGTTCATTTAAGCCTCCGCGATGTCAGGGTCGTGCCGAAGGAGCGCGTATCCCAAGATATGAGTCGTGAGGAGGAGCTCCTTCCGGCTCCGATCCGAAATCCTTTAGATCAATTTATATGTAAATTTACATCACGTAACGCATCACTAGATCGAGCGGTTCTCCGTGCAGGATGGTGATGCGTTTGATCTGACGTAGGCTCCGCTCGGACCTCAACGGCGCGCCCAACATTCTGAGGCGCGCCTCCGGCACGCTCATCAACGGGAGACTCAAAAGTTTACCATCCATCACTGATCATGGCGTAGTCGTGCCGAAGGATAATGCAGCCCCACAAGGGAAGGTAATACCAGGGTCCCATAAATGAACATGATCGCCAGAGATGGGAAATATGACATAACAGTTTGCGAACAGGCAGATTGATGAGTATATTACCACTACCACATAATGAAGTCTAGGCTGGGTCCTGCTGAAATCATGCGCCGGTACGGTGCTGTGTAAATTAGCAGCGGGTACGCAAGTGATCAATGGACCAAGTTGCACGCATCGGGGGATGCCGTAGAGTTTCACTGCTATGCATACGCGGGAACTTTATTTAAGGCCCGATCCACTGGCGCCACATGGAGCCCCAGGTCGAGCTGCGGTCAGTGCCTGATGGAAAGTTCTCCGCATGTGGGGACTCCGTTGGGTGGTTAGTAGAAAGGGGATACGGATATGCGCCCGAGCATGGTAACTCAGGTTGCCGCACACTGGAGGTATACGAGGCGTTGTACCTGCTGGAGAGAGGAGACGCAATAGCCTTGGGACCGGATGGATCGAGGCTGGAGTCGCTCGACTTAATGAGACTTGGGGCAAGGCGCGACGATGGGTTCCTGACGAAGTACATAGTATACCGGGACCTCAGGAACCGGGGTTATGTGGTCCGCGAGGGTTACGGAATAGGGAATGACCTCAGGGTTTACCGTCGCGGTGAGTACGGACGGGAGGACGCCAGATATCTAGTGATGGCGCTCGAGGAGGGCGGCCGCATGCCTGCCTCTAGGCTGACGAGGAACTATCTGAGGGCTCTTAACCTTGGGAAGGATCTTATATTGGCGGTCGTGGAGAGCCGCGGTGACGTGGTCTATTATTCCATAGCGCAATTCAACGTCAGAGGGATGCCGTAGGATGAGGCCAAGGGCGCTCGTCGAGATACTCAGGCCGGTCAACGACGTCATGATAGGGATAGCCGTTATAGCAGGTTATCTGGTGGGAGGGGGCCGTGCGCCGTTGCCAGCGCTCGAGGGCTTCTTGACGGGCTTCCTGATATCCGGGTACTCCATGGTGATCAACGACATATTCGACGTGCACGTCGACATACTCAATCACAGGATGAGGCCGCTCGTCAGGGGCGACTTGAGCATCCGCGGCGCGTGGGCGCTGGCTCTGTCGGCGCTCGCGCTTGGCATGGTAGCCTCAGCTCTCGCCGGGGTTGCCACGCTAGTGATAGCCGCGATATTCTCCGCGCTCGCTTTCCTTTACAGCGCCAAGCTGAAGAGGATGGGCTTGGCCGGCAATATATTGGTAGCGCTCTCCATGGCAATACCATTCCTATATGGGGGGGTGATGGGCGGCATAAACTATCTCCTAGTGTTCGTGATGTTCTCCACCTCATTTCTGACCGGCCTCTCGAGGGAGGTGCTCAAGGCGATAGCGGACGTCAAGGGCGACGCCGCCTCCGGGATTCGTAGCTTACCGGCGACCGCTGGCGTGGAGATCTCAGCGATTCTCTCGGCGGCGCTGATAGCTTTGGCCGTGCCAATAGCGTACATACCGGTGATCGCCGGCCTCCATAGTCCATGGTACGTGTCCGGGGTCAGCGTCGCGTCGCTGATCTTCATCCTGATGGCTATTGATATTTCCAGGTTGCGCGATCCCCAGAGGGCCTACGTTATGAAGAGGAGGATGCTTATACCGATGGCCATAGGGCTTATAACATACGTAGTGCAGGGTCTACTGTTAACTTGATCTGGACGGAGGAGCTTCGGCCCAAGAGGGCCGAGGAGATGGTGGGCAACGAGGACGCCAGAGCGCTCTTTATCAGATGGCTTAGGAGCTGGGCGCCGGGAACTAGGCCATCCCTCCTCCTGGGTCCTCCCGGCACGGGAAAGACAACGCTGGTGCACGCTGCGGCCGAGGAGCTTGGGTATGACGTGTTGGAGTTGAACGCAAGCGACTATCGTACCAAGGACATGCTGGAGAAGCGGCTCAAGCCCGCAATGGGCGGCCTCACAGTCTTTGGCTCCAAGATACTGGTTTTCCTCGACGAAGTGGACGGCCTCTACGGGAGGTCAGACTATGGAGGGGCTGAGTACCTCCTCTCACTGATCTCATCGATCACGGTGCCGCTGGCCATGGCGGCCAATCGCGATGACGTCGGTTACATGCCGGACGTGGAGAAGGCATCGCTCGTCATAAGGTTCAGGCGCGTCCCAGCTAGGTTGGTGGAGCTCTACTTGCGGTACCTCCTGAGGCAGAAGAATGCATCTCTCCCGGACGACGTGCTGGAGGATGTGGTCAGGTACTCGAGGGGCGACGTGAGGGCTGCGGTGAACGCGTTGGAGTCGGCCGTCTACTCCGGGTCATTTGAGGGCGGCTATCGGGATGTGAAGCTAACGCTGAAGGACGCGATATCCGAGGCGGCGTCATCGCGTTCCGTGGACGTGGCCTATGCAAGGCTCAGGGCGGCCGATGCGCAGCCCAGGGACAAAATAGCGGCGGTCTACGCATCCCTCTCAATGGGTTACACAGGCGATCCTAGAAGGTTCGTCCCGTCCATGAGGGCGCTCTCCGACGCCGATATTCTGTACTCAAGGATCATGCGGACGCAGAACTGGAAGCTGCTCAGGTATTTGGATTACATGCTGGCCGAAAGCCTTGCCGGCACGTTCGTCGCATACTCGGAATATGACGCGCCATATGAGATCTCGTCGAGAGCCTGGGGCGATGGGCGCGTCCTGAAGAAACTCATCGCTTACATGGCTCGCTCCCTTCACATGTCGACCGGCGAATTCGCAGCATACACGTTCGACGCGTTCGTGCTCTCAGTTGCTGGGCATGAAGAGGTTCTCAGGAGGATTGCCCAGTTAATCGATGAAGATTATGATTCGTTCAAGGAGTTCATCGAGGGGGAAAAAGCCCGGATCCTGGGGCTTGAGGCACCTAAGAGCAGTACGCGGGAGAGGCAGCGCCGCGGCAGACGTAGCGGTAGATAGTTATGGCTCAGGCAGATGATCATGGAGGGTCACATTACGCTAAGCTGCTGGCGGGCAAATTCTCAGGCGAATGGCGGGCCCGGGGGGATTCGAACCCCTGGCCTACGGCTTAGGAGGCCGCCGCTCTATCCTGGCTGAGCTACGGGCCCGCCGCGAATTACTCGAGGCAATTATAAAGGTTGCTGGATGCGCCGGCACGACGCATTCTTCCATTTGTCCACAGCGCAATGACAACGATCTAAGTCTGCCTTAACGAGCGCTTCGGAGCGCGCCTCAGAATGTTGGGCGCGCCGTTGAGGTCCGAGCGCAACTGGTGCTCGTCTACTGGACATGTGACCATATCACGAGGATAACGCTTCACCGCGATATCATTGTGCACGCATTGGCTCGATGTCCCGCGCTCCGTTGGGGAGGAGGCGCACGCGATTGGCGCGCGCCCCGTTGTCCTCGGGCGCGGAGAAGACCGTGATATTCATGGATGGGCCCGGCTCCTCGACGAGCGCCGGATTGGGTTGTGGGGCCGCCCCGCCGTCTAGTATTAATTTAATAATATACATGCTAACTTGAAAAGATTTTGATTGAGTCGGGGGCAAGCGATGTAAATGGATGGACTGCTTTGAAACAGATTTTATTTATACGTCGAAGGGTAATCAAAGAACTAATAAATACACGCCGGCCCGGGCCGGCATGTTTGACCGAACGGCGCCTCGTGACATGGGAGGAATTTGGACGGCTCGCCGAATCCCTCACTGACTCCATAGTGAGGGGTGGCAGGAGGCATGAGCTCGTGATAGGAATACTCAGGGGAGGTTGTCCGCTGGCCCTCATGGTAGCGGACAGGCTGGGCGCACGTGTGGATTTCCTGAACATCAAGTCCTATTCCGGAATTGGTGAGAGGAGCTCGCCGACCGTCCTATCCACGATCACAGAGGACGCGGCCGGAAAAGATGTGATAATAGTAGACGATCTCGTGGACGAGGGTGCCACCATGTCATTCGCGGTCGACTTCATAGGAGACCGTTACTCTCCCAAGTCCGTGGAGACCGCTGCCCTCTTCGTGAAACCTTGGAGTAAGTTTATACCGAGCTATCATCTGGGGGTGGTCAGAGAATGGGTGATATTCCCCTGGGAACTGTGCGAGTTCGGAACGGAGGGATGCAAGTCGGGGGTCGTGCGGGCTCGATCGACATAGGGACCGATGACAAGAGGCTCCTCGAGTATCTGATGATGAACTGGAGGATGAGCCTCCTCAACGCATATCTGAACGGCGGGCTCGATAAATATGAGGAGCTGGCGCGCGCGATAAACAGGTGCTCCGTGATAATGGACGTGCTCAGGGACGAATCAAACGCCACACCTCAGATAGTCCTAGCTGAGCAGCTGTCCAGGCTGGCCTCCGAGCTCGGTGATATCGTGGGTGAGGACGAGGACGAAGCCGAGTGACGCCCCAGAAAGCGCTCGCGCCATGGCCCCATCGGATTCGCAATAAAAGGATATAAAGAGCCGTTTGGGACGGTCCAACTTGCTAGTTATGTGTTATAGGTATTCATGCTTTGGGGTGAGCTAGGTTGACCGATCAGAAGCCCAAGATACAGATCAAGCCCTCCGAGCACGTGCTTGTGCCCAAGCACGAGATCGTGGGGGAGGATGAGCGCAGGACCATTCTTGAGAGATACGGCATAAGGCCGGACCAGCTTCCCTACATATTGTCCTCAGATCCCGCTGCCAAGGAGATAGGGGCGCAGCCCGGGGACATAGTTAAGGTGACGCGCAAGAGCCAGACCGCCGGTGTATCCATATACTACCGGTACGTGGTGGAGGGGTGAAGTTGAGGAACTCCTCCGCCGCGGAGTTGTTCGATGGATGGCCCGTCGTCGAGGAGATACTTAAGGCAGAGGGCGTCGCGAGGCAGCACCTGAACTCGTATAACGACTTCATAGATCGCGGTCTTCAGGCAATAATAGATGAGATAGGCGGCTTCGACGTGGAGACGCCCACCGGCACCTATCACGTCAAGTTCGGAAAGGTCGAAGTGGGCAGGCCGCAGGTTACAGAGATAGACGGTTCCACGAGCTACATAACGCCGATGGAGGCTAGGCTCAGGAACTTGACCTACGCGGCGCCCATCTACCTAGAGTTCATGGTGGAGGACCCGAAGGCGCCCGGCGGCTACATGAAGCAGTCGTTCGTGATAGGTTACCTTCCGGTCATGGTCCGCTCCAAGATCTGCGCGCTGAACGGCCTCTCCCGCGAGGAGTTAATATCGCTGGGAGAGGATCCCGAGGACCCCGGAGGGTACTTCATAGTCAATGGATCGGAGAGGGTGATAGTAGGTCTCGAGGATCTCTCACCCAATATGATCTTCGCCACAAAGGAGAAGACGGGGGTCACCGAGACCTACAAGGCTATAGTTCACTCATCAATAGTGGGATTCCGCTCCAGGGTGGAGCTGGTCCTCAAGGGGGACGGCGGCATCTACGCCAAGATACCCCTCTCACCTGTGGAGATACCGTTCGTGGTCCTCATAAAGGCGCTCGGGGTCGAGAACGACCGCGAGATAGCCGACATGGTATCGACCAGGCCGGAGCTGCAGGAGCTGCTCGAGATCTCCTTTGAGAAGGCGCTGGACGTGAGGACCCAGAAGGACGCCCTCGTCTACATAGGCAACAGGGTTGCCCATGGCATGAGCGAGAGCATGAGGGTCAAGAGGGCCGAGACCCTCCTGGACATACACCTGCTTCCTCACCTGGGAAGGAAGGAGGGTAGGTATGACAAGGCGCTATATCTGGCTGAGGCCGCCAACAAGCTTCTGGAGCTCAAGATGGGATGGATAGAGGAGGACGATCGCGATCACTATGGGAACAAGATGGTGAAGCTGGCTGGCGAGCTGCTCGCCGACCTCTTCAGGACTGCCTTCAGGAACCTGATCAAGGACATGCGGTATCAGCTATCGAGGATAGGGCAGCGCAGGGGCATAGGCGCGGTGGGTGCCGTCATAAAGCTCGGCATAGTAACGGATAAGCTGAGCAGCGCTCTTGCTACCGGGAACTGGGGCAAGGGCAGCGTGGGAATAACGCAGCTACTTGACAGGACTAACTATCTCTCAACCCTGAGCCATCTCAGGCGCGTCCAGTCGCCCCTGAGCAGGAGCCAGCCCAACTTCGATGCCAGGGAGCTTCACCCGACGCAGTTCGGCAGGATGTGCCCCGTGGAGACTCCCGAGGGCTCGAACTGTGGTCTGGTCAAGAATCTAGCGCTCTACGCTGTAATATCGGTCAACGTGCCGGAGCAGGACGTGCTGGACTTCCTCTACAGCTCAGGTGTGGCGCCCGTTGGATCTGCCGAGGCCTCAGAGGAACCCATGGCGAAGGTTATAGTGAATGGACGGGTCGTCGGCTACGCGCGGGACCCCGAGAAGCTCGTGAATATCGTCAGGAGGGCGAGGCGGAGGGGGGAGGTAAGCCCCGATGTCAGCGTGTACTACTACAGGCCCTTGGACCCCAGGGCGACGCTTCGCATATTTCTGCACACCCACGCCGGGAGGGTCCTGCGTCCGCTGGTGCTCGTCGAGAACGGGAAACCTAAGCTCACGCGTGAACATGTGGAGAAGCTGAGGCGCGGTGAGATAGCGTGGCGTGATCTTCTGAGGATGGGGGTCCTTGAGCTCCTGGACGCGAATGAGGAGGAGAACGCCTACGTGGCGCTCAAGCCGGAGGATCTCACTCCGGAGCACACACACCTGGAGCTCTACCCACCCGCCATGCTGGGGGTGGTGGCGTCGATAGTGCCATATCCGGAGCACAATCAGTCCCCTAGGAACACGTATGAGACGGCGATGGGCAAACAGGCCCTCGGGTTCCCGCACACGAACTATTTCCTGACGCTGTACTCAAGGCAGCACCTGCTTGTCTATCCCCAGAAACCGCTCGTCAGGACTAAGATAATGGATCTGATTGGACTCGACAGGCATCCACTGGGCCAGAACGCGGTCGTGGCGGTCCTCTCGTTCGAGGGATACAACATAGAGGATGCAATAGTCATGAACAGGGCATCCATAGAGAGGGGTCTGGGCCGCTCGTTCTTCTACAGGACATATGAGGCAGTCGCGCAGCAGTATCCAGGAGGCAGCAAGGACAAATTCGAGGCGCCGAGGCCGGAGGACAACGTGAGGGGCTACAGGGGCGAGAAGTACTACAGGCTACTCGAGCCGGATGGCGCCGTCATGGCTGAGGCCGAGGTATCCGGCGGTGATGTGTTGGTCGGCAAGACCAGCCCACCGAGGTTCATAGAGGAGTATCGCGAGGCGGAGGCCAGGGGCCTCTACAGGAGGGACTCATCGATAGCTTTGAGGCCAAGCGAGAAGGGCGTGGTCGACACGGTGATACTGACGCAGACCGTGGAGGGCTATCGCACCTTCAGGATCAGGGTCAGGGATCAGAGGATACCAGAGCTCGGGGACAAATTCGCGTCTAGGCACGGCCAGAAGGGTGTCGTGGGCATGATAGTGGATCCTGAGGATATGCCCTACACTGAGGACGGGGTGATACCCGACATAATAGTCAATCCGCACGCGTTCCCGTCTAGGATGACGGTGGGCCAGTTCCTAGAGTCGATAGCCGGGAAGGCCGCCGCCCTCAGGGGTAAGCCCGCGGACGCGAGCGCCTTCTCCGGGGAACCCGTGGATGACTTGAGGAAGGAGCTGATAGCGCGCGGCTTCAAGCCGACCGGAAAGGAAGTGATGTACGATGGAAGGACTGGGAGGAAGTTCGAGGCTGAGATATTCATCGGCGTTGTCTACTACCAGAAGCTTCATCACATGGTGGCCGACAAGATCCACGCTCGCGCCCGTGGCCAGGTGCAGATGCTCACCAAACAGCCCACCGAGGGGCGTGCCCGTGGAGGCGGACTGCGGTTCGGCGAGATGGAGAGGGACTGCCTGATAGCCTACGGAGCCTCGATGCTCCTGCGCGATCGTCTCCTAGAGGAGTCGGACAAGACCGAGGTCTACGTGTGCGAACGCTGCGGCTACATAGCCTACTACGACAGGAGGCAGCAGAAGCTCGTCTGCAGGGTCTGCGGTGAGAACGCCAAGATATCAAAGGTCACCGTGGCATATGCGTTCAAGCTCCTCCTTCAGGAGATAATGAGCCTGGGGATCGCGCCCAGGCTGCAGCTGGGAGGTAGAGCCTGATGTCCTCCATGATGTTCGAGGCCCCGAAGGTGGTCCGGGCCATAAAGTTCGGCGTTTTCCTGCCGACCGAGATAAGGAAGTACTCGGTCGTCGAGATAACTATACCAGAGACCTACGACGAGGACGGCCTCCCGATACCGGGCGGCCTCATGGATAACAGGCTGGGCGTCCTCGAGCCAGGCCAGGTCTGCGGCACCTGCGGGAATCCCGCGCCGGAGTGCCCCGGCCACTTCGGTCACATAGAGCTTGCCGAGCCCGTGGTTCACGCGTCGTTTGCGGACGACATAAAACAGCTCCTCACAGTCACCTGCAGGTCGTGCGGTCGCCTCCTGATCCCGGAGGCAGAAATAGAGGCCTACAGGAAGGAGCTGGAGGAGAACGCCCCGTACAAGCCGGATCTGGGCGAGAAGATAGCTAAGGAGATCTACGCGAAGGCCAGGAAGGCCAAGATATGCCCTCACTGCGGCGCGAAGAAGCTCGAGGTTGAGTTCACGAGACCCCATATATTCCACGAGATAATGGAGGATGGAAGCGCGGTGAGGCTAACTCCTGCAGTCATAAGGGAGCGCCTCGAGAAGATAACCGACGACGATTATCGCCTCTTGGGCTACGACCCGAGCTCCGCCCGGCCCGAGTGGTTCGTGCTGCAGGTGCTTCCCGTGCCGCCCGTCTCCATGAGGCCCTCGATAACCCTCGAGAGCGGAGTGAGGTCGGAGGACGACCTCACGCACAAGCTGGTCGACATAGTGAGGACCAATGCACGCGTGAAGGAGGCCAAGGAGTCCGGCTCTCCACCGCTCATCATGCAGGATCTGATGGACCTACTCCAGTATCACGTGACCACCTACTTCGACAACGAGGCATCCAGCATACCTCCAGCCCATCACAGGTCAGGGCGCCCCCTCAAGACGCTCTCCCAGAGGCTCAAGGGCAAGGAGGGCCGCTTCAGGGGAAGCCTGTCCGGCAAGCGCGTGGACTTCTCAGCTAGGACCGTTATATCGCCCGATCCGAGCATGGATATATCCGAGGTGGGCGTGCCGGTCGAGGTGGCGAAGAAGCTGACCGTTCCCGAGCGCGTCACTCCGTGGAACATAGAGTTCCTTAGGGAACTCGTGAGGAACGGTCCCGGGAAGTATCCGGGCGCGAACTACATAGTGAGGCCGGACGGCGTCAAGATAAGGCTGGAATTCGTCCCCGACAGGGATGCCTACGCCAGCTCCCTCGAGGTCGGGTACGTCGTCGAGCGTCACCTGATGAACGGCGACGTCGTTCTGTTCAACCGGCAGCCGTCGCTCCACCGCATGTCCATAATGGCGCACTACGTCCGCGTGCTCCCCTACCGCACGTTCCGCCTGCATCCTGCTGTCTGCCCGCCCTACAACGCGGACTTCGACGGGGACGAGATGAACCTGCACGTGCCCCAGGGCGAGGAGGCGCGCTCGGAGGCGCACGAGCTCATGAGCGTGCAGGGGCAGATAATATCGCCCAGGTATGGCGGCCCCATAATAGGCGCGATAAGGGATTACCTGTCCGCAGGATATCTTCTCACGAAGGACGACACGCTGCTGGATCCGCAGACCTTCGCATACCTCGCATACGAGGGAGGTTACACGGGTCCCCTCCCGGAGCCCGCGGCGAAGGATCCCACGCCGATGTACAGCGGGAAGCAGTTGTTCTCGCTCTTCCTCCCGCGCGGGTTCAACTACGTGCTGACTTCCAGGTGGGCCAAGAGCATGAGAAAGAGGCGCGATGTGGTCATCAGGGACGGCCAGCTAGTATCCGGGATAATCGATAAGGCGTCGATAGGGGCGGAGGAGCCCGACAGTCTACTCCACAGGATAGTGAAGGACTACGGGAACGAGGAGGCCAGGAGGTTCCTCAACTCGGTGCTCAAGGTCCTGAAGGAGTACATAACTGACAGGGGGTTCAGCTACGGATACGACGACCTAGAGATACCCGCGGACGTCAAGGCGCAGATAAAGGAGGCGGTGGACGATGCGTACCAGAAGATACAGCAATACGTCGACGATTATATGAACGGGCGCATGACGCCCGTCAGGGGGCTCAGGCTCGAGGACGTGCTGGAGCAGAAGATAATGGACGCGTTGGGCGAGGCCAGGGATCGCGCTGGGGAGCTCTTGGAGCGCGTGCTCCCCAGCAACAACCCGGGCGTCATAATGAGCAGGACCGGCGCGCGCGGCAGCTCGCTGAACTTGGGGCAGATGATGGCACTCCTGGGCCAGCAGGCGGTCAGGGGCAAGAGGATAAAGCGCGGATATAGGCACAGGCCGCTTCCTCACTTCAAGGAGGGGGAGCCCAGCCCCGACGCCTACGGCTTCGTGAAGTCCAGTTTCAGGGACGGACTGACGCCGATAGAGTTCTTCTATCACTCCATGGCTGGAAGGGAGGGTCTGGTGGACACCGCGGTCAGGACCCAGCAGAGCGGTTACATGCAGCGCAGGCTCGTGAACGCAATGGAGCATCTGAGGGTCGAGTATGATTACACCGTGCGTGATCCCGAGGGCAATATAATCCAGTTCACGTACGGTGAGGACGGGATAGACCCGGCAAAGAGCGATCACGGGGAGGCCGTGAACCTGGATCGCCTCGCTGACACGATAATGCTGAACGATGACCCGAGCGAGCCCAGGGCGACGCCGGACGAGAAGGCCTCCATACTTTCAAAGTACGAAGGGGACCTCAATGATCACGTGCGCGACAAGCTAAGATCAGTTCTCATGTCCAGGGAGATGAGCGTCAAATCCGCGGAGGCCATATGCTCCCGCGCGATCCAGATGATCGACGCCGCCAAGATAGAGCCCGGGGAGGCCGCTGGGATCGTCTCCGCGCAATCCATAGGCGAGCCGGGAACCCAGATGACCCTCAGGACGTTCCACTTCGCCGGCGTGAAGGAGAAGGATGTGACGCTTGGATTGCCCAGGCTCATAGAGCTCGTAGACGCCAGAAAGCAGCCGAGCACCCCGGTGATGGAGATATATCTGGACGAGGAGCACAGGCGCGACAGGGACAAGGCGCTGGAGGTGGCGCGCGAGATACTGTTCACGCGCGTCGGGGATATAGCGTCGAGCGTGGAGATTGATTACTCGACGGGATCCGTCGTGATATCGCTCAACAGGGGGCTCCTGGAGGACAGAGGCTGCACGGTGGAGGAGGTAGCGAAGGCCCTCAGCGTGGGCAAGCGCAAGGTCGAATACGATTCTGATTCAGCCACGATATCCGTCTCGCTCGAGAGCTTCGACATAACATCCCTCTATAGCCTCCGTGACAAGGTGTTGAGGACGCGCGTGAAGGGAATAGCTGGAATAAATCGCGTGAGCTTGGAGGAGAGGGACGGCGAGTGGGTGATAGTGACCTCCGGATCCGATCTCAGGAAGGTCTTCCAGATACCCGGCGTGGATCCCACTAGGACGAGGACGAACAGCATAAACGAGATAGCGATGGTCCTGGGGATAGAGGCCGCCAGACAGGCATTGATAGAGGAGATGCTGAGCACGCTTGAGGAACAGGGACTGGAGGTCGACGTGAGACATATAATGCTGGTGGCGGATCTAATGACCCACAAGGGCATAGTGCAGCAGGTGGGCAGGCACGGGGTCGCGGGCACAAAGGCCAGCATACTGGCTAGGGCCGCATTCGAGATAACCGTGCCGACGCTGGCGGAGGCTGCTGCCAAGGGCGAGACCGACGAGCTCAGAGGTGTGACCGAGAACGTTATAGTGGGCGGGATAATCCCCGTTGGCACGGGAATGGTCGACCTATATATGAGTTCGGCCGGGGAGGGTGATGTGCAATGAAGGATTACATAAGGAGCCTATCCGACTTCATGCAGGTGGTCAGGAGAACTGGCAGCGCCGAGTACGGCCTGCGCAGCGTGAAGAAGCACGCGGGTTCGGCGAAACTGATCATAGCGTCGAACGACCTGAGCCAGAAGGAGATATCGGATCTGGAGGAGACTGTCAAGAGCACCAGGGCAGTCCTGATAAAGCTCAGGGACATTGCCCCGGCCGAACTGGGAAGGGCCGTGGGTAGACAGCATCCGGTCAGGGCGCTTGCCATAATATCACTGGGGGACGCTGACCTGGAGAAGTTCCTGGAGTCCGTGAAGGACCTCGAGGAGTCTGGAGCGCTGAGCGTGGCCCGCTCCGCCAGGAGGAGGTGACTCGGCCTTGACCAAGGACGATATAATATTGACCGAGAATGAGCTGAGGCTGATGTCGTTGTTCTCTACACTTACTGGTATATCACCAAGGGACTGCGTCATAGACGATAGATTCGACAGGCTGATATTCGTGATAGATGAGGGCGCCGATGTCCCAAGGGATAGGATAGCCAGGGAGGCGCTGGGATATCTCAGGAAGAAGGTCAACAGGGACGTAGAGATAGTGGAGTATTCGGACGACCCGGTCAAGCTGATAAAGAACGCCCTGGGGCGCGGGGTTACGGACGTCAAGATAATACCGCGCGGCGACTCAAAGGTGGCGATAGTCACGGCGGATCCTAGGGAGAAGGGCCGCGTGGTGGGCAAGCAGGGCAGGAATGCGGAGAGGGCCAGGCTATTGGCGAAGAGATACCATGGAATAGACCGCATACAGGTCTCCTGATGCAGCACGGCTGAAAGGCTTTTATCCCGGTTGAAACGTCGGTGTGGTCATGGGTGATAAGTCGCCGCTGGGCGAGTTCGCCGCCCGGAAGCTGCGCATGAGGAGAAAGCGCTTCAGGTGGTCCGACAGCGACTACAAGAGGCGCGTACTTAGGCTGGACGAGAAGTTCGACCCCATGGAGGGCGCTCCCCAGGCGCGCGGCATAGTTCTGGAGAAGGTAGGTGTGGAGTCCAGGCAGCCTAACTCAGCCATACGCAAGTGCGTTCGCGTGCAGCTAGTTAAGAACGGCAAGACGGTTACGGCGTTCGTCCCCGGGGATGGCGGACTTAACTTCATAGACGAGCACGACGAAGTGATTATAGAGGGCATAGGTGGATCGCAGGGTCGCTCGATGGGAGATATCCCAGGCGTTAAATACCAGGTCTCAATGGTCAACGGCGTGTCGCTCAAGATGTTGCTGCTGGGCAAGAAGGAGAAGCCGAGAAGGTGATTGCTATGTCGAAGAAACCCCGCGAGGAGCCCAAGATACTCCTGTTCGGCAAGTGGAGCTTTGATGACGTCGAGGTGAAGGATCCCGGGCTGAAGAAGGTCATAGGCATGAGGCCCGTCTACGTGCCGCATACCTTTGGAAGGCACGAGCATCGGCGCTTTGGGAAGCTCGATGTCAACATAGTTGAGAGGCTCGTCAACCAAATGATGCACTTCGGCAGGAAGTACTGGAAGAACACTGGCAGAATGGGCGGTAAGAAGCACCACGCAATAAACGTGGTGAGCACGGCCTTTGACATAATCAACCTGAAGACCGGAAAGAATCCGGTGGAGGTGCTCGTGCGGGCGATAGAGAACGCTTCACCAAACGAGGACGTGACCAGGATAACCTACGGAGGTGTCACCTATCACGTGAGCGTTGACGTATCGCCATCTAGGCGCATTGACATAGCTCTGCGCAACATAGCGATGGGCGCTAGGGAGTCTGCCTTCTCCCATCCGAGGACAATAGAGGAATGCCTTGCTGACGAGATAATTGCTGCCGCAAACGGCGACACCAGTAGCTTCGCCATAAAGGCGAAGATAGAGATGGAACGTGTAGCCGCCGCGTCTAGGTGATACATATTAGGCATTCGCATCGATCTTCAGAATTCCTGTGTTACATAACAGTCACTTACACTGCATCATTTATCCACGGAATATCCTACGGGCGACGTTCGCGCACTTGCTGCCAACCTAAATCCTTAAATATAGAGGGAGCTGCGAAAAGCGGCGGAGAGCTATGTCCGAGAGGCAGAAACCGTCTAAACCGCACCTCAACCTAGTCGTGGTAGGACACGTGGACCATGGAAAGTCCACCCTTACTGGTCACCTTCTCTACCGCCTTGGAAAGGTGGATCAGAGGACCATAGAGGAGTACGCAAAGATGTCGGAGAAGATGGGCGTCGGCGATACATTCAAGTTCGCTTGGGTCCTCGACAGGCTCAAGGAGGAGAGGGAGAGGGGAATCACTATAGATCTGGCGTTCCAGGACTTCGAGACAAAGAGGTACTACTGGACACTGATAGATGCGCCCGGGCATAGGGACTTCGTGAAGAACATGATCACCGGCGCCAGCCAGGCCGATGGCGCCATACTGGTAATATCCGCCAGATCCGGTGAGACAGAGTCCGCCCTGTCGGATGAGGGTCAAGCAAGGGAACACGCATTCCTTCTGAAGACGCTCGGCGTCAATCAGCTGGTGGTCGCGATAAACAAGATGGACGCCACGACTCCACCCTACGATCAGAAGCGCTATGAGGAGGTCAAGAACGAGGTCTCTAAGCTGCTGAAACTCGTCGGCTACAAGGTGGAGAAGATCAACTTTGTGCCGGTCTCGGGGTGGAAGGGCGATAATCTGTTAGAGCCCTCGCCCAACATGCCATGGTACAAGGGCAAGACGCTCGTCGAGGCGCTGGATGAGTTCGAGGAGCCACCGAAGCCGACCGACAAACCGCTCAGGATACCCGTCCAAGACGTGTACTCAATCACCGGCGTAGGCACGGTCCCTGTGGGCAGGGTGGAGACCGGTACCCTCAAGGTCGGCGATACAATAGTGGTGATGCCCTCAGGCGCGGTCGGGGAAGTGAAGTCCATAGAGACTCATCATACACCGATACAGGAGGCGCTCCCGGGCGACAACATTGGCTTCAACATAAGAGGGGTGTCCAAGGAGGATGTCAAGCGCGGCTATGTGATAGGGCACCTGGACAATCCACCCACCGTCGTGAAGGAGTTCCTGGCGCGCATAATTGTAGTGTTCCATCCAACGGCAATGGCCGCCGGCTACACGCCCGTGCTTCACGCGCACACAGCGCAGATACCGGCGCAGGTGGTCGAGCTTGTTCAGAAGCTTGATCCACGCACCGGCCAAGTGACTGAGGAGAACCCGAAGAGCCTCAAGACCGGCGATGCCGCGGTGATCAAGGTGAGGCCACTGAAGCCGCTCAGCATTGAGGAATATAAGAGTATTCCGCAGCTCGGAAGATTTGCATTGAGGGATTCGGGCAGGACGATAGCGGCCGGCGTGGTAGAGAAGATAACGGAAGTCCAGGAAGTCAAGATAAAGAAGTGACTCTGATAACATAAATTATTAAATAAACCACATGTAACCTTACGCGCACGTCTTCTTTATACATCTACATAAGTAAAAACTATCTTACTCACTTTCCCGCTTCGTGGCGCTTTATGGGGAATTTCTAATAACACCGGTAGTTCCATGCCGATGGTCCACTGGGGGCTAACGTTTAATAGAAATTATTAAAATAAATTTATACTAATGATATCACTGGGTCTCCTTTGCGAAGATCTCAGTGATCTCCCTGAAGCCCATCTTCCGGTAGAATCCTTCGGCTATCACGTTCTTGGCAGGGAACTCGGCAAATATCATCTCAGCGCCCTTGGACTTCAACAGTTTCTCGGCCTCCGCTATGAGCTTGTATCCCATGCCGCGCCTTCTGTACTCGGGCATCAGATAGACGTCTGCTATCTGTCCAACCAGGCGTGGCTTGTAGAAGCATCTATCGATAAGCTTCGCGGTAAGGACTCCCTGGACCTTCCCACCATCCTCCAGCACTAGAACCACCGAGTTGGAGTCCTTCATCATACCCTGCAGATACTTCGCCACCTCGTTCTCCAGATCATCCACCGGCGTCAGGAGCGGATCGAACTCACCGTTCAGGCGCTTCAGCCTGGATACGAGATCCACCATCCTTTCAAGATCCTCGTTCTTCGCGGCCCTAATGGACGCAGAGTTCGTCATATCAGGTCACTCCGCGGGCACTGGACTAATTAAGTTATTCTTGACGAGCGTCGCGAGGGTATCTCTGGAGAGCCTTATCATCTTGTAGGCGTGATCGTATATCTCGTCCTTCGAGAGCTTGATCCTCGCCAGCCCCATCTCGATTGCCTTGAGGCCCACGGCCGTCGCCACCCTGGGATACACCTCCCACTCCTCCATCGTCGGTATTATGTACTCCTCAGACAGTCCGCGTTCCTCCGCGAACTTCGCCAGCTCGAGCGCGGCTGTTATCACCATCTCATCTAAGATCTTCTTGGCCCTCACGTCCAGCGTCCCCCTGAAGACCGCGGGGAACACCAGGCTGTTGTTTATCTGGTTGGGGAAGTCACTCCTTCCGGTAGCCACTATTCTGGCGCCGGCCTCCTTAGCCTCCCACGGCCAAATCTCCGGCACCGGGTTGGCCTCAGCGAATACTATCGCGTCCTTCGCCATCTTCTTAACCTGCTCCTTCTTCACGACTCCCGGCCCAGGGGTCGACGCCGCTATCAGGACGTCCGCGCCCACGATCGCCTCGTCCAGCCCGCCGGCTACCTTCTCTCCATTGGTCTTCAGCGCCAGCTCGTACTTCCACGGATGGACAAGCTGCAGCTTGTCCATGTCCTCCCTCTCGGAGTAGAGAGCGCCCTTGCTGTCTATCAGTATTATCTTCTTCGGATCGCCGCCCGCCGCCATTATCAGCCTGGCGCCAGCTATGTTCGCCGCCCCCGCGCCGAACATCACTATCTTGACATCGCTCAGCTTCTTCCCCACAACTTTCAGTGCGTTCACGAGCCCTGCCAGTGTCGCCGCCGCCGTCCCCAACTGATCGTCATGCCATACCGGTATGTCCAGCGTCTCGCGCAATCTGTCCAGCAGGTAGAAGCAGTCCGGCTGTGCTATGTCCTCCAAGTTTATTCCGCCGAACGCCGGCGACACGCGCTCCGCGACATCTGCGACTTCCTCCTTGGTCTTAGCGCGCACGACGAGCGGGAACGCGTCAACGCCCCCGAGGTACTTGAAGATCATCGCCTTTCCCTCCATGACCGGCAGCGCCGCCTCGGGGCCGATGTTACCCAGCCCCAGCACTCTTGTGCCGTTGGTGATTATCGCTATCGTGTTCCACCTGCTAGTGAGCTCGAAGCTCTTGTCGGGATCCTTAGCTATCGTGTTGGACACGCCGGCTACCCCAGGTGTGTACCAGATGGAGAAGTCGTCCAGCGACCTCACCGGCACCTTCGGTATCACCTGTATCTTTCCGCCGTAGAACTTGCTGAGTGATATAGCCATATCATAATACTTCTCAGTTCTTTCACTCATCGTTCGGGGGTTCCCAGGACTTATTTTTACGTTTACCGTCTCAAAATTGCTTCGTTCATCGACTAATCTATATCATGGCGGGCCCGACGGGATTCGAACCCGCGGCCGACCGGTTAAGAGCCGGTCGCTCTACCTGGCTGAGCTACGGGCCCCTGATGACCCAGATGCGAGCGTTATTTAAGTTTGACCGCTACAGTGAACCTGTGACAGGCGATGGGGTCCACTGCCGCCCGATGCATCGGCATGCGCCGGGCCCGCACTGTACATGAGCTTGCGGGGGATAATCTGTCTTCGACCATGGACGAGCCCGACCATAGACACGCCTTCACGGCTTAAGTGTAATGCGGGCTAAGGAATTGGAGCTCAAAGGTCCAAAATATGGTTATTACACGAACCGAATATCGCACGAACCCGCTGTAATATCTAAAGACATTTCCAATCTAATTAGCCAATGATGTTCACGCGCCCGAGAGCAGGCTGACCCTCACTACGTCGAGCTCGCCTATTCCTTCAACCGATGACAGCGTCTGCTCAATATCGTACGTTCCGCCCTCCCTCTCATCCATGACCAAGTCGACTATCAGTGCGCTCAGCCCGAATGCTATGGGCTCCTCGACCGTCCTGATGACATCGGCAATTCCCTTAAGTGTGGCAGATATGCGACTAGCCAGCTCCTTCAGATCCACGGAAGTCTCGGTCGGAAGGATCCTTATCCTGATGAGGACCTTGGACATCTTGCACCACTCCCAAACTCCTATGGTCCCTCGAATCCGCAGTGCGGGCACTTGTACTTTATCGCGCCTTTCCTGCACTTGCTGCATCTCCAGATGAGTACTTGGCCGCACTGGGGGCAGTAAAAGCTGGTCGCGCTGTCGCCCGGGAGTATCGGCTTGTGGCAGGACGTACAACGAGGCGGCTTATAGGTCGCCTTCACGCTGTCTATTAACTCGCTCAATCCGCTATGACCTCCGTTAACGGAGGGAGCCTCCGCTGGACCTATAAATGCATTTCCCATCAGGTGATGTGGAGGGACAGGATGTTCTGAATGCGCCTCAGAACCATTGCGCCGACGACCCTTGCTCCAAGGGAAGCTATCACCCACCCACCGAGCTCATCGAACTTCGCGCGCGGGTTATCTAACATTCCGGAGGCGCGCATCCGCTCGAGCAGATTCCACACGTCGCGGGCATCCATGCGTTCGTAGACGGCGCGCAGGAGCTTCTGGGCAGATTCCTCCTTGCCATGCGCCCTCCTCCAGGTATTCTCGTACAATCTATGCGACTCCACGAGGCTCAGCTCGCCTGATAGATAGCGGGATATTGCCTGGGCTGCCATCAATGACGACTCAACGCCCAATACATCACCCCCGCCCGTCAGCGGCTTCGCCGCCCCCGCCGCATCTCCTACCTTGAAGATGCCGTCCGATCCGGACCCGGCGAACCCGCCGATCACTATCGGAGATCTCACTATTCTGTACTGTGCGCATACAGTCTTATCGATAATCGACTCCACGCCGCCCATAATCGACGTTGGGGAAGAGCCGGCGCCGCCGACGAGCACGTCCCCGCTCTCCGACCAGACTTGCCACATGAAATATTCGCGAGATACAGCCTTGTCCACCACGACGCGCACATGACCCTCGGCGCGGTCGCCCCCGAAATGGCGACAGGTGTACTGTATGGCGTACAACAGGCGATCGTGCCTAGGATAGGCCGATGCCCCGCGCGCATCCACAATTGCCCTAGCCGGCTGGACTCCGCTCCTCGACTCCACGCTCCCCGCACCCAGCCTAGTAGCCCTCTCGGAGAGCCTGAACCTTGCTCCGTTCGACGCCGCGGCGTCGAACAGACATCTCTCGAGTAGCCTGCGATCTATCGAGATAATACCTAGGCCTTCCAAGTTCACCTCGACCTTTCCCTCACCTCTTACTTCCACTTCGCCATGACTCAGGCGGGCGCCATCCACCTCATGGCCGCACACGTTGCGGAATACTTCGAGTCCCTCAGAGGATATTATTCCAGCGCACTTGACGGGATAACCTATCTCCGAGTCGTCCTCCAAGAGCAGCACGGAATATCCCATCGATGAGAGCTCAGATGCCGCTGCCAGGCCAGCAGGTCCTCCCCCGACGACGACCACGTCGTGTTCCATGCATATCAGCGAGCAGTCATTCTATATTTGAACTGTGTGCCTTAGCTCAGCGTAATCCGTGCGGGCGGTGTTACGAATCCCTTTCCAACCAATCTTTGATCAGGTTGGATGCGTTCCGGGCAGGGTTGTGGGCCGCCCCCACCATCTGGCGTCAACTCAATAATATCCGAATTCACTTAAAGAATTTTGTTGATTCTAAGGCGGCGTCGTAGTAGATGAACTGGCGGGTTTAAAATGAATTTTACTTATGCGTCAAATACCGATCAAAGAACTATAAATATGCGCCGCAGCTTGGCATTGGTCGTTGGAGGGGGAACTCTACAACTATAGGCACAAGCAGGTGATAGTTGTCCGCACGGATATATCAATGGGGAGGGGGAAACTCGCCGCGCAGGTCGCGCACGCAGCGGTTTCATCGCTGAAGGAGGCCGAGAGATCGAGGCCTGAATGGGCGGCGGAGTGGCTGTCCGAGGGGCAGCCGAAAATAGTGACGAAGGTGAGCGGCCTAGAGGAACTCATGCGCAGGTATGAGATGGCGCGTGCTGCTGGGCTCCCTGCATCCGTAATAGTGGACAGGGGCTTGACCCAACTGGAACCCGGCACCACGACCTGCATTGGAATAGGTCCGGCTCCGGTTGATCGCGTCGATAGGATCACGGGAGACCTTAAACTACTGTAACTATCTCCCTTGAGACCCAAGTCGACGACATCGCTGGATCTGCTGCTGGAGGAATGCTTGACGTCGGCAGGAAATTGCTATATAGGAATGACGGATTGCTCGTATAGTATAGCGCTCTTGAGTGATCTCCCTTGAACGAGGATCCGGTTAGGCGCGCGGGCGCCTTATCTGGGCTGGATGCGCAGCTGGGGATGCTCGTGTACTCGACATCCGTCAGGGGCATGGGTGGACGCGTGAAGGATCGCTGTGACGATTTCATGGTATCGGAGGTTCTTGCCGCTAGGCCGTCCGCTGGTCGGCTACCGGCATTCGTCGTGGTCAAGGTCGATAGGAACACGATCGATGTCGCCGAGGAGCTGGGTGCGGCCGCCGGCTGCAGGATCAGGTTCTGGGGGTTGAAGGATAAGAGATCGATCTCAGCTCAGTTCATGCAATGCGCAGGTGTTTCAGGCGGCCGCCCGCGTGGGAATATCCGCGGTGACGGGTGGATCGCTAGGTACGTGGGACTCTGGGAGGAGCTGGAGCCTCGGCACTTCGCGGGTAACGCGTTCTCGATAAGGATGCGGGGGATTGAGCACAGAGTGTACGATGACTCGTTCCATCAGGTCGCCGATGCCCTGCAATCCGGTGGGATCGCCAACTTCTTCGGATATCAGCGGTTCGGCGCCGTCAACCAAAACCACATAGCTGGAGGATGCATAGTTAGGAGAGATCTCGGAGGATCGCAATCCGATGGATGTCCCAAGAGAGACGAACTGAGGTCGATACCGCGGCGCATAAGGAGGTTAATGGTGAACGCGTATCAGTCATATCTATTCAACGCGTCCCTGAGCCGCGTAATCTCCGAGGAGGGTGGTCTTCCACGCCGCTCCGCGATAGTTCACCGGGTAACTGTACATCCCTTTCCAAGGGCGCTCGACGAACCCATCGCCGGTAATGCATCGGTCGAGGGGACAGTGCCCTCGGCGCCGGTGCCCGGATATGCGTACAGGAGTCGGGGAGACTCGTACTCGCGGGCGCTCGATGAGATAATGCGCGAGGAGGGCGTGACTCCGAGGGACTTCTACGTCGACGACATGCCCGAGGTGAGCGAGGAGGGCTACTGGAGGCCGGCGGTCGTGCTCGGCAGGATCAGCGCGCGGATCGGGGAACGTGAGGACATCGTGCTCACCATGCTTCTGCAACGCGGCAGCTACGCCACCGTTGTCCTGAGGGAGATCATGAAGCCCAGCGATCCCGTATCATCTGGGCTGACCAGATGATGGGCTCACCACTCTATACCCGCGTAGCCAAGTAGCCTTAGGGAGTCGAGCAATCCCTCAGCGTAGCCGGCCTCGGCGAGCGCGAGCTCGACGTTTCCCTCCCCAAGAAACCTCTCGGCGTCGGATAGGTAGCTCTCCACGTTCTCCAGCACAGAGTTGACCCCAGGTGATCCGGGTATCGATGACCTGAACTTTGGGAGCGCGGCCCTCGATTTCTCTATGGCGGTGCTCGCGAGCCTCGCCGCCAAGGATCTCGGAACGGTGCCCATCGCATCCGTCAGCTCCTGCGGGACCCCGAGCACCGCCCTCATAGACTCGGCCTCGGTATAGTGCAGGCGGCCCGGCACTATGATCGTGTGCGGATGCTCACCGAAGTCCGTGTCCAGCGCGTCGCTCAACCTGAGCACCCTCACGGACTCCGACTCCGAGAAGAGCCTCGACGCAATCACAATGATCCTGTCCGGACCGAATGATCCGAGGCGCCATGAGCTCTCCGCCTCCACCAGTGCGCGCAATCCATCGCCGACGTCGATTCCTTCCCCGCTCGCCGGATCGTGCTGCATCAGCAATATGGAGTGCTGCGAGTTCCTCAGCGCACCCGTGACTCCGAAATATGCCCTGTAGGCCGTCTGAGGAGGGCCCGCGACCAGCGTGCCGATGAACCCTAGTTTGTAGATGTGCAGCCCTATCCTACTGAGCGCTGAGCTCACTATGCTCGAGGAGTGCCATATCCGGACCTCGATGCCCGATCTGGCGGCCTCCTGTCTGATCGCGTCGTGGGTTGTGGCCACGAATACGTCGCCTGGAATCACTATGCCTAGGCAGCCAGCCGAGGCCGACCGCAGGAGTCCTTGGACGTCCTCCAATTCATCCCTGCCCGCTTCCTTAACCTCCGTTCCTAGGAGCGCGCGTAGTTCATTTAGTACGCGTACGGGGTCGATGGGTGTCGTGTAGGAGTCCAGCAATACGCGGTCGCATCTTCTGAGCTCCTCCACGGCGCCCACCGGAATCCCCTGGGCACCGTGGACGCCCATTCCCACTAAGAGCAACGGCATGAGCATCGGGATATTTCAGCTGGTTATAGTTCTTTACCCGGCTTCATGACCACGTACAGGGAGGAGTGAGCCTACCTGCTCCCTAACGGAGGAGCGAGTTAGCGGCCCAGCCGTGCAACGAAGCAGTTTGTCAAAGAACTATAAATAACCCTGATCCAGCAGGCTTCGCAGATTTTGGCTCAGAAGTGGCTCAGACTAGTCGCAAAGGAGGCGGCCCCCAAGGACGTGGGCAAGTCAAGGGCGAGGCTCAATCCCAAGATATTCGAGGAGCTCAACCTGAAGTCCGGTGACATAGTGGAGATAAGGGGCAAGTCCTCCACGGCGGCGCAGGCCTGGCCATCCGAGGAGACTCCCTCGGACTCGATAAGGATAGATGGAATAACACGGAGGAACGCGGGGGTCTCGCTCAACGACTACGTCGAGATCCGCAGGGTGAAGCGTCGCGTGGCCGAGAAGGTCGTCCTGTCATCGGTGGGCGAGGAGCTGAAGGTCGACGAGGACTTCCTGTCCTTCCTTAAGAATAGGCTGATAGGGATGCCGCTTCATCAGGATAACATCGCGTCAGTGGTTCTCCTGGGCAACCCTGTGCGCTTCAAGGTGATATCGCTGAAGCCAAGCACTATAGCAGTCGTGGACGAGTCCACCGAGATAGTGGTCGAGAGATCGCTTCCCGCCATTGAGGGCGAGCGCGTGACCTACGATGACATAGGCGGACTGAGCGATCAGTTGATGAAGCTCAGGGAGATGGTCGAGCTCCCTCTCCGCCATCCGGAGTTCTTCAGGAGGCTGGGCATAGATCCCCCCAGGGGAGTGCTCCTCTACGGTCCTCCGGGCTGC
>ERZ1669250.211-NODE-211-length-30418-cov-11.022593_pt1 | contig 30418 bp, 37 predicted proteins | sample MGYA00579295_ERZ1669250 | MGnify/ENA primary metagenome ERZ1669250 (study PRJEB41166, sample SAMN08046056) | hot springs metagenome | biome: hot spring; feature: acid hot spring; material: thermophilic sediment; isolation source: thermophilic sediment from acid...
GATAAAATGATTCAAGGCGAGTAACATGATAAAGGATATTTCGTTGCACGTAGCACTAGATTCCAGGGGCAGGGAAACCATAGCGGCGTATTTGAAAGATGAGAAAGGCAATGAGGCAATAGCAATTGCGCCAAGCGGCACAAGCAGAAGCGGCTATGAAGCAGTTCCATTGCCAAGGGGCGGTGCAAAAGAAGCCATTAAGCTTTTCAGCACGTACAAAGGCAAGCTCATAGGCATGGACGCTGAGCAGCAGAGCGAAATAGATGCAACGCTGCATGAAATAGACGCAACTGAAAATTTTGCAAAGATAGGCGGCAATGTTGCTACTGCCATTTCCATTGCTGCTGCGAAGCTTGCCGCAAAAGGGCAGGGGCTTGAACTTTACCAATACGTCTACAGGCGCTTTACGCAAAGCATGGGGATAAGAAAAACCATCCCTTTTCCTCTCGGCAACATACTCGGCGGCGGCGTGCATTCGAACAGCAACATGCAAATACAGGAAATACTGATAACAAACAAGTCGAAAGGCGTAATTGAAAACGCCAAAACAAACATAATGCTGCACAACGCACTTGGCGAGTTCCTGCGCAAGAGGGACCTAGCTATAGGGCTAAACATAGAAAATGCATGGATAAGCAAGCTTGCAGACATTGAAGCGATAAAGGCTGTTGAGAAAACAGCAGACGGATTAGCGAGGCTTGGCTTTGATTTTGCGGCGACAGAATACTTTTCAAACGGCAAATACCTCTTTTATGATAGACATGGCAAAAGAAGACAGTTAACAAGGGCAGAATATTTTGATGCGATAAGTGAAATAGTAGAGAAGCACAGGCCTGTCTACATAGAAGATCCGTTTGAAGAGTCTGAGCTAGAAAGCTTTGCTAGATTGACAAAGGAATTTGGCAGAAGCGCATTGATAGTGGGAGATGACCTCTACGCCACAAATGCAAAGAGGCTTGAAGAAGGCATCAAAGCAAGGGCAACTAATGGGATACTGGTAAAAGTAAACCAGGTTGGCACTCTGACTGACACGTTGGAGGTTGTAAAGCTTGCAAGACGGCATGGCATAAAGCTTGTAGTTTCACACAGGAGCGGTGAAACAATCGACGCTTTCATCTCGCACCTTGCCGTCGCATTTGGCGCTGCATATATAAAATGTGGCATATTGGGTGGCGAGCGTATTGCGAAGATAAATGAGCTTGCAAGAATCCAAGAGTTGGAAAATAGTACAGGCAAAAGATAGGTGGAAAAGATAGAAATAAAAAGAAAAACAGACAGATTAAGAATGATTTTATGATAGATGCGATAGTTGCCGCAATAGAAGGAAATAAGGTAGTGGTTATGCCCACTGGCGGGGAGGATGAGAAGGGATTGGTGGGCAAAGAAGCAATTTATACCGATTCCAGCAATAAGGAATGGCATGGGAAGGTTGTGGGAATTGAAGAGGCAGGGTTGGTAGTAGAGTTCGACAGCTTTCCGACAAGCATAGGCCAAGGGCAGATAATCTCTATCAACGAATCATGAACCCGCTATCTTTCCTTTTTCCTAAGCTTCTATACAGAGGCATAGACGAGTCTGGCAACACCATAGAAGTTTTAAGTTTAGGCAATGAACTCGTGCTCAAATTTAACGGAATTACCTATTCAAAACTCAACAAAGGCTCTGTTTTTACCCACCAGTACTGGGACTATTTCCTGCCACTAGCTTACATCTTTGAAAACCCAAGAGTGATGATCATAGGCTTTGGAGGGGGCACAATAGCGTATCAGCTGGAATCGCTTTTGGGAGAAAAAATAAGCATAACCGCCTTCGAACCAAACTCAAAGATGATAGAGGCAAGCAGGCACTTTCTGCCAAAAGAGACAAAGGCGAGAATCATAAGGGAAGACGCCTACACCTATATTAGCAAGCTCGGCCCTGGAAGCTTTGACCTAATATTTCTTGACGCATACCAGGGCAGCACCATACCACCACAATTCCTTAGCGACGCATTTGCGACGAAGGCAAAGAGGATATTGAGCGAGGAAGGCATTCTTGCAATCAACTACGCGCCAAGCTTTATGGGCTGGCTCACCTATATGAGCTACGTAACCATGCTAAAGCAGCATTTCTTGGTATACAGAATTGCCACAGCAATAACAGAGGGCAACATCATAATCCTTGCTTCGAAAGTGCTTGACAACTCAAAAATTGCCTGGCTTGTAAACAAAAACATGCCTAAAAACGAAGACACTGAGGAGCTTATAAGGCACTATTCAGAGATGAAAAAAGAGTAAAAGCAAAGCTAGATAAAATAAGCGCTTTCTTTCTTGCTTTTATTTCTTGCCCCTCTTCTTGTCAAAGTCTAGCCAGCTGGCGTATGTCGCTCTGTCCCTTGCCTGAAGCCTAGCCAGCACTTCTTTCCTTATCTCTTTGCTTTCAACCAGTTCTTTGTTTGCAAATACCTTTGCCACTTCTTGGCTTATCTGCTTGGCAAGCTCCCTCGAGCCCCCTGCCTTAACTATTGCCGTTTCTATCTTCTCCACCTTGAAGTCTTCAAGGCTCCCGTCAGCTTTCTTCACTTTCATTCTATCAATTAGACATCAAACAAACAATTTAAATTATTAACCCTGCATAGCGGTTGCTGGCTAACGCCTTAGCCTAAGCAGCATGGTAAAATTAAAAAGGAAAACGTTCATATGTAGAAGGAAGGATATGGGACAGGCTCCAAAAATAAGCGTTGTTATACCAACAATGGAGGAAGAAGCTGCTTTTGACGTGATAAAGGAAGTAAGGAAGGAATTGGGAGACGTGGAGATAATAGTTGTAGACAAAAGCAGCGACAGCTATTTTGAAAGGCTAAAGAAAGAGGGCGTTGTAGCGGTAAAGCAGGAAGGCAAAGGGGTTGAAAGGGCGGTAGCGCAGGGCATGAGGCTGGCAAAAGGGGAGATCATTGCGTCTATAGATGGAGACGGCACGCACGATGTCAAAGGTCTGGTTTTGGCTGTAGAAAAGATAAAAGAAGGTACATACGACATGGTGCTAGGCAATAGGCTGAATAAAAGCGAAAAGGGTGCAATGAGTGCATACATAAGGCTTGGTAACAAAATATTGAGCAAGCTGTTTAGCAGCCTTTATGGAGTTAAGGTTCACGATATCCTTACCGGCTTATTTGCAGTAAGGCGCGAAGCGTTTGAAAAGGTAAAGGATATAGAGCCATACAGAGCAGGCGTTGCAACGACATATGCCATAGAGCTTATAAGGCGCGGCTACAAAATAGGAGAAATAGACATAAGGTACTTCAAGCGCAAATACGGCACCTCAAGGATATCCAGGCATAAAACAGGCTATGCGCTCAGCGTTGCTGCAAATATTATAAGGCAGGTAAGAGACTACAGCCCTCTTCTCATCTTTGGCACATTTGGACTTGTGCTTTTTATAGTAGGCTTAGCGATAGGCTTAGCCGTGTTTATAAACTTTCTAAGAACAGGCATGTTCACCGAGGTTGGAAGAGCGCTCATCGCTTTTATGCTCGCTGTGCTAGGCATACTTTCAATTTTTGTAGGCATAATCTTGGACCTGCTCCTTGAGATAGACAGAGAACTACGTGAAATGAAAAAGCAGTAGCAGGCAAGCAGGAAAGGAATTTAATACTTTAAAACTAAAAGGATTCCATGGCAGATCACAAAAAGGCAGAGGCATACTTAACTATTCTAGCAGTATTAATCATACTTCTAGTAGCCATAAGATTCAGGGCGCCACTTTTAAAGTACTACGGCTTCTACGAGCCGGACGACTACTACCACTTCTCAGTAATCAGAGCAGCAATCGCCAACAACTTCATAGTGCCCATGTATCTCTCAATATCTGGCTGGCCTGCACACACCATAGTAAGCGAGCCGAAGGGCCTCTATTATACAGTAATTGCGCCTTATTTCATACTCAGGTTCTTCGGAATAAGCGCATACCAGATTATGAGGCATGTTGCTTTAGTGTTTGGCTTATTTGACGTAATAGGCGCCTATTTTCTAGCCAGATATCTCAGCAAGGACAAGCTTCTCGGCTTGTTAGCAATGGCACTTGTAGCACTCAACATGGGCGACGCCGCAAGGACAAGTGCACTAATCTTTAGGGGCGACAGCTTTGTCACAATCTTCCTAATACTTGCACTCATTGCCTCTCTTGCAATGATGAAGGAGACAAAACAGAAGAAAAAGATTTTGCTTGCAGCCCTGGCCGGGTTCCTCTTAAGCGGGGCAAACTTCGTTTGGAACGGCGCACCATTCACCACAGTAGTTATGATTCTCTTCTTTATTCTGCTCCTCTTGTTCGGTTACACCTTTGCAGACACCAAGCTGCTTAACGATGCAAAGTATATGCTTGTAATGTTCCTTGTTTGGTTCGCTTTCGTGTCTCTATACAAGTGGGCATATTTGATAATGGGGCAGACCTTTACAGGTTGGCACTTTGTACCCATCTTTGCGGTCATGGCAGTTGGCGTATACTTGTTTGACGTTCTCCTCGAGCATTCTAAGCACAAAAGGCCCTATGAACGTTTTCTAATATTCTTGCTCATTTTTGCGATTTTGATGTTGGCAATATACGTTGCGTTGCCGGGATTTATAATAGAGGTAATTAAAAGTGGCAGCTTCTTGACGCTTAGCAGTAGCAGGTTTGCAGAGACCATACAAGAGCTTCAGCCTCCTACGTACCCATTCCTGCTTGCAAGCTTTGGCTTGCAGCTTTTCCTAGTTCCCATGGATTATCCAATGATTTGGTCTGTTGGCCACATCGCCAAATACTGGTACTGGCTGCTTGCCATAATTTTTTCAGTGCCGTACTTCTTCATGCAAGTATTTGATAGCGGCGGATTTGCAAAAGGAAAGGCAAGGGTAATGTTTGGCTACAGCGAGGCGCTGCTTGCAATACTTGCATATTTTGCAGCAACGGCGTATCTGCAAATGAATGCAATAAGGTTCAATTCCTTGGTATCAATTCCTCTTTCCATTTTTGCTGCCTATACGCTGTATTGGCTGCTAACCGAGGCTAAGAAAGTTAAGCCACTTTTCTACGTAGGCGTATTTCTTCTCATTTTAGTTTTGGCTGAGCAGTATGAGCTTGGTGCAAAATATACGGCAGGCCTTTCACCAGCAGATGAGATCTGTATGCCACAATTCTTCTGTACAAACTCTTCAAACCCACCAGTAGTTCAGGCGCTTTCATGGCTCAAGAACAATTCTCCAAGCAACAGTGTTGTGCTTACCCTATGGCCTGATGGCTCTCTGGTAGAGGGCATAGCAAACAGGACAAGCGTAACTGACAGCGTAGGATCGCAAAATGGCAGCAAGGCAGACCCGTTTGCTGCTTGGCTTTTCAACTCCTCACCAGATGCAAGATTCCTTCTCACGCCAATAAACGGCAAGCCCAATTACCTGCTTACAAGGTATGCTTGGCTTGTGGAGACAGGAGGCATCTACACGGAAAGCGGATATGGAATAGACAACTATAACCAAACGTTCATTAGCAGAATAAGGTCAGAACTTCTGGCCAAATACCACTTAACAAGCTGGTCTCAACTAAACCAAACAGTAGGAAATGAACTAAACCAAAGCATAAATGCATATATTGAATCGCTCTACGGCTATGGGCCTTTCAACACTATAAGTGAAACAACCAATACCACCACTACTATGCTAACCTTCTCAGGCTATTACATAAACAACATAGAATTTACAGGAAAGCTAGTGATTCAAACAATAAACGGCACAAAAAGATTTGGCGGATTCCTTGTGGAAACATTGCCTAACGGCCAGAGCAACGTTTCAATGTTCTCAAATGTTATCTTATACAACATTCTAAATGCAAGCAGCGTTGTTATAAACCAATCAAACTTCACTACTACTGACAATTATACTTTGCTTGTAACCTATTCCCCTGTGCCAAGCATCAAGCTGCCGATAAACGTCACTGGAGCCTATTTGCTTGCTCCTGGCCTTGCACGCAGCAACATGATAAAGTTCCTATACGAATGCGATTATACAAGCTGCCCTTGGAATAACAACATCGCAAAGCTTCAGCTTGTATACAACAACCTTGACACAAAGATATTCAAAATTATCTATAACGAAAGCAACGCAAGCATAGCTGCGATACATTATACCTAGCTAGATTTTTGCTTGTTTAGTTTTGCATTAAGCTTTGCAGGGTCTGTCCTTGCAAAATACCAGTCCATTACGAAGTCCATCTTCGTTCTCAGTGTTTGCCAAGCACCATATTTCATGCCCATTTTGAGAAAGTAGTTGAACGTGCTGGGTTTGAGTTTGACAACTGGCTGGGTATAAGAGCCTATAACAAAAGTAGCTTTGTGGCCTCCGACTTCCATAGGGCAGTTTGTCCTTCCATCAAACCTAGCATCAATACCTAGAAGCCTCTGTGCAACAATCTTAGATTCAAGATGGGCAGTAACCCCTGATTTGGAAGTAGATATGTTGGTAGCGTCTCCTATGCAATAGGCGTCATCAAAATTTCCTATCTGCAAAGTCTCTTTGTCGGTCTTTACGAAGCCGTTTTCATCGCAAAAGTCCTTCACGATGCCTGCTCCAACATGCGGCGGCACAAGTGCCGCAAAGTCGTATTGAAGCGTATCCCCCTCTAAGGAAGCAATTGTGTGCTTAGCAGGATCTATCGATTCCACATCGAAAAACGTCACTATATTTATTCCCCTCTCTTTCATTATCGGCTCTACAATTTCGTTCATGGGCTCTGCCGGATATGCCCTTGGAAAAGGAGTTATGAAAGTTATTTGCGTTTGGCTCCTTACATGCCTCTTCCTTGTAAGCTCTTCAAAGAGGAATGCTGCTTCAAGCGGCGAAGGCGGACATTTGAAAATAGGATACGTAGAGCCTATTATTGCCTTGCCTCCAGCAAAAGTGCTCGCTTTTTTCCACAGCCTTTGAGCGGCTTCTGTCGTACTATGGAAGTCGCCGAACTCCTGGTAAAGCTGCATATGGCCGGGTATCTTGCTATAGTCTCCAAAACTGCCTGTATCTACAACCACATAATCGTAGTCCATTTCAGAATTGCTCAACACTATCTTTCTGTTTTCAAGATCAACGAGCTTTACTGTATCTAGCATAAATCTAGAGTTTTTAGGCAGAAGCTTTGTCTGCTCTATCGACTTTTCCTTTGCGCCATTAAAGGCAATGTGCAAAAGCCAAGGCTGAAAATAGTGCTTATTGCTTTTGTCTATCACTGTTATATCGAAGTCCTTCGAAGCCAGCCTGTTGGCTAGCATCACACCTCCATCGCCAGCTCCTACTATAACTAGCCTCTTAGCCATTAACCCACTGCTTACTTCTTTACAATTTTTATTAGCACTACGATCTTATCTGGCAGTTCTGTTATCGATTCGATCACATTGCCTGTTCTTTGAGCCCAAGCCTTAGCATCCTCTTTCACCCCAGGGTCCGTAGACCATAGTTCTATTTCGTCTCCTATGCTTGCATTCCTGTAAGCTAGAGCTAAGTCAGTTATAGGACCAGGGCATGCTGATCCTCTCGAATCTATAACTTTCTTCGCCATCCAACCACCTCATATGAAAAGAGTCTGCCCGCCTTCTGATTTCTGCAAAAAGGTAGCTGCACCAACGATGTCGTCAACAAGGTCGCTGAAATCTTCCTTTTTCAAACCCATTACTCCGCACATCATCGAGCAGGCATAAACATGTGCGCCAAGTGCCTTTGCTTGTCTTACCATTTCACTCCAAGCTGCAACATTGTTGTTTTTCATGCCTTCCTCCAAAGCCTGGGCCATAGATTCGAATTCCTTAGGAAAAGGAAGTGGTCTAGGCTGCTTAAGGAATCCCAGCAGGGCAAAACCTGTCACAAAAATGTTTACTTCCATTCCCATAGCGGCAGCCGCCTGAGAGAGAACTCCCAGAGGTATAAATTTGTCGGCTGTGCCGCTGAACATTATGATGCTCAGCTTGCCTGCCATTTTCGCCACCACTTTAATTAGCCTGATAACTTTTTAATACTATTGCAAATTTACTTCTCTTCTCGCTTATCTGCACTAAAAGCAGTGTTTTAATGTACGCCAGAAATAGGAAAAGAAGCCACCAAATGGAAAGCAAATATTTAAATATATTTACTAATCAAAAAAGGCTAAGTGATCAGTATGGTATCAGAAGATGACGAAGACTGGGAAGAAGGAGACGAAGAGGAAGACTGGGAAGAAGGGGATGACGAAGACTGGGAAGAAGGAGACGAAGAGGACGAAGGAGACGAAGGAGAGGAGTGAAGCGTTTTTCTAAATTTATTTTATTTAAGTTAGAGTGGCTTTTGTTTTTGATTTTTCTAACTTCAGATTTTCTTCTATTTATGCGCTATTTTGTTCCAAGTTGCGCATTTTCTCTTTCAATATCGCTGCCTTCACTTTATCTTGATCCTCTCCAAGTGTCGCTACATTTACTTTATCTTTTCCAAGTGTCGCTACATTTACTCTCTTCTTGCGCTCTTTTAGAGAAACCATCGCTGTTTTTGCAAGTTCCCTTTTCTCCTCTTCAGTCATGCTGAAAACCGAAGAGATGGTGCTTAGAATAGTGCTTATGGCTGCTTTGACGCCGCCAGCCTTTGGCACGTTACCGAGTTGACTAATGTTACTAAAATGCTGCTTAGTAGGGTATAATATTCTTGGCGCATTGTAGAATTCCCTAGCTGCCTCCTCGAAATTGCCAGAGGCTATGCTTTTAACTACCTCTCGCATGTCAGTCATTCCGCCAATGGCTCTTACAAGCCATGCTCTTTCTTTGTTTATCCTATCTATCTTTTCCTCATCAGATAGGTTTGGATTGCTAATAATTGACTGCACTCTTTTATCAAATTCTTTAAAGCGCTCGTCGATTATACCATATTTTCTCCCTGAAATGTCTTCGTGCAAAACCTCTGATCGTTTTTGTTCAAGAGCCAGCATAATTTTGTATTTTTCCACCTTTGTAAGTTGCCCTTTGTTGGTTTTTAGCTCTTGCTTATAGCGCCGTTTAAGATCTTCTATGTAGGCTTCTTTTCCTTCCGCAGCACCTTTATATTTTAGTTTAGCGTCAAAATCAGCAAGAATTTCGGCTAACAGTGGTATGTCAGAAGAACGAACTCCTGATTTGGAGGCGAGCGCACGCTCTATCCGTCGTACCTGAGACTTATGCTTCTTCACTTCCGTTGCATACGCATTTGCGACAGCCATATTTACCCTTCCCTGCTGGCGGACTTCGTGCGCTGTATTGAGACTCCAAATTAGTCTCTTCGCTTTGTCTGGCATATTGTCGAACGCTATCTTTGAAACGCCGCTTCCGGTTTCTACATATGCGCCTTGCTTATCCAGACGCACAAGCACATCGTTAGTTCTTGTATCAAAAAACACAACACTCTCGCCCTCTCGGCGTACTCCTATGTTATTCGACTTAATCTCATAATAGGGCGAATAGAGCTTGGCAATGTCCCTCTTCATAAGATTAAGATCGGTAGCAGTAAGTTTGCTTACGTCAAGCATGCCAGATTTAGGATCTATAGCATTCTTAGTATATTTGTTTATGTTGTTAACAAATTGCTGCGTGACATGCACCCTTTGGGCATTTATTGCTCCTTCTTTGTTTAAGCCAATATCTAATTTGAAGGGCAGCCGGCCTTCGCCCTTGGGAGTTCTACTAATACCAAACTTTATGCCGCTTTTTATAGGCTTTATTTTTGGCAACCTGCTAGTATGCGAGCCTTTTGCCAAAGGGCCAAAAGGATTCCTACTTGCAATTGAACCTTTTTTAGCTGCGCCTCCTATGCCGACTAGCGCACCCAAGCCAAAAAGCGCAAAGAGATCGTAGCCACGCATAAGCCCTCCTGCAGCTGCTATCAATATTATAATAATAATTATAGGAATAAGCGCATTTATGCTACCGAAGGACAGCAAAACCGGCACTAGTATAGGCATAGGCCCTGCCCATTTAAAATAATGTATTTATTGGTTTAAATAAATAACTATAGGGCAAAAAACAACTGCTTTCAGAAAGCCTAAAGCTTATCAAAGTCTATTATTCGCTGGGCTTTTGACTGCTCATCCCTGCAAAGGAGCACAACCCTGCTTTCCTCATGTTCATCTGTTACCATATAGCCAGTAAGGTCTGCAAGCTTCTGGGCAAACTCCCTTATCTCGCTATGCATCGGCATGTCCTCATAGTGCAAGCCTCTTGTTTCCTCCCTGGCTCCGCCTACAAAAGAAAAGCCTTTTACTTCCACATAATTAGGCATTGCGATCTTTATAAGCTGAGCATAACCTTCAGGGTTTAGCATGTTTAGCCCTTTTACAAGCGTTAGCCTCAACACAGTCCTTGTTTTCATATCGTGCATAAGCCTCAGGCTCTCAAGAAGCCTATCCCAAGCGTTTGGTATTTTCGGCCTAGTGACCTTCTCATAAGTTTCCTTGTCTGGAGCCTGCAGTGAGATGTAGAACTGCGTAGGCAGTACTCGCAGCTTCTTTATCGCTTCTGGCAGCGTACCGTTGTGCACCAAGAAGGTGCTGAAATGGCGCTTGTGGAACTCTTCAAGCAGCTCACTCATATAAGGGTAAAACAGCGGCTCTCCAGTTAAGCTGAGCGTAGCATGGCGTGGCATGTTGGCCTCTTCAAACCTTTTTCTCCTTAGCTCGTTATCGGCAATGGCTTTGAAGCCGCTGACAAGCTTCCTTTGCTCTTCTATCATTCCCTCTACTATCTCTGCTGGGTTATCCCACTCGTCTACTGCATTAAGCTCGTTCCACTTGTAGCCTTCCTCATCAGGTATAAGCCTCCAGCAGAACCTGCATGCAAGGTCGCAGCCTATGGCAGGGGTAGCCTGCAAGCACTGCCAGCTTCTTATTCCATAGAACTCGTTCTTGTAGCAGAGAGTTTCGCCCCTTATTCCTTTCTTAGTATACTCGCAGGTCTTCACCGCTGAGTGCTTACCTACAAAGTGGTAGCCCTGCTTCTGCATCTGCTTCTTCAGTCCTTCAGGCATTTCCTGCATGGGATCACCGAGTGGTGCGCCGTAGCCCCTCTTCTGTTTTAGACGGCATCAGACTGAGCTGCCATTTGAGGCATTGCATGCTCACAGCGTGCGCATCGGCACGTTTCAAGCATACCGTGGCGCTCGTAGCGTCATAGCGGGTGCCACGAAATGCTTCGTTTCTGTTCCGAATTAGGCTATTAAGCCATGCACGCTCTGCATGGAGGGAGCTTCCACAGTCATATAGACCGTAAGCCGTCCGCGCACCACTCATTATTAATTTGCTTTCCTTATTTATAAATATGCCCCTGCTCACAGGCATATTGGCAGAGCTTGTCATAGGAATAGGCATAGTTGCGGTTTTGCTCATAGTCTACAAGCTTGGCAAGCTAATACTCAAGCTCATCTTTGGGCTAATAGCAAACAGCATACTAGGCTTTGTGACCATATTCCTCGCAAATTCTGTTTTCAGGCTTGGCATACCATACAACCTGCCTATATTCGTAGCCACTACCATATTCGGCCTGCCTGCTGTAGGCACTTTGGTTATACTCAAGCTTCTTGGCGTATCCCTAGCGTTGGCATAGCCTTACGATTTTGCAAGCTCTATGTCCTCCTTCTCCACAGTTTTTCTCCTAGCATGCCTTGCAAGCCTAACCGCCTTCTTGGCTATAGAATAAGCATACTTGTTAAGCAGATTCGCGAACGCCTCAGAAGCTTCTGTGCTTACTCTCTTTGCCCCAGAATCCAGCAAAATCCTCTTTGCAACACCTTTCTGTATGGCCATATCCTAATTGACAAAGACAAAGAATATTAAGCTTCATTTCCCCACGCTTATAGTGGAGATAAGGCAATTCGCAGGGTCTGACAAGGAACAAATCAAAGACCTTGTGCTAAGCGTCTACGAGGACACGCCGGAAGCCTTCTTCTATACGCATGCACCAAGCAACGAAGAGCTTGAGGCAATGATGGAGGAAAAGCTAAGAAATATTGGTAGAAAGCTTGTAGATTTGGTTGCATTGGAATCAAATAAAGTAATAGGAGAGTGTGAGATAGTAAAGGCAGGAAGCGAAGGCCGGGTTGGAATTTTGGTAAGGAAAGAAGAAAGAAGAAAAGGAGTAGGAACCGCGCTCCTAAAAGCAGCACTTAATATGGCAAAAGCAATAGGCATAGAAACAGTCATAGCCTACATAGACGAGAAGAACAAAATTGCACAAAGCTTCTTTGAAAAGGAGGGCTTTGCGAAGACAGGACAGAACACGTTCATTCTAAAGCTCAACGGGTAGCGTTTGCATAGACCAATGTGCCGTTGAGCTGGGTAAGCCATACATTTACAGAGTAGTTGGACTTTGGCGATGAGTAGGTTACCTGCCATACGTTAGTAAGGTTTTTACCATCAACTACAACGTACGGCAAGAAAATCGCATGTGCTGATACGTTTGAATAGCCGTAAGACTTTATGAACGCCACTACACTGCTAATATTGAGCTGCGTAGCCCTCGTTATTGCAACAGGCGTTGATGCTATTCTATAAGGAAGGCTTGAGTTGAAACCGAAGATTCTGCAGGAGTTAGTATAAACATTCACAGTGGTAGGCACAAATGTGAAAGCTGGATAGTCGTAAGCATATACTACATAATCTGGGCATGGGGAGGTTGCATTAAGAATGAGCGAAAGCACTATGTGCCAGCTGCCTGGGTATCTTTGGGAAGGCGTAACATTAGTCACATTGATTATGCCCCCTGGATACTTGTTTTCTAGATCGCTTATAACGAGCTGCACAGCCTGGCTTTCGGTTACCCTGCTAAGCACGCCCTTACTTGACACAAAATAAACTATTCCTACAACAATAATTACAAGCACAGCAAGCACGAGCGTAGCTTCAACAAGATTCATAATTTCACATATGCTGCTCGAATTCTTAAACCTTTCTTGTCTCTCCTAGCGAAGGATAAATTAAGGAAATGTTATTAAGTGGGGAAAACTATCAAAATAATATGGCAGAAAATGCCTATAAGGAGCACGACTATAGCGAAAGGGTATACGCTGAGATAATAAAAGCAGGCAGGCTTCTTAACGAGAGGGCAAAGAAAGAAAATCTAAAAGCCACAACTGGCATGGGAGAAGAGATGATACTCGAATTCATAAATGACATTGCAAGCCAATTCCAAAAGTTCCGCAATGGATTCTTCGAAAATTTAGAAGAGTGTGACGATGCAGAATTGTGGGTAACTCCAGAAGCATATGTGGAAATGGATAAGAGCAGCAAGTATGAGCAATTCCGAAAACTAATTAACGCCACTAAAAATCTGATCCTCAAGGAAGAACTTGATGCTGCGAAGAAGCTAAATCAATCGATATTGGATCCGAAAAAGGATGCAGGGGAGGCGCTCGAAGAGTTTGTCACCATTAGTGAGAAGAACGAAGCTCTAATACGCTTGCTGATCGCAAAAATAAACTCCGATTTTGCAAAATTAGACCCCAACATAACTCCAAGCAGCTTTCTGCATCAACTTGAAGAGGAATATAACGCGTTTACGCAGTTAGAACGATGATAGGCACGTAAAAGAAATCGGGCAAGCCTTTTAAATTAATTAGGAAAGCCAAAAAGTGCATGGGAATATTCAAGGAGTATGATATTAGGGGCATATATCCTGAAGAAATAGATGAGGCAAAGGCATACGAGCTTGGCAAAGCAATCGGCTCTTATTTTCCTGAAGAAAGCATTTTTCTAGGATACGACAACAGGAAAGGAAGCATTGCAATAAAGGATTACGTTGCAAAAGGCCTGGCCGAAGCAGGAAAAGAGGTTGTTGATATAGGCATGGTTCCTGTTACTGTGCTAGCTTTCGCTACGTTAAAAGAGCATACTCCAGGAGTCTGCATAACTGCTTCGCACAATCCTGCAAAATATACCGGCCTTCTTCTATACAAAGATGGAGTGACGATAATGCCGAAAGATGTGGAACAGGTATATTTAAGAAGCAAGACAAATGCAGCCAATAAGGGAGAAATAGAAAAGAAGGATTACACCGCAAGCTATCTCGATTTCATTACTAAAGGCCTTTCACCGCTGAAGCTAAGCATTGGCGTTGATACCATGGGCGGGGCTACGCACGCTCTCGCAAAGCAGGTTTTTGAGCGCATAGGCATCAGTGCGGTAATGCTAAGAAAACAGCCTGATGCAGATTTCTACAACAAAACTCCGGAACCAAACAAAGCAAACGCGGCAGAACTGGCCGAGCTTGTTAAATCGGAAGGGCTTGACTTCGGCGTCCAGTTTGACGGCGATGGCGACAGAGTCGCCTTCGTTGACGACCAAGGCAATTTTGTTGACGCGATGGGCATGGCGATGCTGTACATCAAACATCTCGGCCTTAGGAATGTAGCAGCCACTGTGGCTTGCTCGAGAAAGCTTGAGACCTTTGCAAACGTAACCTATACGAAGGTTGGAAGACCGCATATCGAGCGGCTTATGAGCACTGGCAAGTTTGATCTTGGAATTGAAACCTCCATGCATGTGTACTTCGGCAGGTATTTCCCATTCTCAGACGGGCTTCTTGGCGCCATACTTATGGCGAAAGCATTGCAAAATGCTGGCAAGAGCATGAGCGAACTTGTCAAAGAATTGCCTAAGACTTATTTCGGCGAATTCTCAATACCTTTTGACAGCGAGGAGCTAAGAAACAGAAAGCTTGAAGAAATAAAGAAAGCTGCATCGGCCTATGGCACGCTAGACTTTACAGACGGCGTGAAAATAATGTCAGGCGATGGCTTCGTGCTTATTAGAAAATCCAATACGGAACCTTTGCTCAGGGTTTACTATGAGGGTGAAGATGAAGCTGAGCTTAGGCAATTGGAAGGCTTAGCGAGAAAGCTCACAAGCTAGCATATTCCTTTACAGACATTTTTGCAATCGTCCTTCTTATCACGCCGCCAAGCTTTATTTTGCTTGCCAACTCTAGAACCTCTTCCCGCTTGCATTTTGTCCTGGGATTCCTTGCCTCTATGCTGCAAACGTCCTTATACGGCAATATAGACACATCATAGGTGCCTATTTTCTTTGCAAGGCCTATTATCTCTTCTTTGTCAAAGCCAATTAGAGGCCTTAGTATAGGCAACTTTATGCGTGCGGACTCTGCACTGAGGTTTTCCAAGGTCTGCGATGCTACCTGGCCTAGGCTCTCGCCTGTAACTATGGCATTAGCGTGCTCCTTCTCAGCTATCTTCTCAGCAAGCCTTAGCATGAAATGTTTGAGCAGCACAAGCGTGCATCTGCCCGTATGACCAGCAACCGCTGCTGCGTCAAAGAAATAGGAAGGGGCAAAGTAAAACCTGGCTGGGTAATACTTGCTAAGCAACGTGGCTATGCTCGCTATTTTTCCGTTAGCTGCTTCTTCATTGCTCTGAAACGCATGAAGGTGCAGATAAATGGGCTTTAGGCCTCTTTTCATTGCAAACCATGCCGCAACTGGAGAGTCTATGCCGCCAGATATGAGAACGATGCAAGCGCCCTCGCTGCCGACGGGAAGGCCACCAAGGCCTTTTTTCTTCTCAGTAAAAACATACGCAGTGTCTTTTGTCACATTGACATATATTTCCTTATCAAAGTTGTGCAGCGATGCGTTGATGCCACTTGCTTTTGCTTCTTTCTCTATGCTTTTCACAATCTGCACAGAATCAAAGCTAAGCTGCTTGAAAGATCTATGGGCGTTTATCTTTATGCTCTTAGCACCGGACTGTTTTGCAAGCTCTACCGACAGCTTTGTTATTTCCTCAAGCTCAGGCTTAGTGGCATATGCCATTTCGTAGTTGCTAATGCCGAAGACATATCCGAGCCTAGCGTATGCCTGTTTCAGCTCAGGTTCGCTGCCTTCTATTAAAATTCTATCGTATGAACGCCTTATGTTGAGATGCAGGCCAGCTAAAGCGTTAGCCAGATTGCCATTAAGATATTTTATATAATTTCCTCTATTTTTCCCTCTAAGCCATAGTTCGCCAAAATGTACAACAAGCTGTTTGTTAGGCATCATGCCTTACTTGACTGCTGCGCCTCAGCCGACGCTTTAGCGGCTGACTCTCTGGCTATCGCCACTTCCTTGTGCTTTTTCTTATGCAATACATCTAGCCTGTAGCACCTGTTAGAACAATAGTATCTAATCTGGCCGCTCTTTCTGACAAACATTATTCCGGTGCCAGGCTCTATCTCCTTAGAGCAATAAGCGCACTTCATACTTTCACTTCACTACTATAGGCTTGTCTTCCCTTGTAGTATCAGGCAGCCTTACTATGTCCCCTTTCTTTATGAACCCTACAAAATTCCTTCTTATTACCCTGCCTTTGTCGTGGCCTTCGAGTATTTTCACCATTGCTTGTATTACTGAACCGAACATGCCAGTCCTTTGCGGCAATATCTCTACTATTTCTCCTGCATAGCCAGCGAACTTGCTTTTTTCTTCTTTAGCTTCTTCAGGCATTCAGATCACGCCTTCTTTGCTCCGCCGCTGGACCATGCAATTATTTCCTTTACTACAGACTCTGCAGACCCTGCCTTCTCTATGGCTACTGAAGAGCAAGCAACATTAAGCCCTGCGGCTTTGCCAAGGTCCAGCTTTGCCGGTACATAAACAAGCGGTGTTTTGTGCTGCTCGCAAAGGCCAGGTATATGCATAACTATCTCTTTGGGCGAGACGTCGTCTGCTACTATGACTAATGTTGCAAGGCCTCTCTCAAGGCTCTTAGTAACCTCATTGACCCCTTTTCTTATCCTTCCGTCTTGCTTTGCCAGCTTTACCGCTGACAGTACCTTATCCACAATCTCTTTTGGAGTTTCAGCCATACAAAGACCTCATATCATTGGCAAAAACAGTACTAATTATTTTGCATAAAACAATTTAAAAAGATATCTGTAGAGCAATGCATAGTGCATAGGCCAATCATGTCTAGCCATTCCTCGACTTTAGACTTGCGTACAAATCATATCTGATTTGCCGCTCTAGCGCTTAAGCACTGTGGCTGTAATTTCTTCAAAGAAGATGTGCTTTCTAATTTCGAATTCTGGAGTATAGCCAAATTTTTTGTATGTTTCCTGAAGCAGCTTCTGGTTCGAAAGGGAGCTTGAAACAAGAACAGTGTAGGAGTGCGACTTTAAGTGGTGCAATGCCTCCATTAGGAACCGTATCGATAGCTCGACTCCCTCTCTTCCCCCGCTCAGCATCATTGCTTCTTCTGGGCTTTCTTCAGGATCCTCTGGCAAGTAAGGTGCATTGAAAACGATGATGTCAAATACGCCTTGGACGTTGCTAAATAGGTTGCTTCTTATTACTCTGGCCTTCTTCTCTACTCCTGCATGCAGAACATTTTCTCGTGCAAGCTCAACAGCAGCTTCTGAGATGTCTGCAAGAACAACCTGCCTAGTCTTCTCGCTCTTCGCTGCGAAAATACCAATTATGCCTGTGCCGCAACCCATGTCTAGCACTCTAAGACCACCGGCACTCTGCTCAAGCAGCCTAGACAAGGCAGTCATTGCAAGTTCAGTATCTTCTGCCGGCTCGTAAACTCTGCTATCAAGCTTTATCTCGATACCGAAAAAAGTAGGCAAAAAATCACAAAACTAAAACAAAGCGCTGAGCAGATCAGGCTTTCTTTATTGCCGCCTTTATCTTAGCCATAGTTGCATCGTCTATGTTCTGCATATTGTGTGCTGTCCTAGCGTGCTCCCTAATCTTAGCCATCAGCTCTTCTTCCGTGTTTGCAGTTGCCGTAAAGCCACAGTCCATGCCTATATCCTTGCAGGCAAAGCTGTACGCTGCCTTCTTAGGTCTGGCCATTCTACCACCAATACCAATACCTAGCCTAAGATTTAAAAAATGGAACCAAAGCCAAAAGCAGTTTAAAAACTTGAGCATAAAAGGCAATAAATTTAAGGGTAATCTTTTCCTTCCTTTTCCTGTTTCTTTCCCCAGTTGGCTATGGAATGGAGATTTCTATACTTAGCTATCAAGAGCTGCACATAAGGTTTATAAATACAAATGTTTTTAGGTAAATCAGGTGAAATGATGGAAGGCGGACTACCTGGTGGAAGCTGAACCGCTTGAAAAAAATATGTTACACTTCGAGCTTTCCTAGTTTATTTCTTGTTTTGTTTTAATTGTTGAAGCAAATTGTATAGTTGCGATTTCTTCATATCAAACTTTCTCGCTCCCACTTTTCCTACTAGCACGTTTGTCGCAATTGCGATTTCAAGCTTTATCCCCTTTATCCTTTCTGCAAGCTCGTTCTTTAGCTTTTGCAAATCCTCTTCCAAGTATATGGGCGCTAGAAGGACAATTCCGTATGGAGAAGAAACGTTGGCGACATAAACAAACTTGTTGGTTGGAAATGCAGTTTCCTCCAAGATTTCCTCAAGCATAGACCGCAAAGATCTGTTGAATTCGTCAATGTTTGTTTGGACTACGAAAATAAAGGCTAAGTACTTTGCTGGAAGGCGCTGCATAACTATTGTTGCTCGCTCTATGATTCCATTGCCAATGAGCTTGTCATAGGCATAGGCTGCGCTGCCAACGTTTAGCCTGTATCTCTCTTCTATTTCCTTGAATTCTTGGCTCGCATCTTTGTTCATCTCGCTCATTACTACATACTCCGCAAACGTGAGCTGGCTCTGCTGCCTCTTTGGCGTTTCCTTGGTCCTATGCCAAACTTTCTGCGATATCAAGTGTTCGAAGAATTCGTTGCGCAGAGGCACAAACCAGCCGTAAGGCTCAACTACGTAGTTTACATGCCATACTGAAGAATAGGCTGCAAAGACCGGGCTAGATCTTATTTGGTAAAGTATATCCTCAAGCACTGCCGTAGTTTCTGCCAGCAGGTATATTGCCAAGTCGTAATCTCCGCTCATTCTGAGCACAAGCTGGACCCTTGGCTCTTTTTCAAGCAGGGCCTTCACAGCCTCATCGCTTGGCTTAGATTCAGAAACAAATTTTACAGTTACCAGGTATCGGGTATAGCCGAAGGTGTCTGGCCTTAGCTCGACGGTTTTGCTTATCGCGTAAGTTTCTATGGCTCTCTTGATTTTAGAAGCAAGCGAAGAGGGAGGTATGCCTACCTGCTTTGCAATCTCTGCTATGCTCTGTCTGGAATCCATGCTTAGGACTCTTAAAGCTGAAAGAGTCACAACATCGGGATAGAGAAGCCGGTTAAGGGCGTTATCAATGCCTCCTCCGAAATTGGATTGCAAATACGCAGAAAAGGATTCTGGGTGCCTTATAGACCTTTTCCTTTCAACAAACGTGCCATCGTCATTTATCCTGCCCAAATAATGCTGAACATACTTGTGCCTTTTTTGATTTTCGTCGTAGAGATAGGCATATGCGTATACAAAATAGCCTCCTTTGATTTTCATCAGCTTTAGCTTATTTGGCGAACTCTGCTTCATCCTCTCGAAAGTCTCTCTGACCTTTTCAGGCAACAATTCTACCTTATGCCTTTTTGCCATACAATGCCTCATATAGAGACATGCCAGTATATTCTAGCAAAGGTGCTGAAAGCCACTGTTGCAAAGGCTGCACCCAGCGATATTGCCAGCATCTCGGCCATTCGTCTTTTAGGGCTTACGCCAGTTATTACTGAAATTATAAATGAGACAATCACTATTGCCAAGCTAACAACAAGCACCGCTACCCCTATTCCAACATAGCCGCTAAGGCCGAAAGCAAAGGGAAGTATGCTCAACAACGCGCCTATGAAATAGTAAAAGCCGGTGAAATAGGCCTCTTTTGCTGGTGTAGTTGAAGTAGCGCCTTTTACTAGATTTTCGGACTTTGCAGACAAGTAGGCGCCTCCGGCCATCGACAGCATGCCAGATATGCCTGCTATTGCACCTGCTATCGCTACAATTGTGCCGCTGCTCGCTATCGCTGCAAGCCCCACCACTATTGCGAGTATTTCCACAAGCCCGTCGTTCAGACCAAAAACTATAGACTTTATGTATTGAAGCTGAGTCTCGTTCTGCTCCAACAGGTCTCCTAGCACCTTCTCATGATGAAGCTCGTCATCCAGCACTTGCTTGAGTTGCCTGCCAAATCTGGAGTTTTGACCAAGCAGTTTAAGGGCACTCGCATAATCTCCTGCCCCTCTTCCCTCATTAAGCTCTAGAAGCCGCACAGTGAATGTAGGCCCAAGCAGCCTTCTTAGAAAAAGCATTAGAAGAATATGTGTTCTTGATACGCGTACTCTGCTCCTTTCTACGCCGCATATGCCACCCCATATGCCCGCATGCTTCCACTCTGTCGCAGCAAGCTCTCCCAATATTTTCTTTAGCTTTGGATCCTTCTCAACGCTTTGCAGGGCAGAGTAGGTAGAGTAGTCAAGCATCTCCCCTTTAAGAAATTTGTATGCCAAATCTTTGACGCCTTGCATAGCCTCATTTATTTTACTTATTCCATATTCTTATATGCTTTCGCTGTGGCTCATGGAGCTGCTCAATAGAAAGGAGCGGTATGGAAGAAAGTCATATAAGCCGGTTGAGAAGCTAATAAGGTCAAGCAAAGATGTTTGCATTATTTCTCCATATATCGACGCTTATTATGCTGATTTCATAGTTAGGCACGGAAAGGGAAAGAGAATACGAATAATCTCCTCAGCAATAAGCAAAGAAGCGAGGAAAAGGATAAGCAGGATGTCTACTTACAAGCTTATCCTAGCCCTCTCTGCACTGATAATTGCAAATCTTCTTATTGCCCGCCTCTCTGCCGGCATTGCTGCCTATACTTTCTTTATCTCATTTCTGCTATTTCTCATCTACATCATTGCATACGCCAACGATAGAAGCAGAAAAAGCGGCATCAGGCTAAAAATACCGAAAGAATTCGTGCATGCAAAGCTTTACATAGGCGACAATATGGCGGTAGAAGGCTCAGCCAACCTTACATTCAGCGGCATGCATAAAAATATAGAACAGATACGGGTTATTGACTCCGTTGATGAGGTTTCAAACCTTAGGAAAGAATTTGACAGGCTTTGGAATAAGCTAAGCGATTGAAAGTTCGAGAGGGCCTGAGTAGTTATAAGTAGGAGCTTTTATGTACACCTCAACCTTGCGATCTTCCTTCAAGGAAAACGGAATCGAAGGAAGCGTGCTAGAAATCTCAAATGGTGGGCTTGCCTTTATTGCATTTACCGTCTCTCCAGGATTAACTACATCGCTCAAGTCAATTTCTTGCTTGAAAGCGTCGGACTTCGCTACATATATGTCTCTTCTCACAGGTATCTCCTTGCTTTTTCCTTCTTTTGAGACCCTTATTACGCTAATGCCTATATGCACGAGATCCGAGGACTTAACAAGCATATTCAAAAACAATGGACCAGTATATTTCATCCCTGGCGCCCTTATCTTTAGAACAATCTCTGTGGAATTGCCATAAGGCAAAACTATCGGCAGGTCTGGAGCTTTCAAAAGCTCAAAAGGGCTTCCTACAGATACTGCATCTATCCTCAACTCTGGCCTTTTTACATCATCTCCCAAGTCGCTTGCTATCTTGTTCTTGAAAGGAATTCTTACCTCAAACTCGCTATCGTTCGTTGAAAATCCAGCAATTTCGTGCACAGCCCCCATATAGTTTATCTTGATGCTTGTAATGTTGAATCTACTCTTTCCTCCTTTATGAAATAGAGAGCCAAGTCCGAACAAAAAATCACATTATCTCTTTCTTTCTCAGAATAAATAAAGCTTACGATTGGACAAAATTTGTGGCAGAGTTTTTAATATTATGGTGTTAATATGGTGTTAAATTAGTGTGATACTATGGAGCACGAGACGCTAGGAGAAAACATAGTTCCTTTACGTTACAAAATTCTTCTAAAACCCGATCTATCGCAGTTTGTCTCTGAAGGTGAAGAGGAGATTGAGATAAAGGTAAAAAAGGCGACGAATAAAATAGTTTTGAATTCGGTGGGCTTGAAGATAAAAAGTGCCAGCGTTGTGTGGCGAGGGAAAAAATACGAAGGAAAGGTACAGGAGTTTGCCAGCAAGCAGCAAATAAGCATAGAAATAGAAAAGGCAATTTTAGGCACTGCAACGCTCAAGATAAACTTCGAAGGAAGAATAGGCGACACGCTCAACGGGCTCTACAGGAGCTCTTACACCTACGCCAATAAAAGGCAGTACATATTGACTACCCAGTTCGAATCAGTAGATGCGCGAAGAGCGTTCCCGTGTTTTGACGAGCCTGCCTTCAAAGCCACCTTCGACATTTCATTGCTTGTGGACAAGAATTTAAGCTGCGTATCGAACATGCCAATCTTGAACGAGAACGTGCAAGGCAGCAAGAAGATTGTAACGTTTGAAAAGACGCCACCTATGTCTACTTACCTAGTCTACATAGGGGTTGGTGACTTCGAATTCATAGAAAGCAGTTACAACGGCAAACCCATTAGGGCAATAACGGTGAAAGGAAAGAAGAATCTTGCCAAAGTGGGGCTTGAGTATGCAAAGAAATTTCTTGCTTTTTACGAGAATTATTTCGGAATACGATATCCCCTTCCTAAGCTGGACCTTCTCGCAATACCAGACTTTGCTGCAGGGGCTATGGAAAACTGGGGGGCGATAACCTTCAGGGAAACAGACTTTCTGTGCGAAGAAAACTCGCCTATAGAGACCAAGCAGAAGGTGGCAATAACAATAGCACACGAGCTTGCACACCAGTGGTTCGGCGATTTGGTAACTATGAAATGGTGGAATGACCTTTGGCTAAATGAAAGCTTTGCAACATTTATGAGCTACAAAGCAGTTGACGCTACATTTCCCGAATGGTCTATGAAAGATCAGTATGCACTTGATACCATCAACACTGCTTTGGTGCAGGATGCTTACATTAACACGCACCCTATTAGCGTAAAGGTCAATACCCCTGGGGAAATTTCCAGCATATTCGACGCGATAAGCTACGAGAAGGGCGGCTCTGTATTGAACATGCTCGAAGATTATGTAGGACCTGAGATGTTCAGGAAGGGAATTGCCAGCTACTTAAAGAAGCATGCATATTCAAACGCAGAAGCCAAGGACCTTTGGTCTGCAATAGCTAATGCATCAAAGAATAAGTTTGTGCAAAAGCTTATGCAAGCTTGGCTTTCGAAAAGCGGATACCCTATGCTTGTAGAAGAAAAAGGAAAAGTAGAGCAGAAGAGATTCCTTACAACCGCGCTAAAGTCCGATACTTGGCCGGTGCCGGTTAGATATGCCACAGAATCTGGGGCAGGCTTATTCCTCATGAAAGGCGCAACGGCAAAATTGCCAAAATTCGGAAATTGGATAAAGCTGAACTATGGTCAGAAAGGTCTTTACCGAGTAGCATATAGCAAGCCTCTGCTAGAAAAGCTTATCGATCTAGCAAAATCTGACAAGCTGAGCAGCAGAGACTATTGGGGCATAGAAAATGATTTGTTTGCGTTGGTCAGGGGAGGCATGCTAAGCCTTGACGACTACTTGGAAAAGGCTGAGCGCCTGCTTGAGATAGGCTTCCCTGCAAACGAAAGCTTGCTGTCGCACCTTACCTGGCTTTACATAATGTTCTATCAAACGGAAAAGGCAAAGGATGTGGAAAAAGTGCTTGAAAAGCATGCAAGCCTGATAATAGGCAAGCTGGGCCTTATGCCAAAGAAAAAAGAGAATCCGATAGACAAAACAATTAGGCTGACTGCAATGATTAGCAAAGGAATGATCGGTGACGAAAAGATAGAAGAGCTTGTAAGAAAAGAGTTCAAGGCAAAGCTGCAAGGCAGGCAGGTAAACCCTGACTTAAGAGATGCAGTATATGAATTGACTGCGTGGAATGGCGGAGTGAAAGAATTTGAATCCTTACTCAATGCTTACGAGCGCGAACAGGTGCCTGATGAAAAGATAAGCCTGCTTGCTTCTCTGCCGATGTTCAGAAAAGAAGAGTTGGTAAACAGAGCCCTAGCACTATCTTTAACAGATAAAGTAAGGCTGCAAGATAAATTTATACTTCCATCCAGAGCCACAGAAAACCCATATGCCCATAAAATTCTAGTTAGATGGACTTTTGACAATTGGCAGAGACTAAAGAAAAGCTACTTAGAAGGCACAATGATGCTAAGAAGGTTTGTTATGAATCTCGGGGTTATAAAAGAGCGCAGCGAGCTCAGACAATTTGACATGTTCTTTGCGAAAAAAGAAAACATAAGGGACGACATAAAAAGGGAAGCAGCACTAACAAGGGAAAAGATATTAGCGAACATAGCAATGCTCGACAAGTCACTCAAACTTTGATAAAAATTCCCACTTCCTATCGATCTCTGCCTCTAGCTTGGCAATATCTTGCTGGCTTATACCGGCAAAACGGCCCTGCAACGAAAGATAATCTATTAGCGGCCTCCTTGCCTTCTTTTCCCTGAACCTGCTACTTATCGGAGAGATTGTGAGCTTGCCGTTCTCGTACTCATAAAGTATCCAAGCGCCAGTCTCAACTGCCAACTTGCCAACTTCTATTGTCTTGCTTGCATCAAGGCGCCATCCGGGCGGGCATGGCGAATAAAGCTGAATGAATTTTGTGCCCTTGTGAGCCTCTGCCTTCTTCAGCTTTTCTACGAAGTCCACAGGATACGAAACGCTTGCAGTTGCCACATATTCAAGATTATGGACAAGCATTATTGCTGCAACATCCTTCTTGAATTCCCTTTTCCCTTCAGGCGTAGTTGTGGTCCATGCGCCATGCGGAGTAGATGACGAACGCTGTATGCCAGTGTTCATGTAAGCCTCGTTGTCATACATTACAAATATTATGTTCTCCCCTCTTTCAGCAGCGCCGCTCAAAGCCTGAAGACCTATATCTGCTGTGCCTCCGTCTCCAGCCCATGCAACAACCGTGCCCTCTTTTCCAAGCATTTCATATGCGTTTGCTATGCCGCTTGCTGCAGCGCCAGCACCTGCCATTGCTATGTTGAGAAGAGGAAAAGATGCTGAGCTTTTAGGCCACGCACCCTGAACGACACTCGCGCAGCTTGCTGGTATCACCACCACCGGCTTTTCAATAGCCTTGGTAAGAAGCCTAAGGCCTAGCGAAAGGCCGCAGCCTGGGCATGCAGCATTGCCCGGAAGCCATTTTTCCTCAAACTTTACATCTCTCAGCAGCACGTTATCACCTAACCAAGATTAAGCCTTATCCATTCGTCTCCTTTCTTGCCAGAAGCCGCAGACTTAACTGCGTTCACAAAATCTTCAGGAAGTATGTCCCTGCCACCAAGGCCCGCTATGAAGCTTTTGACAAATACCTTTGCTCCGGCATCGTACAACGCAGACTTTACCTCATGTGCTAATATGTTTCCTATGCCTGCGGACAAATCCCTCTCAACAATCGACACAGTTTTTCTGTTTGCCAATGCTTCCACAATGTCCTCTTTAGGGAAAGGCCTTATCACCCTAAGCCTTAGCACTCCTGCCTTTATTCCCTCTTTTCTCAGCATGCTTGCAGCAACCTTCGCGTCTCCGCTTGCTGCACCCATTGTCACTATTACATGCTCAGCGTCATCGCATTGATAGCATTCCACAAGCCCATAGGATCTGCCTGTAAGCTTTGCATAAGCCTCGCTGACTTCTTTTATGACTCTCTTCGCATTCTGCATGCTCTCAAACATCTTGTAGCGCATCTCCATGAAATATTTGTCATCCACCACGTTTCCGAAAGTAAGCGGGTTATCAGGGTCAAGGGCGAAAGGAGCCATCCGCTTGCCAAGAAATGAGTCAATTAAATCAGGATCAGGCACATCTACAGGCATGCTTGTATGCGTGAGTATGAAGCCATCTAAACCTACCATTACTGGCAGCATCACTTCTCTTTTTTCCGCTATCTTGAAAGCCTGCAAAGTTGTGTCAAGTGCTTCTTGGTTGTTTTCGCACATAATCTGTATCCAGCCGCTGCTGTGCTGTACAAGGAAATCTGTATGGTCATTGAGTATGCTCCACGGAGAAGCCAACGCCCTTGTAGCTACTGCCATTACTATGGGCAATCTTGCATGAGCGGCCCAGTGTACAACCTCAGCCATGTACATTAGCCCTTGGCTTGCAGTCGCTGTAAACGTTCTTGCGCCGGCAGAGCTGGCACCAATAAGGGCGCTCATTGCACTATGCTCTGAATCGACCTTTATGAACTTAGCATTAAGCTCCTTGTTTTTTATAAAAGTAGCAATATCCTCAACAATCTCTGTCTGCGGGGTGACAGGATATGCAGCAATTACTTCAGGCTTTGCTAGCTTCACAGCAGTTGCAACGCTTCTGCTTCCGGTCATCACGCTTACTGCCATTTCAATCCTCCTTCACCATCTCTATGGCCTTTGTAGGGCACTCATTTGCGCAGACGCCACAGCCTTTGCAGTAGTCATAGTTTATAGCAACGCTGTTGTCCTTGCCTCGCGTTATCGTAGCCTCAGGGCAATCTATCCAGCAGATAAGGCACTTTATGCACTTTTCATAGTTTATCACTGGCCTGAGCAAACGCCATTCGTTTGTCTTGCCGCCAGCGCCGAAACCTGGCTTAGATAGTGGAAATTCCTTTTCTAAGCCTTTGGTATCTATTTCAGGAATTACATAAACCTCCTCGTTCACATCAGCCATCTAATCGCCTAAAAAGCTAACAAGCTCATAGCCTTTCTTTGCAGCTTCAACATTTTTCTCTCCAACTTCTCCAGGCCAGTATTGCCTAATGGCAGCAACAAGCTTCTCAAACGGAAGTATTGCAGAAGCCTTCACGAGCGCACCAAGCATAGCCGTGTTTATAACGGGCCAGCCGGCAACAACTAGATTAAGGTCTGTTGCAATCTTGGTTGCATCAACGAAAGCAACCTTTATCCCGCTAATGCCCAAACCTTCCAGGTCTTTTTCAGCGTCTTCTTTGGAATCCTCATTGAGAAGCAACAGGCCGTTCGGCTTTATGTTGCCAGCGGGCACTTCGTTCTTTGCAATATGCATCAGCTCGGAATCAAGCACAACAAGAATATCTGGCTTGTAAATTTGGCTGTGAAGCACTATAGGCGAGGAGTCTATTCTTACAAAAGATCTTACAGGTGCACCCCTGCGCTCTCCGCCGAAGAACGGAAAAGCTTGTGAGTACATGCCTGCATCATAGGCGGCAATTGCAAGCACTTCTGCAGCCATTACCGCGCCATGTCCTCCTCTACCTTGGAAAACAAGCTCTATCATTTTCCGGTCGCCGATTCTAATTCTCATGAAAACTATTTATTTGTATGCTCAACTCCAAACCAAAAGCAACAAAAATCGGCATAGGCTTCAGCAAGGTTTTTATAGTTATAAAAGCCATCTGTTTTGAAGAACATGAAGCTCTACAACACTCTGGGCAGGAAAATCCAGACTTTTAGAAGCATAAAAAATGGTGAAGTAGGACTCTATACCTGCGGACCAACCGTATATTGGTTTGCACACATAGGCAACATGAGGACATACGTGCAGGAAGACGTGCTAAAGCGCACCCTTATTTACAACGGCTACAAGGTAAAGCACGTAATGAACATAACTGATGTGGGCCATTTGGTAGGAGACTCAAGCATAGGCGAGGACAAGGTGAAGCTTGAGGCAAGAAAGGAGCACAAGAGCGCATATGATGTTGCACGATTCTACGAGCAGGCTTTCATAAACGACATCAAGAGGCTTAACATCATAATGCCTGACGTTATGCCGAGGGCGACAGAACACATCAATGAGATGCTGGCATTGATAAAGAAGCTTGATGAAAAGGGCTACCTGTACAAGGTCGAAACTGGAATCTACTATGACACTTCAAAATTCAAAAAATACGGCGAGCTCACTGGCATGACATTTGAGCAGCTTAACAAGTACCTCAAGGCCGGAGCAAGGGTTGAAAGGGCAGCTGGCTTAAGGAACATAACAGACTTTGCAGTTTGGAGGTTCGCAAAGGAGGAAGAGAAAGAGATGGTGTGGGACTCTGAGTGGGGAAGAGGCTTTCCAGGCTGGCACATAGAGTGCAGCGCTATGAGCATGAAATACCTTGGAGAGCATTTTGACATACACTGCGGGGGCGTAGACCACATACCTATTCATCACACAAACGAAATAGCCCAGTCAGAAGCCGCAACAGGCAAGAAGTTCGTAAACTATTGGTTCCATGTTGCATTTCTCACAGTCAACAACATGAAGATGGCAAAATCTCTTGGCAATGTTTATACATTGCAAGACCTTATCGACAAAGGCTATCCGCCTCTTGCCCTCAGATACTTCCTTCTATCAAGCCACTATAGGAGCCAGCAGAACTTCACCTTCGAGGCGCTTGACAATGCAAGGAACACTTTAGATAGCATATACGCCTTCCTTAGGAGCCTGAAAGCGGTGCAGAAAGAAGGAAGTTTAGAAAAAGAGCCAAGCGATGAGCTTGACAAGCTCCACAAGGCCTTCTTCGACGAGCTAAACAACGACCTCAACACGCCAGGCGCACTAAGGAACATGCATGCATTAATAGGCTATGAAAACAAGAGGCTTAGCGAAGGAAAAGTAACAAAAGAGGAGGCCAATAAAGCAATCGAGATAATGTTGGACTTCGACAAAATACTTGGCCTAGACTTTGAAAAGGCGCTCGAAGAAAAAGAGCTGCCTGAAGAGGTTGCAAAGCTAATACAGGAAAGGGAGCTTGCAAGGAAAGAAAAGAACTTTGAAAGGGCAGATGCTATAAGAAAAGAGATTGAGGAGAAGTATGGCATAGTTATAGAGGATACCAAGGAAGGAGTCAAGTGGCATTACAAGTAGCAAGTAGCAAAGAAACATAAATAAAAAAGGAGGTGCTAATTTAATCATGGCCTATTACCACACCTTCGTAACGCTTCTTGTACCCGCTATTGTCTCGTTTGTTACCACATACATAGCTACAAGATTCCTGATGGGCTATTTCTACTCAGCAGGCATAGTCGAAGAAGATAGGAACAAAGGCAAGCCTGTTTTGCTCCCAAGCAGCTGCGGGCTTGCTGCTACATTCGGCACCATAATCGGCATATTAACATATGCCTTCGGAATGAGCTTTCTCGCACCTCAGGACATTGCGGTTCTGCGTATGCTTAAAGGCCTGTTTGCAGTAAGCCTTTCCCTTCTTCTAATTTCTCTTGTAGGCCTGCTTGATGACATAAACGTAAAAAGCAAGATGGTAAACGCCACTGGAATAAAGTCTTACAAGCAAGGCCTTAAGCAGTGGCAGAAGCCTGCGCTTACCGTCATTGGCGCAATACCGCTTGTTGCCATAAATGCTGGAGTAAGCATAGTCAGAGTACCTTTTCTCGGCGCAGTTAACCTTGGGTTATGGTATCCTTTCCTAATACTTCCTCTGGCGATAATCTTTGCCTCAAATGCAGTCAATTTGCTAGGGGGCTTTGACGGCCTGCAGACGGGCATGGGGCTTGCGGCAGTTTTTGGCTTTCTTGTCTATTCGCTATTTTATGGCAACCACATAGGCGCATTGATCTCTGCTGTTCTTTTTGCTTCCCTGCTTGCTTTTACTCCGTTCAACTTCGGAAAGGTAATACCTGGAGACAGCTTCACCTACATGCTAGGCGCAGGCCTAGTGAGCATAGCAGTGCTGGGCAACGCTGAGGCGTTTGGGCTTATCGTTTTCATGCCTTGGATTGTTGAGTTCTTCCTGCATGCAAGAAGAAAGTTCAAGGTAAGCGACCTGGGAATAAGGCAAAAAGACGGAACGTTCAAAGCGCCATATGGCAAGAAAATCTACAGCCTTACACATCTCTTCATGAACATAAAGCCCATGAAGGAAAGAGAGGTATCGCTCTACCTTACGCTTTTCGAATTGTTGTTTGTTGCTTTGGCCTTCCTTATGAAGGCGTATGGGCTGCTTTGAGAAGGTTTTGCAAGCACCACGTCTGATCGCCTTATGCTGCTCCTCTTTGCATGAGCTGCATAAGCCTTAGCCTTCTTAGCAACTAGCTCGGTAAGCCTTTCAAGCTCCTTTTCCAGGTTCCGCACCGCATCCTCTGTGACTTTCTCTGCGCCCGCCTCTCTTATGAAAGACTCTATATCGTAAAGACTATATGCCCTCTCCCCCAAGCCATCACCCCAAAATTTGCAGATAAAATTTTAATGCAAGGTTTTTAAAAATGAGTCAAGTGCGGCGAGTAGTGGCATACACCCTTCCATGGCTTAGCCCGAGCAGGGCCTTAAGCGCCTCATTTACAGAATGGCTTTCCAGGAAGTCTATCACTAGCCTGTTTCCTTTAACGCTCTTCTCAGCCGGAGGCAAATAAGCCTTATGCCTTAGCAATTTCAGCACCTTTTCTTTCCTAGCTCTTGCCCCAGCTATATAAGCAACTGCAAAAAGCATGGCGGAGCTTTCTATCAGGTTTTTGCTGCTTGCTCGATTAGCCTTTCATTTCTG
>ERZ1669250.213-NODE-213-length-30368-cov-7.087619_pt1 | contig 30368 bp, 35 predicted proteins | sample MGYA00579295_ERZ1669250 | MGnify/ENA primary metagenome ERZ1669250 (study PRJEB41166, sample SAMN08046056) | hot springs metagenome | biome: hot spring; feature: acid hot spring; material: thermophilic sediment; isolation source: thermophilic sediment from acid...
ACCCGGTCCGAGGCGGAGCGGATTCTCGACGCCTTCTACCAGCGCGAGATCCTGCGCCGACCCACTGCCTATATTCTGGGCGAGGCCTGGTTTGCCGGCCTGCGTTTCGCCGTGGACGAGCGCGTGCTCATTCCCCGCAGTCTGCTCGAGCCTTTCATCGAGGAGGGTTTTGCCCCCTGGGTGCGGGCCGAAGGGGTACGCCGCATCCTCGAGATCGGCACCGGTTCCGGCTGCATGGCCGTGGCCCTTGCCTTACGATTCCCCGAGGCCACGGTGGATGCGGTGGATATTTCCCCGGAGGTGCTGGAACTGGCGGCCAAGAACGTTCGTCGTCACGATCTGGAGGAGCGCATACGCCTCTACCCGTCCGATCTCTTCAGCGCCGTGGGCGATGCCCGTTTCGATCTCATCGTCAGCAATCCGCCCTACGTCGATGCCGCCGCCATGGCCCAACTACCCCCGGAGTATCGGCACGAGCCGCGCCTTGCCCTGGCCGCCGGTGAGGACGGCTTGGACTGCATCCTGCCCCTGCTGGATCAGGCCCACGCGCATCTGCTGCCGGGTGGCGCTCTGGTGGTGGAAACGGGTGATGCCGAGCACACCCTGCTGGCGCGCGACCTTCCCTATCCCCTCATCTGGCTCGAGCATCCGGCGGGTGGCTCCGGCGCCTTCGTGCTGTTGGAGGGTGGGGGCCTGCTGGCGGATCGCTGAGCCTGGGATTGCTTCAGATATCCAGGGCCAGCACCTCCAACAGGGCCTGCAGGGCACGGGAGCGCCGTTCGCCGATGGGATAGACGAGGTAGAGGTCCCAGAACAAGCCGCGGGGCGGGTCCAGATGCAGGGAGGCCAAGGGCCAGTGGACCTTGTCCAAGGCCTCTACGGAGCCGAAGCCAAGACCTAGGCCCGCCGCCACCGCATCGCGCAGGGCCTCGATGCCCGTGACCTCCACGGCATACTGCGGTCGCAGGCCGGCGGCAGCCAGGGCCGCTTCCACCCGCTGCCGTACTCCGGAATGGGGTTCTCGCCAGACGATGGGCTGGGTCAGCACCGTCGGCCAGTCGACGCTCCGGCGACCGGCACGCACCCAGGGATGATCTCGCGGCAGTATGGCGACGATCTCGTCACGGCGCCAGGGGATCTGCCGCATCGAGCTGGGCAGGCTGCTGGCCGCCAGAGCCTCTTCCGTAAAGATGAGATCCCAGTCGGACCAGCGGATATCGCGCTCCAAGGGGCCGGCCTTCAGGCGCAGGCCGATACCCGGATAGCGGCTGCGGAACTCCGCCAGATGCTCCAGCAGGAAGTAGTTGGCCACCGTGCTGCTGGCGGCGATGCGCAGTTCGCCGTCGCGCAGGCTGTGGCGATGGGCGGACCAGAGCTCCACCTCGGCGAGGTCCTCGCGCAGACGCCGGGCCAGGGGCAGCAGGGATTCGCCAGCGGCCGTCAGGCGAATCCCACGCCCGGAGCGGCGATAGAGCGGCTCGCCCAGGGCGCGCTGCAGGTGTTGGAGGCGCTCGGAGACGGCCGGCTGGCTGCGATTGAGGCGCTGTGATCCCGCCGCCACGCCACCCGCTTCTGCAACTTCCAGAAAGATCAGGATATCCTCGGGTGAATATTTCACGATGGCAGAGCTGGACCCCGTAGCTGTAGATATCGGTAATTCCTATTTTAGAGCGTAAATATATCGACTTGTCCAATGGAATTCCGGGGTCTTAGAGTGACGTCATGACCGCCGATTCCCATGCCCTCAGTGGCGATGCCGATATTCGCCCCTTGCGCCAGTCCTGGCCGCTCTTCGTGGGCGTCGGTCTGGGTCTTGCCCTCGGCTCCTTCGAGGGCGCCGGCATCCAGGCCATTTTTCCCTACGTCGCGGGCGGGCTTGCCACCAGCAGCGATCATGCGCTCTGGACCTTGACCTACTTCATCGTCAATTGGTCGCTGGGCATCACCCTGATGCCCTGGACCACCGCCCGCTTCGGCATGCGCCGGGTCTTTTTGGCCGCCACCGCGGTGGCGGCCGTCGGTTCCGTCATCAGCGGCACGACCCACAATCTTTGGATCATGCTGCTCTCGCGAACCCTGGAAGGCTTGGCCGCCGGTCTGTTGGTACCCCTCAGTCAGAGTCTCTTTCTGCGCCACAGCCCCAAGAGCAAGCATGCCCTGGTCACGGTCTTCTGGAGCAACGCCATGCTGGTGCCCTTCTTCTTCGGGCCGGCCATCGGCGGCTGGCTGGCGACGGGACCAGGTTTTCGCTGGATCTTCTGGTTGTCCCTGCCGCTGTGGCTGGTGGCTGCCGTCCTGGGAGCCCGGGCGATCCCCGCCGAACCTGGCGACCCTACGCTGCCCGCCTTCGATCTCGTCGGTTTCCTGCTGCTCTACGCGGGCCTCATGGGTCTGCAGATCACCCTGGACAATGGCGAGCAGTATGGCTGGTGGCACTCGCCTCTGATTCTGCAGAGCAGCGTCTTTGCCCTGATCGCCTTCGTGCTCTTTGCCTGGCGAGAGAGCGAGGCGCGCCATCCGCTGCTGCGTTTCCACTATCTACGGCAGCGCAATTACTGGCTGGGACTCTTGCTGCTCTGCCTCGGCTGGGCCATGTTCATGGGCTGGGCTGCGGCCCTGCCGCTGTGGGTCGAGCAGAATCTGGGCTATAACGGTTTCTGGGGAAGCATCGTCCTGGTGCCCATCGCCATCGGCGCCATTCCCCTGTCCATAATCATGGATCGCCTGCGCGGCCTGGTGGGACTGCGGCGCCTGGCTGCCCTCTGTTTTCTGCTCTTTGCCGCCAGTTACGGCAGTTTTCGTCTGAGCCCCATCAGCAGCCTGGGGGACGTCTTCTTACCCATGTTGCTGATGGGCTTGGCCGTGGGCAGTCTGTTCGTGCCTCTCACCCTCATCCTGCTGTCGGAGGTGCCGGCGGCGGAGATCCCTCGGGCAGCCACCACCAGTAATTTCATTCGGGTCTTCAGTGCCAACATCGGTGTCAGCCTGATCAGCGTCTACTGGACCCGCGGCAGTGCCCTGGCGGCGACGCAGATGCGCGACGGCATCGATCCTTACCACCACAGCGCTTGGCCACTGTGGCAGCTGCAGCACCTCCTCGGGGTAGAGGCTGCAACCCTCAGCATGAATAATCTGCTGCGTCTGTGCATGTGGATCGCCTTGCTGGCGGCGCTCGCGGCCTATGTCCTCATCATCCCGCCACGCCGCATCGACCGGCCCGACATGCCCCACAACTATGTCGAAGAGGAGGAGCTGGAAACCGGCGCCTCGACGGCTCGGGATCTGCCCGCCAGTACCACCTCCTGACGCGGCCGCGGTATCTCGATCCCAGCGGACTCCAGAGCGTCGGCCAGCAGTCCGTGGTAGTGCGCGCGGGTTCCGCCCGGCCGCATCAGACCATCGCGGTTGACCCAGACGATCATTTCGCAGTCGTAGCCGGCATCGCCAAAAGCGACGATCCACAGACCCGGGCGATGCTGCTCGTCGTCCACCGTAAGGGGGGAGCGCCGTGCCGTTTCCACCACCAGCTCCTGAAGCCGCTTGCGGTCGGTCCCGTAGGGCACGCGAAAGGGGATGTGGAGGCGGATGACGGGTTCGTCGAGACTCCAGTTGATGACCTCACCGTTCACGAACTGGGAATTGGGGACCAGGATATCCACGTGGTCGTTGGTCTTGACCTGGGTGTAGCGCACGCTGAGCTTGGTCACCATGCCGTGCATCCCGTTCTCTTTGAGCTGGATGTAGTCACCCACCTTGATGCTGCGCTCGAACAGCAGGATCAGGCCCGAGGCAAAGTTGCTGAAGATGTTCTGCAGGCCAAAGCCCAGACCGACCCCGACGACACCGCCGAAGATGGCCAGGCTGCTCAGATTGACGCCGAGGGTCTGGAGCGCTACCAGCAGGCCAAAGGCAATGATGAGGTAATAGCTGATGCGAGAAATGGCATAGGCGGTGGCGTGGTCCATGCGCCGGCTCAGGACCTGGCGCAGCAGTTTGCGCAGACGGATGGCTCCCCACCACAGCACCACCAGGGTGAGGAGGAACTCTAGGATGGCCAGGGGGGTGACGTGGCCTTCACCGGGAAGGGTGATGGGTAAGGTCAGCCAGTGCCAAAAGAAGGACAGGGGGTGGGCATCCGACATCGTCACATTCCATGGGGCGCCGCTTGGACCAGGGTGGGCGCGCATCCTGTGGTCGCCGCCCGCGCCACTGCCGTTCATCGGCTACTTGCGGTACACTGCCGCAAAAATGCATCCATCTCAAGGCCTATCGTGAAAGCATTCGTCACCTCCGCGTTGTCCGCAGCCCTCCAGCAGCTGGTGGAGTCCGGCACCCTGAGCCAGGTTCCCGCATCCTTGGAGCTGGATCGCCCCAAGCAGGCGAGTCACGGGGATCTGGCCAGCAATGTGGCGCTGTTACTCGCCAAGGAGGCGCGCTGCAAGCCGCGCGAGCTGGCGGAGCGCATCGTGGCCGCGCTGCCGGAGTCGTCCCACATAGCCCGCTGCGAGGTAGCGGGGCCCGGTTTCATCAACTTCTTTCTGCGGCCGGAGGCATTTCAGGAGGTCGTGCGCCGGGTCTACGCCGAGGGGGAACGCTTCGGTGCCCACGACTTCGGGCAGGGTGAGACCCTGCACTTGGAGTTCGTCTCTGCCAACCCGACCGGTCCCCTGCACGTTGGCCACGGCCGCGGTGCCGCCTACGGTGCCAGTCTTGCCAACATCCTGCGCTTCTGCGGCTACCGGGTATTCTGTGAGTACTATGTCAACGATGCCGGCCGGCAGATGGATATCCTCGCCGCCAGCGTCTACCTGCGCTATCTGGAGAGCGCCGGTCACCCCTTGCCCTGGCCTTACCCCAGCAATGCCTATCGCGGCGACTACCTGCTGCCCATTGCCGAGGCCTTGCGCCGGGAGTTGGGCGACCGTCTCTTACCCGCCGCCGCGCATCTGCCGGACCTCGGCCGCTTCGCCGATCCCGACGAGGCCATGGATGCCCTGATCCAGCAGCTCAAGACGGATCTTGGTGCCGATTATGCGCCCCTGCACCGGGCCGGTCTGGAGACCATTCTGGCGGACATCCGCGCGGATCTCGCCGAATTCGGAGTCCACTACGACGGTTGGTATTCCGAGCGCAGCCTGATGGACAGCGGCGCCATAACGCGCGCCGTGGAGGCCCTGACGGCCGCCGGACACACCTACGTCCGGGATGGTGCCCTGTGGTTCCGCTCGACGGCCTATGGCGACGACAAGGATCGCGTGCTCCGGCGGGACAATGGCGCTTATACCTATTTTGCCTCGGATGTCGCCTACCATGCCGACAAGTTCGCACGCGGCTTTCATCGGCTCGTGGACATGTGGGGCGCCGACCACCACGGCTACGTGGCGCGGGTGCGTGCCTCCTTGCAGGCCATGGGGCTCGATGAGGCGGCCTTGGAGATCCTACTGGTGCAGTTTGCCATCCTCTACCGCGGCGAGGAAAAGGTATCCATGTCCACGCGTGCCGGCGAATTCGTCACCCTGCGCCAGCTGCGAGCAGAAGTGGGCAACGACGCCGCCCGTTTTTTCTACGTGCTGCGACGTGCCGATCAGCACCTGGACTTCGATCTGGAGCTGGCCAAGCAGCGCAGCGAAGAAAATCCGGTCTACTACATCCAGTACGCACACGCCCGCGTCTACTCCCTCTTCCGCCAGGCCGAGGAACAGGGTCTGTCGACGCCGCAGGAGCAGGTCCCGGAGCTTGCGCCCCTGCAGGATGCCCGCGAGCTTGCCCTGGCGGATCTGCTCTGGCGTTTTCCCGAGGTCGTCGGCATCAGCGCCCGGGCGCGGGAGCCACACCAGATCGCCTTCTATCTCAAGGAACTGGCCGCCGCCTTCCATACCTATTACAACGCCACCCGCATCCTGGTGGAGGAGAGCGCCATCCGCCATGCCCGCCTTGCTCTGGTCAGGGCCGTCGCCCGTACCATTGCCAATGGTCTGACTCTGCTGGGTGTCAGCGCGCCCGAGCGGATGTGAGCGGCCTCGTGTTTGGTCTCGACCGCGCCCCCGCTGGCCATGCGTGACTACAAGAGCCACAGCAGCCGTCCCGGTGCGCCGACGCCGCGGCCTTTGCCGCCAAGGGAGCGCGAGGACGAGGAGCCATCGGCGCCACCACCGTCCCGCCGCCGCTGGCCCTGGCTGCTGATTCTGTTGATCCTGCTGCTGAGTGTTGCCACTTGGTGGTGGCTCGCCCAGCTACCTCTGGATCGCGGTCAATTGGGCCTGCTCAAGGTACCGCAGAAGCCCGTCGCCCCAGTGGACAGCGGGCAGGAGACACCGGCGGTGGCAGCGCCGCTCTCCACGGCTCCGGTTACCACCGGGGCGGCGAGGTCTGCGAGTACCACCACCGCTGCTGCCGTCTCAGCGCCCGCAGCGGCAGCCTCCAGCCCCACCGCCTCCGCCGACAGCGCGGTAGATTTCAATTTCTATCGGATCCTGCCGCAGATGAAGGTGGAGATCCCCAAGGATATCCTCGGCAGTGGTCCGGGCATTCCCGACACCGCCGCCACGCGCAGCAACATCGCCCTCAAACCCGTCGTCATCCAGGTGGGTGCCTTCAGCAACCACGGTGCAGCGCGGGTCTTGCAAGAGCGTCTCGCGCTCCTCGGCGTCTCGACGCACCTGCGTGAGACCCAGGGTGAGGATGGCCAGGCCCTCTACAGTCTGGTCAGCAATCCCTTCCCCTCACTGGTGCAGGCGCAGCCGGCCTTGACGCGGATTCGCGGGCTCGGACTCACGCCCGTACTCAGTTCGGCGGCACCGGATGCGCCGGACCGGATCAGTTCGACGTCGCCCTCCGCTCCAGATTCTCGATGACCTGCGCCGCGGCTGCCCCGGCCAGCACCTGACGGATGCCCGGCAGATAAAAGTTGCAGGTCTCCACGGCGTGCAGCAGATAGGGTTTCAATATCTCGGCGTCGACACAGCGCTCGGGCAGCTGCACGCTGTTCTTGAAATTGAGCTCCTGGTCGCTCAGGTCCAGTTCGAAGTTTCCAAGAGGCAGGCCGTAGTTGGCCCGAGTCAGAAACTCCATGAGCATTCCTAGGCGAGCCTGAGGAATATCCAGCTCCTGAGGTCGGACATAAAAGAGGATGCGCTCGCGTTCGGCGTGTACGTGGCAAAAAATCTCCAGCGGGCCATTGGGCACCGCCAGGGCACAGCTGTAGACCGGATAGTCGGGGACGGCGCGGGCCGGCCAGTTCAGTTCAGCAAAAAGGGCGGCGACCGCCTTCATGGCTTCCATATCATGCTCCTGGGGTATCGAGGGCCTCGGCGAGGCGGAAAAAATCTTCGACGCTTAGGGTTTCCGCGCGGCGTCCCGGATCGATATCCAGCCGCTGCCAGATCTCGGCCGGCAGATGCCCGCGAAAGTTGTTGGCCAGGGTCTTGCGCCGCTGGGCAAAGGCCTGGCGGACGAGCTCGGCAAAGCCTGCCTGCTGCGCCGGGGGGATGGGAGCGGGACGGCGCGGCACGAGACGCAGGAAGGCCGAATCCACCTTGGGTACGGGATAAAAATTCCCGGGCGCCACGGGAAAGAGCATCTCCACCCGACAGTAGGCCTGCAGCATGACCGAAAGGCGCCCGTAGGTGCCGCTACCGGGCGCGGCGACGATGCGTTCCACGACCTCCCGTTGCAGCATGAAGTGCATGTCTTCCACGGCCTGCGCCTGTGTCAGGAGGTGAAACAGCAAGGGCGTGGAAATATTGTAGGGGAGATTGCCGACGACGCGCAGCCGCCGGCCGGCAGTGGCGGCAAGCTCGCCAAAATCCACTTTCAAGGCGTCGGCGTGGACGACCTCCAGACGCTCTGCAGGGGCCAGATCCCGCAGCAGGGGCAAGAGCTCGCGATCCAGTTCGATCACCTGCAGCTTCTGGTCCGGGGCAAGGGCTGCCAGCAGCGCGCGGGTCAAGGCACCGCGACCAGGGCCGATCTCGACGAGGGCATCGCCGGGACTCGGGCCGAGCTCCGCGACGATTCTCTGGACGACGGCCGGCTGCACCAGAAAATTCTGGCCGAAGCGCTTCTTGGCTCGGGGGGCGGGCTCTGCTTGCATTCTTCTCGGTCCTTCATGCTATATTCAAGCGACGCCTTATTCAGGCGCTACCTGACGGAAAGTCTATGCACCTCGTGCTGCGTCTTGACGTGAGTGGTCGTCCCATGGCCTGGGAAACCTGGGAAGAGGCCGCAGCCCACTATGTCCGGGGCAATGTGGCCTGGACCTTGGGAAGCCCTTTTTTCACGGCCCACGGCGGCATCAGCAGGCTGAGCGGTCTGCCCTCCAGCCTGGAGATCCACCCGGTGATCGCCGTACGCGGTCGCCATCTCGGTAAGGTGCGACCGCCGGCCCTGAGCAATCCTACCCTCTTTCACCGCGATCGCCACCTCTGCATGTACTGCGGCCGGCACTTCCCGCAGCGCGAGCTGACCCGGGACCACATCATCCCTCTTTCGCGCCGCGGTCGCGACATTTGGACCAATGTCGTCACCGCCTGCCGCTGGTGCAACAGTCGCAAGGACAACCGTACTCCGGAAGAGGCGGGCATGCCCCTCTTGGCGGTACCCTTCACGCCCACCTGGGCCGAGTATCTCCTCTTGAGCAATCGTCGCATCCTCGCCGATCAGATGGAGTTTCTGCTGGCACAGGTGCCGGCCGACCGACAGCACGTCTTCTAGGCCTCAGCCGCGCCGGTTGTGGTGTATTTCCGCTGCCATGTTCAGGGCGGCGAGCAAGCTGCTGACCTCTGCCTGCCCGGTTCCGGCCAAGTCCAGGGCGGTTCCGTGATCGACACTGGTGCGGACGATGGGTAGGCCCAGGGTGATGTTCACCGCCGCACCAAAGGCATGGTACTTCAGGACGGGGAGACCTTGGTCGTGGTACATGGCCAGCACCGCGTCGGCTTCTTCCAGAGTGCGCGGTTGAAAGAGCGTGTCGGCCGGCAAGGGTCCGTGCAGCCGCATTCCCTCCCCCTGCAGGGCACGCAGAACGGGCTCGATGATGTCCAACTCCTCGCGCCCCAGATGTCCGCCCTCGCCGGCGTGTGGATTCAGCCCGGCTACAAGGATGCGAGGATCCGCAAGGCCGAAGTCGGTGCGCAGGGCTTGGTGGAGGATGCGCAAGGTGGTTTCCAGGGATTCCATCTGGATGGCGTCGGCCACGGCGCGCAGCGGCAGATGCGTCGTCGCCAGGGCAACGCGCAGACCGCGTCCGGCCAGCATCATGACCACCTGCTCGACCCCGCACAACCGTGCCAGATACTCGGTGTGTCCGGCGAAGGGAATCCCGGCGTCGTTGATGACACCCTTGTGCATCGGTCCCGTGACCAGGGCATCGGCCAGGCCCAGCGAGAGGATTTCCACGGACAGGTCCAGGCCCCGCAATACCGCTTCGGCATTGCCCGGCTCGAGCTGGCCGGCGCGACAGGGATGGGGCAAGGGCAGGTCCAGTACCGCAAGGCTCCTCGCTTCCGCCTCGGGCCAGGGCTGCTCTGGCTGCCAGGGGCGCAGACGCAGGCCGACGCCCAGCTCGGCGGCGCGCCGCTGGAGACATGCGCGACTACCGATGACCACCGGGGTACCCGGCAGATGGTGTTCGCCCAGGGCCAGGCAGAGGTCGGGACCGATCCCCGCCGGTTCGCCCATGGTGATGAGCAGCCGTGGCGCACTCATCGCGGTCGCTCCTCGTGGCGGATGATGTCCACCACACCGTCGGGCCCTTCGATACGGGTGGGCAGACGCAGCACTCGCAGCTCAAGGTAGCGGTCGCGAATGTCGATACAAAGCGCATCGCCGGCGCGCACCTCGCTGGCGGCCTTGGCGGTGCGGCCGTTGAGAGTGACACAGCCGCCGTCGCAGATGGTCTTGGCAAGGCTGCGCCGTTTGATGAGCCGCGCCATCTTCAGGAAAAGGTCAAGTCGCAGGCCGTCAGGGGCGCGCTTGGTCATGACCCTGGGCAAGGAGTTCGGTGAAGGCATCCTCCAGACGCGGTTCCTGCACGTGCAGATCGACGATCTGGGCAGGAAGCGCCTGCAGCTGGCGCAGGACGGGTCCGAGTCCCCGCTCCCGTTGGATGCGCAGCACCCAGGTACGCGGATCGGCGCGCATGAGGGCGTCCTCCAGTTCCGGGGGCAACGGCCCCGGGTCGCGCTCGAAGCTCACCGACAGCACCCGGTGCCGGCTGTGGGCGAGCAGGGCCTCCTTGCTGTCTAGGGCAAGGACCTGGCCGTGATCGAGAATGGCGATGCGACCGCAAAGCTCCTCGGCTTCTTCCAGGTAGTGGGTGGTGAGGATGACGGTATGGCCCTCCGCGTTGTAACGGCGCATGAAGCGCCACAGTCCCTGGCGCAGTTCCACGTCGACGCCGGCGGTGGGTTCGTCCAGAACCACGACGGGGGGGCGATGGACCATGGCCTGGGCGATGAGCACCCGTCGTTTCATGCCCCCGGAGAGCGCGCGCAGGTTGGTGTTGGCTTTGTCCGCCAGATCCAGTTCCTGCATGAGGACGTCCAGCCAGTCGTCGTTGTGGCGGATACCGAAGTAGCCGGACTGCCAGCGCAGGAACTCGCGCACGGTGAAAAAGGGGTCGTAGGCCAGTTCCTGCGGCACGACCCCCAGCATCTGGCGGCTATGGCGATAGTCTTTTTCAACGTCGAAACCGAAGATCTCGGCGACCCCGCTGCTGCGTCGGACGACCCCGGCCAAGATGTTGATGAGCGTGGACTTGCCGGCACCGTTGGGGCCCAGGAGACCAAAGAACTCTCCGGCACGCACATCCAGGTCGACGCCGCCCAAGGCGAGGAAATCCTTGCCGTAGACTTTACGCAGACCGCGCACGTGGATGGCGAGATCAGTGCTCACGCGGCGTGTCGCCCGCAGCGCGGGTCTCGTCCAGGAGGGCCTCCAGACCGTAGAGATGGATCAGCTCGCGCAGGCCCGCCCCGAGGCCGGTCAGAACCAATGGCCGTTCTCGCCTTAGCGCTTGGTCCTGCCAGTCCAGTAGCAGTGCTAGGGTCGCGCTGTCGGCAGTGTCCACGGCGTCGAGACAGACTCGGTCCACCGCCGGCGCCCGCAGCTCTGCCGCGCGCAGTGCCTCGTTCAGAGCGTCGAGCCGCCAGTCGCCGGACAGACGCAGCACCGTTTGCTCGCCCTCGCGACCGAGCTGCCAGCGTGCCCGTGCCTCAGTCATCCACTTTAGCCTTGAGATCTCGCAGGAGCGTCGGAATGCCGCGGCTGGCGGCGATCTGACCAAAACTCTGGCGGTAATTGAGCACGAGACTGACGCCGTCGATGTAGACGTTATAGATGCGCCAGGTGTTGCCCTGTTGAAGCAGGGCATAGATGACGGGGATCTCGGGACCGCCGTCAGGCTGCTGGATCACCATGTTGACCTGAGCCACGGGCGGATTCTGGGAGATCTGCTGGCTGCCGGTAATCTTCACCTTCTGGCCATGGTAGTGGTTCAGGGAGTTGCTGTAGGTCTTGACCAAAAGCTCCTTGAACAGGCGGACGAAGGTTTCCTGTTGGGCGCTGGTCATCTGCCGCCAGTACTGCGCCATGACGTACTGGGACATGGTGGTGAAGTCGATGTGCGGCAGGATGATATCGGCCACCTCCTTCTTGAGGGCTCGATCCACGGGGCGCCCCTCGTTCTTCTGCAGCACGGTGAGCACCGAGTTGGTCATCTGCTCCACGACCTTGGCCGGCTCGGCGACATCGGCTGCCTGCGCCGGCAGGGTCCAGCCGAGAACCAGAAACATCAATGCATAGGCTAGGAACTTCATGGCAATCTCCTGGAATAGGTCACTGTCCTGGGGGGTTGGGAATGGCATTGGCGCTGGAGCCAGAGCTTGAACCACCGCTTCCACCTTCCGCCTTGCTGAAGACCATCTGCCCGATGAGCTGATCGATGTTCACAGCGCTCTGGGTCAGGGTGATGGTGCCGCCGGGCTTGAGGTCCTGGGGCATACCACCCGGCTGGATGGCGATGTATTGCTCGCCCAGCAGGCCCTGGGTGTAGATGGAGGCACCGGTATCCACCGGCAGCTTGAGCTGAGGATCGATGCGCATGCTCACCTCGGCCTGGAAGGTTTTGGGGTCGATGCGGATCCCCGTCACCTCACCGACGGTCACCCCGCCCAGCTTGACGGGGCTGCGGACCTTGAGGCTCCCGACGTTATTGAAATCCGCATGCAGGATATAGCCTTGGCCGTACTGGAAACCCGATAGGTTGCCGACGCGAAAGGCCAACACCGCCAGCGCGGCGATTCCGAGCAGGACGAAGATCCCCACCCACCAGTCCACTGCACGATTGCTCATCGAACGGTCACCTGTCATGAAAAGAGTAAGGCCGTCAAAATGAAATCCAAGCCCAGCACCGCCAGGGACGCCGCTACCACGCTGCGGGTGGTGGCATTGCCCACACCTTCAGCCGTGGGCTGGGCGCTGTAACCTTGCCAGGCGGCGATCCAGGCTACCACCAGGCCAAAACACAGAGCCTTGAACAAGCCATTGAGTATATCGCCACGGAAGGACACATTGGACTGCATCTGCGACCAAAAAGTCCCGCTGTCGACGCCCAGTACCGGCACGGCGATGAGATAGCCACCGAAAATGCCCACGAGATCGAAGATCACGCAGAGGATGGGCACGGTGAACACCGCTGCCCACAGCCGCGGCGCAACCACCCAGGCCAGGGGGTCGACGGCCATCATCTCCATGGCCGAGAGCTGCTCCGTCGCCTTCATGGTGGCAATCTCCGCGGTCAGGGCGGAGCCGGCGCGCCCGGCGAAAAGGAGCGCCGTCAGCACTGGACCGAGCTCCCGCAGCAGAGACAGGGCGACCAGCGTTCCCAGGGCGGAGGTGGCGCCAAAGCGCACCAGGGCGTAGTAGCCCTGAAAGCCCAGCACCATGCCGGTGAAAAAGGCCGCCACCACCATCAGAGCGAGAGACAGCACTCCAAAACCGTAGACCTGCCGCAACCATTGCTGGATGCTGAAGTGGCGATGGAACGGGCGACCGAGGCCAAGGACCAGAAAGCGGGTGGCAGCACCCAGCCTCGGCACGCTTTCACGCACTCTGTGGCCGAGCTCGGGGATGAAGTCCAAAGCGCTCACGATCGTCCTGCCTCCCATCGTTTCAGGCCCATGGCCTCCAGAAAGCTCTGCGCGCTGGGGTAGTGGAAGGGCACGGGTCCGTCCGGTCGTCCGCCCAGGAACTGCTGGGCCAGTGGCGACTCGCTGGCGCGCAGCTCTGCGGGAGTCCCCTGGGCGATGATCTTGCCACCGGCCAGGATGAAGCCGTAGTCGGCAATGCTGAAAGTCTCGCCGACATCGTGGCTGACGACGATGCTGGTGGCGCCCAGGGCGTCGTTGAGGCGGCGGATGAGGGTGGCAATGATACCGACGCTGATGGGGTCGAGGCCTGTGAAGGGCTCGTCGTAGAAGATGAGGATGGGATCCATGACCACCGCCCGAGCCAGCGCCACGCGCCGGCCCATGCCGCCCGACAGCTCTCCGGGCCGGAGCGTGGCGGCGCCGCGCAGACCAACGGCCTCGAGCTTCATCAGCACCAGCTTGCGCAACAGGGTTTCGGGCAGGCGGAAATGCCGGCGCAAGGGAAAGGCGACATTCTCGAAAACCGACAGGTCCGTGAACAGGGCGCTATGCTGAAAGAGCATCCCCATGCTCCGACGCAGGGCGAAGAGTTCGCTGCGACGGAGCTTTGCCGGCTCCCGGCCCTGCACGCGAATGCTGCCGGCGTCGGGACGCAGGGTGCCGGCCATGAGGTTGAGCAGTGTCGTCTTGCCGCCACCGCTCGCACCCAGGACCGCTACCACTGCGCCCTGGCGGACACGCAGGTCGACACCGTCCAGGACGCGATGGCTGCCCCGGGAAAAGCGCAGCTGTTCTATTTCTATGAGATCGCTTGCCGCCACATTCCTTACCGTTCCGTATTAGATGTCGGCATTATAGCCCGAGGAGGAAAGCGGTGGCTAACGGTCAGGGGCGGGGAGGGGCTGCCGCGGTCGGGGCGAGGGGCCCGCTTCTGGCTTGACATCTCAGGAGCATCTCCTTATCTTCTCGGCTCTTGAGAGAACCAGGATAAAGTCCCATGAAGCGTACTTTTCAACCCAGCGTCGTTCACCGCAAGCGCACCCACGGCTTCCGCGCCCGTATGGCGACCAAGGCTGGCCGTCTGGTGCTGAAGCGCCGGCGTGCCAAGGGTCGTGCCCGTCTCTGCCCGTGACCCCCAAGGCGCGGCCCCAGGACTTTGGACGCCGCTGGCGTTTGCGGCACAAGGCGGAGATCCGGCGCGCCCTCAGCGAGGGACGTAAGCGCAGCTTTCCGGAGCTCGCCTGCTATGTCCTTAGTAACGGTGAGGGCCACGCACGCCTAGGGCTGGCGGTCAGCCGCAAGGTCGGTAACGCAGTCCAGCGCAACCGCGTCAAGCGGCGTCTGCGCGAAGCCTTTCGCCAGTCTCTCTGGCGCGATCAGGCCAAGGACCTCATGCTGGTAGCGAGGCCGGCATGTGCGCAGTGCTCCTATCAGGTTCTGGCGATGCGGGTCGATGCGGTGTTGCGCCCCTGATGGTCTGGTTACGACGGGGAGCCATCCTGCTCATCCGTGCCTACCAGCTGCTGCTGAGCCCCTTTCTGGGTAACAACTGCCGCTACCACCCCAGCTGTTCCGAGTACGCTTGTGAGGCTATCGCCCGTTACGGACTGCTGAAGGGTTCGTGGATGGGCATCAAACGTCTTGGTCGTTGTCACCCCTGGCATCCGGGTGGCTTCGACCCCGTTCCCTGAAGCCGTGGAGCCCCATGGATACGCAACGAACCCTCCTTGCCGTCGTGCTCTCCGTCATCGTCCTCGTACTATACGAGCAGTGGATGGCGCCCAAGCCCTCCCATCCCGGATCGCCCACCGCCGCCGCACAGAGTGCGACCGCCCAAGCGGCGCCGCGCCCTGCCGCCACTGTGCCCCCCGCCTCCAGCGCGGCGGCGACGGCCGTGGCCAGCAGCACGGTGATCGGCCTGGCAGGTCCGGCGCAGCTTGCCGCGGCACCGACGGTTTCCTTTGCAACTCGCGTGTATCAAGGCTCGGTCAGTCTCGTGGGTGGCGATATCGTCCACCTCGGCCTCAAGCGCTACCCCACCAGCAGCAGCGATAGCGCACCCTATCCGATCCTGACGCCCGAGAGCAGCCGCCTCACGCTGCAGCAGAGCGGTTTTCGCAGTCTCGACGGGCAGGTCCTGCAGGGACGCTACCGCCTGCTCCAGGATACCGGCCACGCGCTGATCCTGCAGGGCGAAGCGGGCCCCCTGCGCGTGGAAAAGACCCTGGAGTTCGCTCCGGACAGCTACCTCATCCACGAGACCATCCGCGTCACCAATGGCGGCAGCACCGACTGGAACGGCAGCTACCTCGATCAGATCCTCCGCAACGACCGTAGCGAGAGCCACTGGTTCATGTCCATCTTCACGGGCGCAGTGCTCATGCACAACGGCAGCTTTTCAGAGAAATCCTTCTCGGATCTGCGCAGCCATCCCGAGGAGTGGAGCGGCTCCGGCTGGGCCGGGATGACCGATCATTATTTTCTGCAGGCCATCCTTCCCGACCCCAGGGCCACCGGCCAGATCTATGCCCGCTCCGTTGGGCCGGACTCCGTCGCCGGCGTAGCCCTGCCTCTGCCGCGCCTTGCACCTGGGCAGAGTACGACCATCGAGCAGGATCTCTATCTCGGTCCCAAGGAGCAGAAAACCCTCACGGCTTTGGGCCGTGGCCTGGAGCAGACCGTGGACTACGGCTGGTTCGCCATCATCGCCGAGCCCATGCACGGAGTCCTGAGCTGGTTCCACAGCTGGACCGGTAACTGGGGTCTGGCCATCGTGCTGCTGGTGCTGGCGGTAAAGATTCTCTTCTTCTACCCCTCTGCCATCAGCTATCGTTCCATGGCCAACATGCGCAAGCTGCAGCCGAAGCTCGAGCAGATCAAGAAGCTGCACGGTGAGGATCGCCAGAAAATGGGTGCGGCCATGATGGAGCTGTACCGCAGCGAGAAGGTCAATCCCATGGCTGGCTGTCTGCCCATCGTCATTCAGATGCCGGTCTTCATCGCCCTCTACTGGGTGCTCGTGGAGAGCGTGTCGCTGCGCATGGCGCCTTTCGTACTCTGGATACACGATCTGGCGGCGCCCGATCCCTACTATATCCTGCCTCTGCTCATGGGGGTGTCCATGTTCATCCAGCAGCGTCTCAACCCGGCGCCCATGGACCCCATGCAGAAGAAGATTCTCTCGGCACTGCCGGTGATCTTCGCGATTTTCTTCTCCTTCTTTCCGGCGGGCTTGGTGCTTTACTGGCTGACCAATAACGTGGTCTCCATCGCCCAGCAGTACCTCATCACTCGCCACGTGATGAAGGAAGCCTAAGAGGAGGCGGCCATGGCCCTGGACTACCGTCTGGGGGACACCATCGTTGCCCCGGCCACGGCCGCGGGTGTTGCCGGGGTGGGTATCCTGCGCCTGTCCGGCCCCGAGGCGCTCGCCATCGCCCGATCAATCTGCCGTCGGCAGCGTCCTTGGGAGCCGCGGCGGGCCTATCTGCAGCGTTTTTACGACGAGCACGGTGCTGCCCTGGATCAAGGCCTCGTCCTCTATTTCCCGGGCCCCCACAGTTTTACCGGAGAAGACGTCGTTGAGCTGCACGGCCACGGCAGTCCCCTGGTTCTGCAGCTCCTGCAGCAGAGCGCTCGGCGCTTGGGAGCCCGCGACGCCCGCCCGGGAGAGTTCAGCGAGCGCGCCTTTCTCAATGGCCGTATGGATCTGGCCCAGGCAGAGGGTCTGGCGGATCTCATTCACGCCCAGAGCGAGCACCAGGCACGTGCCGCTCTGGCAAGTCTCGAGGGGCGCTTTTCCGAGCGGGTCACGGACCTGCGCCGCGCCATCCTGCAAGTGCTGGCGCTGTGTGAGGCGGGTCTCGACTTTAGTGAAGAGGACCTCGGGACCTCCCATCGCCAGGCTCTGATGCAGGCTCTGGCCGAGGGGCAGCAAGGTCTCGAGTCCCTGTTGCGGCAGGCGCGCCAAGGCGCCCGCCTCGCCCGCGGTGCCCGGGTCGCCCTCATCGGCCGCCCTAATGTCGGTAAATCGTCCCTGCTCAATGCCCTGGCCCAGCGGGACAGCGCCATCGTCACGGCCATCGCTGGTACCACCCGAGACCTCGTCCGCGAGGAGCTGCAGATCGGCAACCTGACGGTGGAGCTCGTGGATACTGCAGGGCTGCAGGAGAGCATCGATCCAGTGGAGCGCGAAGGGATCCGCCGCAGCCGCGCCGCCGTCGCCAGCAGCCAATGGGTACTGCTGGTGGTGGATGCCGCCGAGGGCTGGCGCGATGACGATGCCCGCATCTTGGCAGAGCTGGACCCGCAACGGCTGACTGTCGTCTGGAACAAGGGGGACCTGGTGGCCGAGGAGCCTATGCTGCCCACTATCCATCGCCAAATAGTGTTGTCCGCACGCACCGGTCAGGGCCTCGATAAGCTGCGTGAGGAGCTGCAGCTCTGTCTGGGCGCCAGCGAGGCGGCGCCCTTCAGTGTTCGCAGCCGCCACGTGCACGCCCTCGAGCACTGTCGTAGTGCCATGGCCGATGCCGAGGCGGCACTGGCCCAGGGTAACGAGGAGCTCTGCGCCGAGCACCTGCGGACCGCTGCCGCGAGTCTTGGCCGCGTTACCGGAGCCATAGACGTGGAAGAAATTCTGGGGGAGATCTTCTCCCAGTTCTGTATCGGCAAGTAAGCACGACAAAGGCCCGGACGCCGCGGTGTATGGCGTCCGGGCCTGCAGGGTGCCTGCTGAGCCTTACTCGACGGTGATGCGACGCCGCTTGGCCGATTCCGCCTTGGGCAGCGTCAGCTCCAGCACGCCATCCTTGTAGACCGCGCGGGTCTGGGTGGCATCCACATCCACCGGTAGCTGGATGGTACGGGAGAATTCTCCGTAGCGCCGCTCCCGGTAGATGTACTTGCCCTCACCCTTTTCCACTTCTTCGGTCTTGTTGCCGCTGATATAGACCTGGTTACCATGGACCTGGATATCCAGATGATCCTTGTCCACGCCCGCCACCTCCGCCTTGATGACGATTTCGTTGTCACGGTCGATGACATCGATATACGCCACGTTGGGGCGGGCCATTCCCGAGGGCAGATTCACCGGCCGGAAGAATCCGGGCAGCATGGCATCGAAAAGCTGCTCCACGGGGTCCGTCACCCTCGCGGGGGCTACCACTTTGCTTTCTTCACTCATAGCGCGTCTCCTTTCCTGAAAAAAACCAACCGCACCCGGTAGTTGGGGATGGCTCAGAGGCTTTTCAAGGGGCGGGCGACAGCGTCAGTCGTAGGGATAATCCCAGCTGGGGGCGGGGTCCTTGTAGCGCCGATGCACCCACCAGTACTGGGCAGGTGCCTGACGGATGGCGTGCTCCAGCGCGGCGTTCATGACTGCTGCATCGTTCTCGGCGTTGCCACTGGGAAAATCCTCGGGCATGGGCGTGATCTCGAGACGGAATCCCTCGCCCTGCTCCAGACGGTAGGCAAAGAGACCGAAGACGGCACTGCGTCGTCTCTCGGCCAGACGTCCCAGCAGGGGCGTGGTACAGGCAGGGCGGCCGAAGAAAGGTGCAAACACGCCCTCGCGCGGGTCTACGTTCTGGTCCGGCAGGATGCCGACAGCCTCGCCGCGCTGCAGAGCCTGGAGCAGTGGCCGGATACCACCCTCCTTGGCCACCAGCCGGGCGCCACTGCGGGATCGACCGGACACCAGACGCTCGTTGATAAGCGGGTTTCGGGTGGCCATGTAGAGCACCGTCACGGGCCAGCGCTGGCCGATGTACTGCACCGCCGCCTCCCAGGAACCCAGGTGGGCCGTGAACAGCACGACCCCGCGGCCCTCGGCGATGGCGGCATCCACCGCCGCGCCCCCGCGCACCTCGCGGATGAGCGCCAGAGCCCGCGGCAGGGGCCACAGCCAGAGAGGGCCCAGTTCGAGGAGGGCTTCGCCCAGGGCGTGAAAATGCGCGCGCAGGAGGCGCCGCTGTTGCGCTTTCGAATACTCCGGAAAGGCTATCTCCAGATTGCGACGGGCGACCCGACGCGCCCGTGGCACCAGCAGGCGCGCAAGGTCGCCGAGTCCATGCGCCAGACCGAGGCGCGCCCGCCGTGGCAAGCGCGCGGATAGCCGCATCAGTGCGAGAGCGGCGCCCGCGGTAAAGCGTTGGACGAGGCTGGGTGAAGGCGCAGGTGAGGAGGCTTCCATGACGGCATTATGACAAAAGTCCAAGGCCAGTCCACGCGCTCCGGACGCCTCCGACAGACTCAGTGCAGTACCGTAGTGGATCGACCCTGGGCCACAGCGGCCATCAGGGCCTTGGTCTCGGCCAACATCCAGGTCTGGTAATGGTAGCCCTCCGGCATGGTCTCGTAGACGCCCACCACGGGGATGCCGTGTTGGCGGGCGCGATCCAGAAAGGAGCGGGTGAGGGGATCCGTCACCTGCTGATTGTACAGAAACACCTTGACCTGGTGCCGATCCAGCAGCCGGTTCTGGTAACTGACGTCCTGGGGTGCCGGATCGGTGCCGTTCATGATGGCCGCCTGCAGGGCCCAAGGCGTCTCGATGCGGCAGCCCGCTGCTTCGAGAAGGTAGTCGGCCACCGGTTCGGTGACGGCCACGGGGGTGCCCTTATAGCGGGCCTTGAACTGAGCGATGGCCTGGAACCAGGGCTGCAAGGACCGATCGAAATCCTTGACCCGCGCAGCAAAGTAGGCGGCGTGAGCTGGGTCGAGCTGGGCCAGTGCCTGAGCCACCGCCTGAGCCACCTTGGGCATGGTTTCGGGTCGGTACCAAAGGTGCGGGTTGGGCGTATTGCGCGGTAAACCCAGCAGATCCTGCACCACGATCACGCGACGTTCACGCATTGGATTGGCCGCCAGAATCTTCCGCGCCCAATCGTCATAGCCCAGCCCATTGCGCACTACCAGGCGCGCTTCGGCCAGTTCACGGGCCACCGCCGGGCTGGCCTCGAAGCTGTGGGGATCCGTGTTGGGATTGCTTTCGATGGCGCGTACCTGCACGTAAGGGCCGCCGATCTGGGCGATGACATCGGCGTATTCGTTTTCGGCGCCGACGGCGGGGATGGCTTGCGCAAGGGCCGGGCTGGCGCATCCCAGACACAGCGCCAGACCCAGCCAAGACAGTATCCCTGAAACACGCAGCGGGTGCAGGAGGGGAGGGACGAGGCGGCGGAGGACCATGACATGACTCCTGTAGGTGCAATCAGGTTGCATTATGAGTGCAGACGACATTCTGTCAAGGGAGACTCTCAGAAGAACTCCAGGTGCACGCGCAGCAGGGCGGCGGTGGCATCGGGATAGACCCCCTGAGGTCTGTGGATGAACTGGATATCCGGCTGAACACTGAGATAGGGACGCAACTGGGCCACGTAGGTAAGCTCATAGGCCGTTTCGGCGGGATGGATGGGCCCGGCGGGAAGGTCCTCGTCCCCTCGCAGCACCGCGCTGCGCAGCCAGGAGCGAGTCACGCCGAGACTGAGGCTATCGCCGGACCGACCGGGAAAGGGCTGCTGTAGACGTAGACCCAGAGCCAGCTGCCAGGGTATGCGATTGATGGTCTGTGGCGCCGCCGCCCCCTGCAGAAACAGTCCCAGGCGGCGGCCCTGGGTCAGATCCCGGCGCGCCTCCCACACCGTATAGACGCCTGAGGTGCTGGGGCTAAGCTCCGGAAGCTCGGGATGCGGTTGCCGATAATGCCAGGCCCCCAGTTTCAGCACGTAGGCGGCACCATCGTCTCCCTCCTCCCCCTCCGATGCACCGCTCGCCGATCCCCAGCGCAGCCCACCCTCCCACAGAGCGAGATAGCCACGGGCAAAGGTGTGCGTGAACTGGTGCTGAGCGTCTCCCTGGAAGATCCCGAGTTTCGTCCCCCAATGGTCCCCGTGCAGGCCGATCAGAGCGCCTAAGGCGCTGTAGGGATAGCTGCCGTTGCCGGGGACATTTTCCGTGATGGTCGGCGTGAAGCCGAAGGCACTGTTCAATAGGTTCTCGGCATTGCCGACGACATCAAAGTAGTGGTTGATGTCGTCGTAGCCCAGCCGCAGCTGGACGCCCGCCCCGATTTGCTGGCGAAAGCTCAGTTGGTATAGATGCAGCCGCGACGGCGCATAGATATTGCTCGGCGACTGCAGCGCGGCGCTGTAGCCCTCGGGATCGGCACCGGCCAAAATCCCAAGGCCGGTGAGCGTGAACTGTCCCCCAGTCCAGAGACCGGCGCGGCCGGTGTCCAGACGCCCGCCCAACTGTCCCAGCAGATTGGCCGTAGTTCCCCGCGCCTGGCCACCGGCGAGGTTGCTGTAGCTCTCGGTGTCCAGGTGGCCGGCCCAGGACCAGCCATCGGCCAGTCGATTGTAGGCGGGCAGGAAGCTGGCAGGGATACCCGGGACCTTTGCCACCGGGCCTTGACCCTGCTCGGCCGGGGTGAAGGCGAAAGCCTTGGAAGCGACCATAATGCTCAGCAGCGCAGAGATGACTGTACGACGCATGGATTTCCTCTTCGTTAAATGTAAACGCGTATCATTATCATTAACGATAATGATCGGTGGGGTCAAGCTCTGTGGATGGCGAGAAATTATGCAACTAGGTTGCATTTGTCAAAGTCGCGGTGGCGGGACTCTCACGGTGGCTTGCCAGACCCACTTTCCACTCACTCGGACCATGGACTATAGTGCCCGCATGAAGCATGACCTGGTCATCCTCGGCGGCACATTCGATCCGGTGCACTATGGGCATCTGCGCGCTCTGGAAGAGGTTCGGGAAGCCTTGGGCTTGCCCAGGGCCCTGCTGATCCCGGCCGGTCACCCGCCGCACCGTCAGAGCCCCTGGGCGCCGGCGCGCCACCGTTTGGAGATGGTGCGGCGCGCGGTACGGCGATACCCGCAGCTTGCAGTGTGCAGCTTCGAGGTAGAGCGGGAGGGCCCCTCCTACACCGTCGATACCCTGCGTCACCTGCGCGAGGAGCATGGGGCGGCCTCACTGTCCATGGTGATCGGTATGGATGCCTTCCTGCGCTTCGACACTTGGCGCGCGTGGGAGCAGATCCTCGATCTCGCCCACCTCGTCGTCACGGGTCGGCCGGGGTGGCCGGCTGCCGAGTTGCCGGAGGCACTGCGCCAGGCCCTGTACCAGCGTCGCTGTGACGACCTCGCGGCATTACGCGCGGAGCCGGCGGGCAAGATTGCCTTTTTGAATGTCACGGCCCTGGAGATATCGGCCACCCGCATCCGCAGTCTGCTTGCGGCCGGACGGAGCCCCGCTTTTCTGTTGCCCGAAGCCGTCTTGGAATATATTGTGGCGGAAAGGCTCTATTGCAGCTCCTGAATGAGGATTCTGGCCATTGCCAAGCGCTGAAGAAGTTCGTGATCTTGCCGTACACGCCCTGGATGAGCACAAGGGTCAGTCCATAGAGACCATCGATGTCCGGTGCCAGACCGACATCACCGATTACCTGGTCATCGCCTCCGGCAATTCGGACCGTCAGTTGCGGGCCTTGTCCGAGGCCGTGGTCGATGCGCTGCGGGAGCGAGGAATAAGACCGCTCGGCACCGAGGGCGGGGCCGGCGGCGACTGGCTGCTGGTAGATCTGGGGGATGTCGTGGTTCACCTCATGCGCCCCGAGACCCGCGACTTTTACCAGTTGGAGCGCCTCTGGGGCGAGCTGCCGCGGACGCGAGAGCAGGACGGACGCTAGGCGTCGGTGCAGGTACGCATTCTGGCGCTGGGTACCCGCATGCCGGGCTGGGTAGAGATGGCGGTAGTGGAGTACACGGCAAGAATTCCGCCACCATTGCGGCCAGTGTGGCAGTCCCTGCCCTTGGCGACACGCCGGCCGGGAGGGAGCGTTGAGCGCTGGCGGGCGGAGGAAGGTCGTCGGCTGCAAGCGGCGACTCCCCGCGGTGCCGAGGTGATTGCCCTCGATGTGTGCGGCCGCGCCCTCAGCAGTGAGGATCTGGCCAGGCGCCAGGTCGACTGGCTCGAGCGGGGACAGGATCTGGTATTCTGGATAGGCGGGCCCGACGGCCTGGACCCACAGCTCGCACCCACCTGGCGTTGGTCGCTGTCGCCGCTCACCCTCGCGCATCCGGTGGTGCGCGTCGTTCTGGCCGAGCAGTGGTACCGGGCCTGGAGCATTCAGGCAGGGCTTCCCTATCATCGAGGTGCAAAGGAGTGATGCTGTGGTGAAGATCTCAACGCTAGGCCTAATGGGACGCGGCGCCCTCATGGCGAGCCTGCTGACCCTTGCCGCCTGCGCCCAGATGGTGAGCCCCACGCCGGCGCAGGTGACGGACAATGCCATCGCGGTGCAGGAGGGACGGGCGCATATCTTCTCCTTGTCCCCACAGGTCAAGGCAGCGGAGCTGGTGCCCGCCCAGCGGGCACTGGCGGCAGCCCGTGCTGCCGATGCTCGCGGCGACTATCTCTATGCCGATCGCCAGACGCAGCTGGCCAAACTGCTCCTGGACAACGTCCAGGCGCGCCTCAACGGCGCTCCCGGCCGCGCCGAGGAGGCTCAGCTCAAGAGTCAGATTCGTCAGGAGCAGCAGCGCGTGGCGGAACTGCAGCAAAAGGTCGCGGCCACCCGCAAGCAGTTGGGGGATACCACACCATGAAAGTTCTCGGTACCTTGACTCTGGGCGCGGCCCTCATCGTCTGCCCGCTTCTGGCCCGCGCCGACATTCGTACGACCCAAGAATTGCAGAGCGATCTGCGCGCGCTCCAGCAGTTGGAGCAGCAGCAGGTGCCGGCGGATCGGCTGGCGCCAATGCGTTCGACCTTGCAGCAGATGACCAGCGATCAGGTCAATCCGGCACTTTTTGCCGTGGATCGGGCCATCTTCGCAGCACAGCTGGAAGGTATCCGGATCGAACGGGACAACGCTCAGCAAAGCCAGCGTCTCGCCTCGCTGCGACGGCAATTGCAGGACCTGCAGAGCCAGAGCCAGCATCTCCAGGATGAATACGCGCGCCTGCGCCAGCAGCTGGCGCAGCAGACCGCGACCGGTGCCCAGAGCGAACGCCTGCAACAGGAAATCCAGCAGCAGAAGCAGACCCTACGACAGGAGCAGCAGCGGCTGGAGGAACTGTCCAAGCAGGCACCCGCAGCCCCAGGCGCGGTGCCCAGTCCCAGCGTCGCGGTGCCGGGGATCCCCGCCGGTCTCAGCCAATATGCCCAGATCAGCACCGGCAAGGAGGGGGTACGCCTGCGGATGCCCGTGGCCCAGCTCTTCGTGCCTTCCAGTCATCAGCTGACTGCCAATGGCCTGCAGCGTCTGCGTTCGGTGGCCAACAGCCTGCGTCAGAGCAGCGCCAGTGAGATCCTGGTGCGGGTGTCGCCCCAGCCGGAGGGGACCAACACCGCCACGCGCCAGGCCGAGAGCATTCTACGTGCCCTGCGTCAGAACGGTATCCCCGATCAGCGACTGGCTCTGGCCAGTGGTTCCGGGGTACCGGCGGGAATGGCAGAACTGCTGCTCGTGGGGCTTGGTGCCCAGCCCTGACGCTTCCGGCACGCCCGCTCTGACCCTCGCCTCGGCCTCACCGCGGCGTCTTGAGCTGCTGCGTCAGCTGGGTTACGCGCCGCGGGTGCGGGCGGCCGCCGTAGACGAAACCCCACACCCCACGGAAGGACCGCAGACCTTGGTCCGCCGCCTCGCTCGGGACAAAGCCCTGGCGGTCTGGCACGCGCTTCCGGAAGGCATCGTCCTGGCCGCCGACACCGTGGTGGTCCAGGGTGAACAAATCTTCGGTAAACCGCGGGATTTTGCCGAGGCGCAGCGCATGTACGCGGCTCTCGGGGGGCGTTGGCATCGGGTGCTGACGGCGGTGGCCATATACGACGGCCAACGTTGGTACCGCGGCCTGAGCCGCAGCGCCGTCCTGCTGCGTCCGCTCAGCCGTGCCGAGGCGGCTGCCTACTGGGCCAGTGGCGAGCCATGGGACAAGGCCGGTGGTTACGGTATTCAGGGTCTGGGCGCCAGCTTTGTACAGAGTCTGCGCGGGTCCTACAGCGGCGTCATGGGTCTGCCCCTCTACGAAACGGCGACGCTGTTGCGTGCCGTCGGTCTGTCACCCCCCTTCTTGCGAGATCGACATGAGTGAAGAGCTGTTGATCAACGTCACCCCTCAGGAGATCCGTGTCGCCTTGGTGGACAACGGGGTACTCCAGGAGGTCCAGATCGAACGCAGTAGCCATCGGGGCCTGGTCGGAAATATCTACAAGGGCGTGGTGCGGCGGGTACTGCCCGGGATGCAGGCGGCCTTCATCGATATCGGCCTCGAGCGTACGGCCTTTCTGCATGCAGGCGATATCCAGGACGAGGAGATGGACAACGGCGATGCCGATCTCGAGACCCGGGTCGATGTGAGCCACGAGGTGCGCAGTGTCGCCACGCTCCTGCACGAGGGGCAGGAGGTGGTCGTGCAGGTCATCAAGGATCCCGTCGGCAGCAAGGGGGCGCGGCTATCCACCCGTATCACCCTGCCGGGCCGCTATCTGGTCTACATGCCCTACGTGCCACGCCTCGGGGTGTCCAGTCGGATCGAGAACCCGGAGGAGCGGGAACGCCTGAAGGGCATCCTCAAGGCGATGATCCCCGCGGATGAAGACGGCGGCTATATCATCCGGACCCTGGCCGAGGGAACCGAGGCCGAGGATTTTGCCAGTGACCTCGATTTCCTGGGACGGCTATGGCAGAGCATCCACGAGCAGATCGCCGGCGCGCGGGCTCCCCAGCTGATCCATCAGGATCTCAACCTCGCCCTGCGGGTCATGCGCGATGTCATGTCCGACGACATTCAGCGCGTACGCATCGACAGCCGAGAGACCTATGAGGCTGCCCGCCAGTTCTGCGCCGAGGTGATTCCGGAGGTGGTGGAACGTATCGAACACTACGCCGGCGATCGACCGCTGTTTGACCTCTACAATGTGGAAGACGAGATCGAGCGCGCCCTACAAAGCCGTGTCACCCTGAAATCCGGAGCCTACCTCATCATCGATCAGACAGAGGCGCTGACCACGGTAGACGTCAATACCGGCGCTTTCGTCGGTCGCCGCAATCAAGAGGAAACCATCCTCAAGACCAACCTGGAAGCGGCAGCGGCTATCGCCCGGCAGCTGCGTCTGCGTAACATCGGCGGCATGATCATCATCGATTTCATCGACATGGAGGATGAGGAGCACAAGCGGCGGGTGCACCGCGCTCTGGAAAAGGCCTTGCAGAGCGACCACACGCGCTGCAGCATCACCCAGATTTCGGCTCTGGGTCTGGTGGAGATGACCCGCAAACGCACCCGCGAGAGCCTGCGCCAGATCCTGTGCGAACCCTGTCCCTACTGCCACGGACGCGGATTCATGAAAACCGCCGAGACCATCTGCTACGAAATCCTGCGGGAGATCGTCCGCGAGACTCGGGCCTACCCCGCCGAACGTTTCGTCGTCCTGGCCTCGACAAAGGTAGCCGACAAGCTGCTGGACGAGGAGAGCACGAGCCTGGCGGCTCTGGAGGAGTTCATCGGTCGCCCGATCCGGGTTCAGGCGGAGCAGACCTACACCCAGGAACAGTACGATATCATCCTGATGTAGATGGTCTTTGCGCGAAGCGCCCCGGCCAGCGCCGCTTTTCTGTCGCTCTGTAGCGACGTTTGCCATCCGCCGGGATGGCAGCCGACCTTCTCGTGCCCACCTCGTTCGGGACCTCAGACTCGATACGGCGCGCTTCGGTCCCGATTTAGCCCGTCGGCGGCCAGCCGGACGCGGAGCAAAGAACACCCGGCATGAATCCTGCTTGATGGGTGGACGTGAAGCCGTCCTGAAGTGGGACTGGAGAGAGAACGATGCATCCCAAAAAATCGCTGTTAATGGCCGGGGCAATCGCCATTCTGGGTTCCGCAGGGATCGGACCGGTCCTGGCCGATGTCCAGTTGCAGCTGAATCTGGGAGGGCCCGGTTATCCTATTGGCTTCTCCAATTTTCCGCAGTACGCCTACCTCGTGCCGCCACCCACTTATGTGAGGTATTATCCGGCGCCGTTGTATGCGCAATATGTGATCTGGCAGTACTACCCGCAACTCTACTATCGCTACTATGCGGCGCCGCCGCCACCTCCACCCTATGGCGCCCCGCCGCCGCCCCCGCCGCCGCGCGGCATGCCGCCCCCGCCGCCGCCGGACCGCTTCTTCCGGGTACTCGGTGTTGCCCCGCCGCCGCCACCACCCCCAGGACGGTATCGGCCGCCGCCGGGCCGTTGGCTCTGGGCGGAGCACGATCGGGGCCCACGGTTTCGCGGGCCCGGGGAGTATCGGCCAGAGTTCCAGGGGCGTGGACGGGAGCGCTACCCGGAGGACCGGGGTCCCGATTTTCGCGCTTACGGGCCCGGTCCGCACGGTGGTCCCGGGGAAGGACCGCGAGGTCCACGTCCCGGCGGTCCACATCCTGGCGGCGGACCCCACGGTCCCGAAGCCCACGGACCTGGGCCCCACGGGCCTGGACCGGAGCAACGTGGACCCGGGGAGCCGGGAGGGGGCATGGGCCCACACGGCGGCCCGCCGCGGCCCTGAATCTTGGTTTCAATCTTGGCAGTCTGGAGTGCCGTCCTCGTGAAAAGACCCGTCCCTCTGCTCACCATGCTGGCCGCTGCCCTCTGGCTACCGGTTTCCGCGTCTGCCCAGGCTACGGTGCCGGCGTCCAGCGCCCCGTCCGCCGCCATACCACCCCTGCTGGCGGATGCGGTACAGCGGGCCATGGATACTCCCTACCATTTTCACCTGGTGGTTCGTTCATCCATGCTGCCCATCTCGGCAGAATCCACGGGGGCCATGGATCTCGAGGAAAAAGCCAGCTCCGTCGAGGCGCGCCTGCATCCGCTGCCCGGCGTCACTCTGGAGGCGCAGAGCATCACGCTGGGGGATCGCGTCTGGTATCGGACGACGCCGCCCGGCGGGCCGTTCCGTGAGGAAGCCGCAGCGATACGGATTCCCAAGGCCATTCCCTGGCAGGATCTGGAGCCTTATCTTGGAGCATTGCAGACGCTGCCGGCGCGACCCATCGATGGCCAAACCTGTATCGGCTACGCCTTCACCCTGAGTCCTGCCGGAGTGGCCAGTCTTTCAAGGCACGCTGAAGGGTTACAACTGGGAACGATCCAGGAGGCCTCAGGGGATCTCTGGGTAGCCGAGGCCGCTCCCCACTATCTCTGCGCCGCCCACCTCCTGGAGACGGCAGTACAGGCGGGCATCCCCTACCAGCTCACGGAATCCATCGTCTACAGTCGCTGGGGAGAGGCCCTGCACATCGTCCCGCCCAGCTCCTGAGCGGCCCGGATCCGAGTGTCGCGCTACAACGGGGCATGCCTCAGGTCCGGACCTCGGCGCTGTAACCCTCCGCTTCTACGGCGGCCACGAGCGCTTTGGGGTCGACATCCCCCTGAATGGTGGCCTCGGATGCTTCGAGGCTGACTTCGGCCCGAGTGACGCCAGGGACGGCTTCCAACGCCTCACGCACGGCGCGCACGCAGTGGCCACAGGTCATACCGCGGATGTTCAAGTGCAGTTCCTTCACGATTGCCTCCTCAAAAGCTCTAGTGAAATCTCAGTATCTCGCCCTCGCCGGTCTAGGGATACTGCTCTGCGACCGGCGCCGATGAATGGCCTGCCATCACGGCCATCTCCGGGAAAGGCTGCAGTCGCCGCAGACGTAGGCTGTTGCTGAGGACGAAGACTGAGGATAAGGCCATGGCCACGCCCGCCGCCATAGGGTTCAGGGTCAACCCCCAGGGTGCCGCAAGCCCTGCGGCGACCGGTATCAGCAAGATATTGTAGAAAAAGGCCCAGAACAGATTGCCGCGGATGTTGGCCAGGGTGCGCCGAGCGACGTCGACGGCAGTGACCACGGCTTCCAGTCGCCCATGGGTCAGGGTCACATCCGCCGCCGCCCGGGCTATATCCGTAGCACTGGCGAGGGCAATGCCGACATCGGCCGTGGCCAGGGCCGGAGCATCGTTGATGCCGTCACCGACGAAGACGATCTTCTTGCCCGCTTCGCGCAGTTCCCCCACCCGCTTGGCCTTATCCTGGGGCAGCACTCCCGCGTACCAGTGCTGGATACCCAGTTCTCGCGCCACCGCCATGGCGGTGCTCGCCGCATCCCCGGTGATCATCCAGAGCTCGAAACCGCGGCGGCGTAAACTGTCGACCACGCGAACGGCCTCCGGGCGCAAGGGGTCGGCAAAACGGAAGCTGCCCCAGAATCGTTCGTCCAGGGCCAGATAGATCCGGCCATGGGCGGGCATGTCCGCGGTGGTCGTGACGCTGGTCTCGTCCACGACGATGCCCTCGCCACGCAGAAATTCGGCGGAGCCCAGCAAGACCGCGTGGTCTTCTACTCGGGCACGCAGGCCGAGGCCGGGCAGGGCCTGAAAATCCTGCAGCGGCGGCAGGACCAGGCCGTGCTCACGTGCGGCATTGACCAAGGCCTGCCCCAAAGGATGCTCCGAGCCTTGCTCCGCCGCGGCTGCCAGGCGCAGCGCTTGGTCGGGATCGGTTCCGTGGTAGCCCACGAGAACCGGGCGGCCGGTGGTCAGGGTACCGGTTTTGTCGAATATCAGAGTGTTGGCTCGAGCCAGATGCTCCAGAGCCTCACCGGAGCGAAACAGCACCCCCAGCTCCGCCGCCCGCCCGGTACCGACGAGCACGGCAGCTGGAGTCGCGAGGCCCATGGCGCAGGGGCAGGCAACGACGAGCACCGCGACCGCAGCGACCAGCGCCTGGCTGAGATCTCCCGTCAGCGCCAGCCAAGCGCCGAAGCTGAGGGCGGCGGTGAGCAGCACCAGGGGGGTGAAGACCCGCACGACGCGATCCGCGAGCCCCTGAATGGGCAGTTTGCCGCTCTGTGCGTTCTCCACCAGACGGATGATCTGGGCGAGTACGGTATCACCGGTGCGCGTCGTGACCTCGATGACCAGGCGACCATCCCGACACAGGGTGCCGCCCACTACGTTGTCGCCGGGACGGCGGACCTGCGGCAAGGGTTCGCCAGTCAGCATGGCTTCATCCACCTCGGCCCGACCTTCGACCACCCGACCATCGACGGGAATGCGTTCACCCGGGCGCACCAGTACCCGCTGCCCGGGCCGCAGTTCCGCAATGGGGGTCTCATGGGTCTGTCCGGCCTCGTCCAGAACGGCGGCGCTGCGGACCTGCAGCTTGGCCAGCTGGG